>Ga0228710_1002487_pt1 | contig 29056 bp, 12 predicted proteins | sample MedpolnodulmetaG_FD_177995 | JGI IMG/M metagenome (GOLD analysis project Ga0228710, IMG submission 177995) | Root nodule microbial communities from Medicago polymorpha collected in Santa Monica, California, United States - pink nodules | ecosystem: Host-associated > Plants > Roots > Nodule...
AGAGATGCTTTGACACAAGTTGCCAGCTACTCTGGATGGGACTCCAAGGGCCAGTAAGTTTGTTATCTCATCATTATATAGACATGGTTGTTTTTAAGCTCTTGATCTTAATGTTGATTGTGGAATTCATTGATGAGATCCGTTTGATTAAAGAGATTGGAAAGTTCAGTTTTCACATATTATTTAATTATTTTGGTGCTAAAGCTAAACCCACAAAAGGTAAAGTAAGAACTTATATTTTTAGTTGGAAAACTGCTGTTCACACAAGTTATAGGGCTGAAAAACAATAGTAAAATACCAAAATACCCCCTCTGCAGTTAACTGCCGAGGAAAAGCTCGGCAGTTAACTACCAAGGAAAATGAAAACCCATAATTATCATCATCATCATCGATCTCAATTTTTCCTAAGCTTCACTCGTATCGATCTCAATTTTTCCTTGCAACCTTGAGATATGAGCTCTTTTTCCGTTTTAGCTTCATCGGTTTCTTTGACTAACTACTAATGATCTTGCTTTTTCCACTGCAGCAGATGCAGCTTCTAGCTTAGATTTTGTTCTTAGAACCTTTGAATTGAGATTTTGAACCAACGAATCGTTTTTCTTCAAGCGAGCCGTTTCCTTAGTTACATGTTTCAGCTCATTTCTTATAACATCCATAGAAGCCATAAACTGAAAACCTTCATCTCTACCATGAAAGAAAGAGCTTTAACAGCAAAACATAGTTCATCGATGATGATGATAATTCTGGGTTTTCATTTTCCTCGGTAGTTAACTGCCAAGGTTTTCCTCGGCAGTTAACTGCATCCGGTTTTATTTTTCCTCGGCAGCTAGCTGCAGAGGGGGTATTTTGGTATTTTACTAGTGTTTTTCAGCTCTATAACATGTGTGAACAGCAGTTTTCTTTTAGTTGAATGTGTTTCAGCTTTTACCTTGGATCAAAAGGTAAAATAAGAACTTATACTTTTAGTTTGTTTCAATTTATTTGCTTATGGTTTGGTTGTTGGCTGCTTCTGTTTGATCTGAACAGGCATGAGGCATTACTAGTTGAAAGCATTGCTCAACACATACATAGAAAGCTGGTTCCTAAATTGTCATCTTGTACAGAGAACCTTATTGGGATTGCTTCAAAGGTGGAGGAAGTGAACAAGCTCTTAGGTATGGGGTTGAATGACATTCGCTTTATAGGCATATGGGGTATGGGTGGCATAGGCAAGTCAACTATTGCTAGAGCCGTCTATGAAGCAATCCGATGTGAATTTGAACTTACTTGCTTTCTAGAAAATGTTAGAGAGATATCTGAGACAAATGGTTTAGTTCACATACAAAGACAACTTCTTTCTCATATGAGTATAAGTAGAAATGATTTTCATAATTTGTATGATGGCAAAAAAACATTACAAAACTCTTTCCGTAGAAAAAAGGTGCTACTTGTTCTTGATGATGTGAATGAATTAAACCAGTTGGAGAATATGGCTGGGAAGCAAGACTGGTTTGGTCCGGGAACTAGAGTAATAATCACAACGAGAGATAAACACTTGTTAATGGCACATGGAGTACATAAAACTTATGAGGTTTGGATGTTATTCCAAAATGAAGCTCTTAATCTCTTTTGTTTGAAAGCCTTTAAAGGAGATAAACCACAAGAAGGCTATTTGGATTTATCCAAAGAAGTGGTGGACTATACTGGTGGTCTTCCATTGGCACTTGAGGTGTTAGGTTCCTATCTCTATGGAAGAAATGTTGATCTTTGGGATAGTGCCATTAAAAAAATAAGAAGTGTGCCTCTACGTAAAATCCAAGATAAACTGGAAATAAGTTATGAGAGCTTAGATCCAATGGAGAAGGATATATTTCTTGATATTGCCTGTTTCTTCAAGGGAATGAAGATAGATAAAGTAATAGATATATTAGAAAATTGTGGCTATTTCCCCAAAATTATAATTCAAGTTTTGATTGACAGATCTTTGATAACTCTAGATTGGGTTAATAGTACATTGAGGATGCATGATTTGCTTCAAGAAATGGGCAGGAATATTGTATTTCAGGAATCTCCGAATGATCCTGGCAGACGTAGCAGGTTATGGTCTAAAGAGGACATCGATTCTGTGTTGACAAAAAATAAGGTGGTTACTATTTTTTCTGCCACTGTTGGATAATTGGTTTTACATGAAGTAAATATATATTTTATTTTACATTAAGATACACACAAGGCAATACCTACAAAAAAATTTTTGTTTAAAATTGTGTCCCCCTCATTCTATGTTGAATAAAAATCACTGACATTCTAAAAGATTATGATTTTGTAGGGAACTGAAAAAATTTGCAGTGTAGTTCTCAACTTACTTCAACCATATGAAGCACGCTGGAGCACTGAAGCATTCTCAAAAACAAGTCAGATAAAATTGCTCAACTTAAATGACGTGCAACTTCCTATTGGCCTCAGCTGCCTTCCTTGTTCGCTGAAAGTTCTTCAGTGGAGAGGATGTCCTCTAAAGACTCTAGCACAAACAAATCAGCTGGATGAAGTTGTTGACATTAAATTATCTCATAGCAAAATCGAAAAACTTTGGCAAGGAGTATATGTAAGGTCCTTTTACCAAGAGATCTATAAAGTTTTATCACTGTGACATTTGATGCTGATAATCTTTTCATATTTTACAATTTTGAGCAGTTTATGGAAAAGCTGAAGTATCTGAATTTGAAATTTTCCAAGAACCTAAAGAGATTGCCTGATTTTTCCGGGGTTCCAAATCTTGAAAAATTGATTCTTAAAGGCTGCTCAATCCTAACTGAGGTTCATCCATCCCTTGTACACCACAAGAAAGTTGTTCTGGTGAATTTAAAAGACTGCAAAAGTCTTAAATCTCTTCCAGGGAAGTTGGAGATGGGTTCCCTGAAGAAGTTAATTCTTTCAGGCTGCAGTGAATTTAAATTCCTTCCAGAGTTTGGGGAAAAAATGGAAAACTTATCAATCCTTGCTTTAAAAGGAACAGATATAAGAAAACTTCCCTTATCACTTGGAAGCCTAGTTGGACTTACTAATTTGAACTTAAAGGACTGCAAAAGTCTTGTTTGTCTTCCGGATACCATTCATGGATTGAATTCCCTCATTATTTTGAACATTTCTGGATGTTCAAGACTTTGTAGATTGCCAGATGGATTAAAGGAAATACAGTGTTTGAAGGAACTTCATGCCAATGATACTGCTATTGATGAACTACCTTCCTTCATTTTCTATCTAGATAATCTTAAAGTATTATCATTTGCTGGTTGTCAAGGGCCACCGGCAATGTCAACGAACTGGTTTCCCTTCAATTGGATGTTTGGGAGTCAACCAGCTTCCACTGGATTCAGATTACCAACTTCTTTCCTGAGCTTACATTCTTTGAAATATTTAAACCTAAGTTATTGTAATCTTTCTGAAGAGTCGGTCCCGAATTATTTTCACCACCTATCATCTTTGAAGTCTTTGGATCTAACTGGTAACAATTTTGTTATCATACCAAGCAGCATTTCTAAACTTTCAAGACTGAGATTTCTTTGTCTAAATTGGTGCGAACAGCTTCAATTGTTGCCAGAGCTTCCATCAAGAATAATGCAATTGGATGCAAGCAATTGTGATTCATTGGAAACTCGTAAATTCGATCCAACAGAGAGCTTTATGAAGGTATGTATCCATTTGATTTATTTGTAACTGTATAAATTATTGAAGTACTTTCATGGTGATACATTAAGTTAATCAATGTGTAACACGTGCCGCAAATAGAATATGAGCTGTATGATTAACTTGGCTGTGAAAATTTCAGCCTTTGGGTGCATGACATAATCTCCCATCTTGTTACATATTAAACTTCACACAATTATGTGCTGCAGGGACGCTGTCTACCGGCGACCAGATTTGACATGCTTATCCCATTCCCAGGGGATGAAATTCCATCTTGGTGTGTTCCTCAAGGATCTGTTTCCTGGGCTAAAGTACATATCCCTAATAATTTGCCGCAAGATGAATGGGCAGGATTTGCATTGTGTTTCCAACTAGTGAGTTATACCTTCCCACCTGAATTGTGCAATCATGAGATTGATTGTTATTTGTTTTCACCTAATGGTAAGCAGCTGATCTTGATCAGCACCAGGAGATTACCTCCTATGGATCCATGTTATCCTCACCTTTATTTTCTCTACTTGTCCATTGAACAATTCCACGACAAAATTCTCGAAGATGATTATTGGGATGGCGTTGAATTTTCATTGAAATGTTATTGTTGCCATTCATTGCGAATATTCAGTAGTGGCTGCCGTTTGGTGTGCAAACAAGATGTTGAAGTGTTTCAAGATCAAACAGTCGTCAGTCCTTGACAATAGCATCATTCATTCTGCGATGAACATGGAGCTTCCTGGGGCAAAATGAAATGAATTTGACCAACAAAATGCTACACAAGCAAAAAACTTGCAGAAGCAGTATCAGATGTAGGCAAAATCTTCAATATTTGAAACTTGTTTGAGTGGCCATTATTTTAAAGAAGCCGGGCTTGAGGGTGATTTTCAAGTTATGCTACGGTGACTACAGTTTATATTACTGAAATTCAGTCAAAGAAAATCTCTGTTACTTAGAGTGGTTTTAATTTGAACTTGATGTATAAGATTGTTTTAATCTATCTATAAATTCATAAATCCTGTTCTTCTCGAATATTCCATCAATATTTATAGATAAATTTGAGATGAACTCCTTTTTACTTTTCTTTGGTGCCTCTCAGATTTTATTTTCTGATAAAATGATGTACATTTTTCTATATATAAGAAACAAAGAAAGGCTACTCAGAAACAGTAGATATGGTGATAATATTCACTAGTGATTAGGAACTAATTACTGTTGAATAATCTGAGGCTACTAGCTCCTCCTAGTAACTAGATGCAGAAGTGGAATATAAACATTTTGCATTTTTTGAGACAATCTAATGAGCAAATGGATGCAATGCAACTTCCTCACATTGCCATCATGCATATGTTGCATTGGTCTTGAACCATATAGGCTTATCTGATTTAATCTCTTTCTTTCTTGTGATATAGACCTCTTTGTAGTAACATGTTAGCAATATGACAGGAGTGCCAAAGTTTGTGAGGATCAGGTATAGCACCGGGAAACATGAAGAGTTCTTGAATGCACAAATTAGGATAACATTAGGGGTTTTGTATCTGAATTGTTGTGTCTAGTGAATAAAAAACCTAAGAGTTGTCATGTGGAAATTAAAGTACCTATCAAGTTCCGCAACCGTGGTTGTAGGGTGTTTTTTTTCTTTATATAAAGTTTTGGTGAGTTAGACTCACGGTTATTAGTCATTAGGGTGAATAAAGACCTCTAGACTTGGAACGCGCTACAAGAGGTACCATCAAAGAGGTCTTCAGGCTAGTAGTGGGAGTTGATTCCATGCCCTTGTGGGCTATGAGTCAACTTCTAATTAAGTTGACTTATTAATGTTTCATTGATACTATAAAATAACATAATAAAACGCAATTGTTATTTTCTTTTCAAATTGATATAATAAAGCAAGGAGGGAGTATCTTACTACCTCCCTCCCAAATTATAAAACATTTTCCAAAAATAATTTTATCATAAATTATAAGTCAATATACAATATTAATGAAACATGAATGTTTTTTTCATATCATGTCATTAATTATTATTAATGTATTTTCTTTAAAAAAATTAAAATTTCCTCCCAATTTAAAAACAATTAAAATCTCCGCTAAATATCATCTATGACTGACACTTTTATAAATGATTCAAAATCTTATTTATCTGTGTTAATCTTAGGTTCTCGGGAAAAAAAATATTAACAAAACGTTGTTCCACCTAAAATTAAACTTAAGTTCTAATGAACAATTAATACTTGATGAAGCACATTAACCGAACCTAATTGTTTTTAATTCAAAATATAATTTCATATTTAATTGTTTTGATTGATTGTTTTTTTAGAATTGTGCAATTACATAGAACAGTCTCATTAAAGTAACTTAGATTCATTTAAAAATAACTAAAATCCATTTAATAACGTTTTGTGATGCGCAAAGGGAATGTAACTCTGGATTATTATTTTTTTGGTTACATTGTGTATGTTTGTAAGTTTGCATTAAATGGTTAAAAGACTCAATTTTACTAGTATTTTTTTATTTATTTTTTGGAATAAATGACTCAAATATTTATCATATAAGTAAAATACCACATTTATTTAAAAAAGATTATATACAAGTGATTTCTCTCTCTAAATTTGCGATTTTCTCACTCTTGTTCGTTTCGTTCTAGCTAGCTGCGTTCATCACCGCCTCTGTCAACCATGGCGTTTCCCTACATGGAAGCTGTTGTTGGTGAGCACCCTTCATCTCACGCTTTCTTTTTCTCCTTTTTCTTTTCATTCACCTTCTGGATCATGCAATTTCCATCAAAGTTTCTATCTTTCTACGAAATTACGTTTTTTTATGGCTTTATGAATGATTAGGGTTTAGGGTTTATCCATCTTCTGAATTCTTGGGTTTTTCCGTTAAATTTAGCCCCTTTTCTTTGATCTTTGAATTGAAAATGGAAACCCCTTTTGATGAAAATGAAAATGGAAATCTCTTTGGTTTCCCACCATTAATACAGTGTTTTGTGTTCTGTTATTAGTTAACTATAAATTGAAATGAAGAAACCTAGAGTTGGAAATAGGGTTTTTAATTGTGAAATTATAATTGTGATTTTCTGGCTGATGGGATCGACAATGTCACCTTTTGTGGTGGCTGTTGCAGTTAAGAGTGGATTTTGATTAAGAATTATGGAATCAAACTATTGATAGAGGTTTGGATTTAAATGTTGTATCTTTAGAGATGATTCTTGATAGTGGAATTGACCTTATCGAAAAAGGCATTGGTGGTGGTTGTTTTCCATCCCCTATGGTATGTTTGGAGGAAAGGGGAAGATTTATTTTTCTTTGATAAATTAAGGAATAAAATCTTTATGAAATTTAATTGAGTGTGATTGAAATGTTGTATAGTCATCTACATGTTTTTATATTTTATTTTTTAAATCTCAATTATATACTCCATCCAGACATACCTTGAGGGGGGGTATGTTTGGGAGTTGGGTTTTGGAGGGGAGGGCTAAGTCTATATTTTGAATTATATTTAATATTTTATAAAAATTGAAAGAACATGTGATAAATGATCATATAATACTTCAATCACACTTGATTCTTTTTTAATAACATTTTATAATCTCCTTAATTTAAAAAAGAAAAGTAAGATCTGTTTTCCTTTTCCCTCCTAAACTTGATTCCCATACACCATAAGTCATCATGCTAATTTGGCTAAATTTATTAGTTGCTTGGTCTTGTGTTGTTTCTTAATTGGGATTTTAAATTAACTTAGCTGGTTTAACACCTCCAATGAAATGTTGGGTTTGGTTGTATGAACATAATCATTTTGAATTTGATGGGAGTCACGGAAATATTTGGCTGTGGTTTAGTGTTCCATAGCAGTTTTCTTGTGGAAACTTTTCTGTAAATAATGGCAATAATAAACCGTTGTAACCAAGTGTGCAATAAACAGGAATTCTGTTAGGGTTTGATAATATAGAAAACTATGGGCTTACGGCCACAGACATAAGTGAAACAGATGAATGAATATCACAAGCAACTGCTCAAAGCCAAACTGTAATGCATCTTAATGGTTGTTGTTCCTGAGATTCATTAGATCCTACCACCAATCAGTCTCTTCTCTCTAGTCCAGTTTTACCCTTATTCTTATTGAGAATCTTTGTTGTTTCTTGTGTCATTCAATTTGTCCTACTTCTGACTGTCCACTATTGTTTTCTTGCACTCCTTTAGTAGTTTTGCACAGGTGAAATATTGAAAATAAAATATAGGATTTAACTGATCCTATCCATTTTCAGGGTTTATGATATTGATGTACATTTTTGAATCTTACTTGGATTTGCGACAACACAAGGCACTCAAACTTCCTACTCTTCCAAAGTCTTTAGAAGGAGTAATCAGCCAAGAGAAATTTGAGAAATCTAGAGCCTATAGTCTTGATAAGAGGTTGGTTCTTTCTCACATATGAATTCCTTTCATTGGATGAGGGTTACATATTGCAATCTCAAACTTGCTTCTGGGAATTTTCTCACAATTGCAAATTTCTGTTAACTGTCTTTCTCACTAGCATTCTTACACCTGACATGACCATTTCTTTACTTTGTCCAGCCACTTCCATTTTGTTCACGCGTTGGTTACAATCGTCACAGACTCTACGATTTTGTACTTCAAAGTATTGCCCTGGTTTTGGAAGGTGAGAATTTGGTGCAGTGTTTATGAAGTACAAACTCATATCTTCCCAATCTAAAATTGCTATTTGATGTCTATTGATTGCAGAAATCAGGAGATTTTGTGACATTAGCTGGTCTCAATGCAGAAAATGAAATATTTCATACCCTTGGCTTTTTAGCTGGTTTGATGATCTGGTCACAGGTATGTTTTTGGCAGTTCTTATTTCTAGAGACTAAAGTAACTTTGGGTTTGTTGAGATCTATGTTAGTGGGCTACTTATCTTTTGCGGTTGAGTTAGGTTTAGCACAAGTTCTAAGATGACATCAAAGCCTGTTTTAAATTTGTTGTGTGACCTGACCATCCACTTTTGTCCATGCTCCAGATGCCTAGGATTAGGCAGTGTGTTGAGATCTCTGGAATTGGACCACTACATTTATCCGTGCTCCTGACATCTAGTCTTAGGCGTGCTCCTGACATCTAGTCTTAGGCACGAGCTGACATCTTTTGATCCCAATCAGCTAGAAATATAGTTTAAGTAGTTGTTATAAAACTTGTGATAGCTTTTAGGCCCAATTCAAATTCTAAGAGGGTTTATCATGCGTAATGGAGACTACCAGTTTTACTACATGTTCCAACTTCGCCAAAACTGTGAATGTTTTGTATCCTCTGCTGGAGCATTATGTTTTGGAATAAAGTTTTCATTTGTATTACATTTTTTATTTCAGAGGATTAGTGGTGTATGCTAGCTTTCTGGTGCTTGTGTTAAATGTGCATTGAATATCATTATCAATCTTAATAACATCTTTATTTCAATGAAATTTATTGTGCTCTTCTACCTTTTGTGCAGACAACTGATTTGCCTTTTTCTCTTTACTCAACCTTTGTGATTGAGTCCCGTCATGGCTTTAATAAGGTTCGCATCCTTCCTTCAAATCAACCATCTGTCTAATATTTCATCGTCCTTTCTAGTTCACTACTTTTGAGTTTGATTTGATATCTCGATTTTTCTAATATTGATAAGTTTATCTGTTGTAAACTTCACCTTACATTTTTATCATCTATCCTACAGCAAACACCATGGTTATTCTTCAGGGACATGATTAAAGGAATTTTTCTTTCCATAATAATTGGTCCTCCAATTGTGGCTGCAATCATTGTAATAGTACAGGTAAATTGTTGCGCAATCATTACCAAATTAGCTTTAGACAATTAAATTTGGCTTTCCTAGCTCTTGTTGATTTAAAGTTACTTTTGGTTGTGATATTTACTACGTTCTGTTATATGTCTTTACTTCACTTTATTTGCCAGAGTTTTTGGCTCTTTGCTATATCTCTTAATGTTCATCTGAATTTTTGCAGAAAGGAGGTCCATACCTGGCGATCTATCTTTGGGCATTTATGTTTGGTCTTTCTCTTGTGATGCTAACAATTTATCCAATTCTAATAGCTCCACTCTTCAATAAGTTCACTCCTGTGAGAATTTCTGACTTGGCAATATTTTTGACTAAAATGATATATAATATGCACGTTCCTTATTTGTTTAATTTATATTGGGTTTATTACTTCAAACTCTCCTCAAAGTTGGTGTCAATTACAGTCAAATCTCTTTGATTGAATAACTACACTCACACATACCACCGTGAAATAGACGTTATTAGGAACACTCGGTCATTTGAGGGAAATGCCTAGTTTAGCCCAATATAAAGAACTCCTTTGATCCTAAATTGGTAAAGGTTTACCAATTTGGGATCAATGGATTGATTGTGTACCACAATGGTTTTGACTTGTGAGGTTGGAGAGGATATGGGGACCCTGTGTTTTGAATTGTGTGATTAGGATTGTGGTATGGGATCTAGTTCCGAAGGGGGAAATCAAAAACATCTGGAGCCAAAAACAGGGAGTAATCTTTTGGTTTGATGGCTCACAACTCACAACATTGACAAAGGAAAGACCAACAACCTGCTGGCGTTGGTTTAATGACTGGCTGGCATCACTTGAAGGGTGCTTATAGCGGTTGTTTGGGACAGAATTCTAGGGCTTTGTTTTGAAATTCTCTTTGATGCTTGGGGCTGGCAAATCTTTATGACCTTTTTGGGTAGATGATGTAGGTCTGGTTCATCTAACAAAGAGCAATGTCTTTTTGTATCTAAAAGTTCTTTGCTGTTGGACCGATTGTTGCACAGCCTAGAGAAAAGGCACAAAAGTTTATACTCTGTTTTTATTTAAAAAAACCGGAAAAATACAAAAGTCACATATTTGTAAATGTAATTTTTGAAATTAACAGAGTTGAGTCTAATTTTTGAAACAAAGAGGGTGTTACTGTAATGAGTACAAACCGCAGGGACGTTAATGTATCTTTTGATTTAATTTCTCATTTATTCCCTAATATGGTATTCTGGTCACCAGCTTCCAGATGGTCCACTCAGGGAGAAAATTGAGAAACTTGCTTCCTCCCTCAATTTTCCATTAAAGAAGTTGTTTGTTGTTGATGGATCCACAAGATCAAGTCACAGCAATGTAAGGAATATTGAACTCCTGTATATTCGTATCAATAGTTACACTCAATGTTATGACTTATGAGTTATGATGCATATTTTTACTGTAATCTAAAATACGTTCTCACTTTTATAGAACTTTAAAGTTTCTTCTTTGCTTGTCTGTTTTTATAAATACTTTGCAGGCCTATATGTATGGATTCTTCAAGAACAAGAGGATTGTGCTTTATGACACATTAGTTCAACAGGTTAGAAAATACTAACTGAAGAAAGTTGTTTCATCTTTCAGACTATTATATTGTTTTTGAGCTTTAGAACAGTTTTATTCTATAAAAATCTTGCTCTTTATCTAGCTGTTGCTAATTGAAAATTCTACAAAATTGTCAATCATAATTTTTAAGTTTATTTCAAATTTCAGTAGCATTATAATATTTTTTACTCCCTCCGTTTCAAAATGAATGTCGTTTAAGGTTGTTACACACACATTAAGAAATGCAATAATGCTGTCCAAAGACAAGACATTTTTACTAAAATAGCCTTGTTAACTATTGGTGCATTTTCCATCATTATAAATGAAAGTAGAAAATGATAATTTGGAAGTTGTGTGCATAGTAATAATTAAGAGGTACTATTGGAAAAAGGTAATTAATACTACATTAAAAAGTGAGAAGGACATTCATTTTGAAACAAATTATTTGTGCTGAAGTGACACTAATTTTGAAATAGAGGGAGTAGTAGTTTAGTGTCCATATCAAATTCTCTACAAGAGAGTTGTGGTTATATTTTTTTGTAAGATATGATTGATTGTTACATTGTAAATGATGTTATGCAGTGCAAAAATGATGAGGAAATTGTTGCTGTTATTGCCCATGAGCTTGGACACTGGAAGCTCAACCATACTGTGTACACCTTCATTGCTATGCAGGTTTGTGTAACAGCATTCTTGAATTGAAAATGAATAGTTGAATGCCTCTGTAATGATTATCCATGGAAAATAATTTGTGCTGTTCACTTTGTGCATCTGTAAACAATTTATATGACTTGTTATTACGCAATGCATTTGATGTAGCTTTAAACAATCTATATGGCAAGGCCAAGTGGTGCTATGGACTTACAAATTCAATTAAAGTACCTCTGTAGAACTCCTTTAGAAAACAGATGTATGCTTCACTTGGGTAATCTTAAAATATCAATTTATTAGAAGATGGTAGACCCTCTCTTGTTCTGTCTGTCAAAGACAACCTTCGTTCTAGTTTTTTGTCATGTCAAGAGTTAATCTTCAAAGGAAAAGACATTGCAATATTTGACTATGAGATTATGTTTAATTTATTTGATCTATTGATGTTTGTGTGACATTTTTCTTAAAATCTGATGTAGATTCTTACACTCTTGCAATTCGGAGGATATACGCTAGTGCGTAATTCAACTGATCTGTTCCAAAGTTTTGGGTTTGATACACAGCCAGTCCTTATTGGACTCATCCTATTTCAGGTACTTTTAAATATTACGGTCTATCTTGATTTCTATTTCGATGCACATCTTATTATATAGCACGACTGGGATATACTGTCAAATTTTTGTGCCAACATTCTGATGATGTTGTTTTTTATTTTTGACATAATTTATTTCATGTTTAAGCATTCTAATTTTAAGCCTTTTATTTGCTTGCCCTCCTCATAGCTATTATGAAATTCAATCTCTAAACACTGGCTTAAACGTGATGGTTATATTTTTTTAAGCATGCACCCCATGGCATGGTCTAGTATCCAATATGAATCTGGACAAGTGTGAAAACTGAAAACTCACTAAACGGTAGGAACTATAGGCAGCAGCTTAGACTAGAAATCAGGAAGAAAAAAAAGTAGGACGATTTCAATGGAATAGAACCGTTATACTTATAGTTATAATCCACTGCTTACTTGGCAAGTTGCATATTTTGGGCTGCCCTTTACTGAAATGGAGTCTCCACAAGGGCAGCAAGTGCAAATGCTGCTTCCGTGTTCTCAGACATAACCTTTGTGCAAACTACTCCCTCTGCTGTTTATTATTATAAGAAAAACCAAATAACAACAAATCAATGAGATTATTAATCGTAAGTTTTTGATAATTTTTCCTGATATACCCCTGTAGTAAATTGTGAGACATTAAATGCACCTATTATATTAAAAAACAACTTTAAATGAGGGTAAAAACGTCTTTTAAGCAATAAATACACCTAAATTCTGACTTTTTCTTATAAATAGGACAAAAAAAATTCTAAAATCATCTTATAAAAAGGACTGGAGGTCGTAAAAAATAAAACGGTAAAAAACTTGATAATTTATCAATTTCATGAGAACAAATTTCATAATACTGAAATGGATTAAATAAGGTTTTTGTCCCTGTAAATATATCAAATTTTGGTTTTCGTCCCTAAAAAATAAAATAAGATGTTTTCATCCTCACAATTTTTTGTTTTATTTTTGGTTCCTAATGAATATAATTTTGACATTTTTTTAACATAATATAAATACATAAATGTTGAACATAATAAACGGACATAACATGCATACATTTTGAACATAAAAGAGTTATAATCTTGACATTTACATGAATATAAAGTGGTCATTAAGGACCAAAAACAAAATAAAAAATTTGTGAGGATGAAAAGATTCAATTTAATTGTTTATGGACTAAAATCAAAATTCGTTTTATTTATAGAGACGAAAAACTTATTTAACCCTACTGAAATTAAGACTAATTTTCTAAAATATGGTAGGCTATATGCATTGCTGTCTTTTCTTTTTTACTTTTTAATAATAATATTGAAGTCTCCATCAAATTTATAACCACCACTATTGCCCTCGTATGGAATTGACTGGTTCTAGAGTATCACAACTATCTAATCAGTTCATATACTAGTTTCCGAAGGACATTACGAGTGTTTTATTTATTCAGTTTGCAGGAGGCTCAAAGTTTGAACCTCCACGCAAGTATTCCTTTAATTTCACCATTGGAGGATTTATTTCAAAAGCATTAACATCCTGTTCCCTTGATTTATTTGCAGCATACTGTTATTCCACTCCAACAATTAGTCAGCTTTGGTCTGAACCTTGTGAGCAGATCATTTGAATTCCAGGTTACATTCCTTTGCCTTTTTCTCTTGTTATTCCACTCCTTTCTCTCTTGTTCGGGTGAAAATGGGTGTGCTGAAAATTGCAATGTATCAAGTTTATTTGTTATTCAATCCAATTACATTGCCGTTTTTCACCTACCCCTTTTAGTCTCATGCATTCACGTTTTCCGTCTCCATTTGACTTTGTTTATTTGTATCTTCCTACGTAGGCTGATGGCTTTGCTAAGAAGCTTGGATATTCATCTTCTCTACGAGCTGGTCTTGTGAAATTACAGGTGACATTTCAACATCTTCGCTTCATTTTCTTGGTTTGATGCAAGTTTTACCTGACTGCGTTAACATTATTCACTGTGCTGTCTTTCAGGAGGAGAATCTGTCAGCTATGAATACAGATCCATGGTACTCTGCTTATCACTATTCTCATCCTCCCCTTGTTGAAAGATTGGCTGCACTTGACATACCAGATAAATCAGAGAAGTCAGAGTAGTGCAAGCAACCTATGGATGAAGAGCAGCAAAAATTCATTGTACTGCAACTTGCAATGATTTTAGTGCTATAATGTCTCACGGTTGATGACTTTTTTGTGTTCAGTTGCTTGTTTTGCACACTGCTAGGCCTCACAGGATTATAAGCTGATACAATATGTAGTGACGTTATCATAGGAGTAGAGTACTATATTTTACAAGTTTATCTTTTAAACCATCTTACTACTATACATTAAAATCATGGGTTGCTTAACCTTGATTAGGTTTCTGAATTTGATATGAAAACTTTTAAAATACAACTCTACTAACATTCATTTGTTTTAAGTAACTATTGTAGTTCTTTTAATGTAATTATTTTTTTATCAAAAGGGATAAATTATTTAAAGTAAACAGTTTTTAAACCTAGAGTATTTGAAAGAACTTAACATGAAAACTTGATTAAATATTTCGAAGATTTGATATAAATCGTTTACCAGACTCCTAATCCAAGTCTACACTGCTGCTGTTCCTCCTGTAAATCCATCTTGCCCTTTAGATTTTCTTCTCACTCCTTCAAAGCAAGAACTGGTCACTTTCTCTAAAATTGAAACATGGGTCGGTTGAGAAATTTGTTCTAATCGATATGGATGATATATAATACATACTGCATTTCACTGTCACTTCTTCACCTCTGTTTGGCACCATAACTTCTATGAAGTGAGATTTAGCTTTGATTTTACTTCATCTGTTTTCTGTTCAGATGTTCGTAAACCGTTGTATAAAGCTATATGTTTCTTTTTTGGGTAAAGTATACAGCTGTATGTTAGTAATGCTGAAAATAATAAAATAGAGAAAAATGCATAAAAATTTGTTGAGAATAGCAAATATTTATTTCTTTAAGAAATGGAATATAGATATATTAGCATGAGAGAGAGAGATATAGCATGTAGTTCAAATTCCTCCAAGGAAATGGATAAGTACCGTTTTAGTAGATAAATATGTAATAATAAGTGAAATGATGAATTTTATTGATACAAGAACTAAAAAGAGCACAAAAGTGAAAAGTTAGAAAACTAGCTTATGCTTCCTAAAGAAATTTACACGAGTTTTTTTTTTTCTTCCTACAACTTGGTTTATACATCAGTATGAGCTCTTCTTTACTACAAGTACAATTTACACTTACATTTTTAATTAATTCACATGACGTAGTAAGTGTTATATCCTTATCACAACACTATTCCTCCAATTGCCTCCACCTCATTGCCATTCTTGTATGGCTTCTTTCATGCATTTGGCAATTGCTTCAACATCCTTTGATTGCATGCACCATTCACATGAATGATTTCCGTTATTTTTTTAATGCTAGAACATAATTCATCAAGGATACTTGACTTATAATTCATCATTTGCATGTTAAGTGTATGACAATTCATAACTTGTCAAGAGCTAGATATTTCTCTCTTTGATTTTAATTGCCTTTCCACTTGTCTTGCTTAGTAGCATGAGATTTGATGCTTTGTGGAGTACTTTGATAAATGAAAATTTTCCAATATCTTGACATTGGAAAAGTATACTTGCAAGTTGGTGGACAGAATTCTATTATATTGTTCTTCATTGTATATTTTATCCATCTGGTTCATCCATTAATGAGAAATTTTGATTACTTATTCCAATAAAGGAATAAAAACAAAGTGCCTATAATTCTCTAATAGTTAATTTCGACTAAATGATTGTTTAAAACTTGGTCCTTTAAAACTCGTTCAACCCTTTTAACCCGTAACTCAAATTAAGTAGAGTTATCAAACTCCCTTTATTTAAATAATTGTGTTATTAGAAACATCCCTCATAACAAAATCTAAGCAAAAGAAATTCTAAAAGTCAAAAGTTTTTGTCTAAATTTTGAATTAAGTACATTCATTTGGCTTGTTGAATTTCTTTTGGAGTAGGTTGTAACAGATGAATCAAAATTAAACTTTATGCTAAATTTAATTACTTTAAAAGTTACTAAAGCATTTAAGAATTTTTAAATAGGATTTCAAACTAAAAAATTGCAATTTTGCCCCTGAAGTTCTCAATAATTTGTGATTAAGTCTTTGGAATTTTTTTTCAATTAGGTTCATGAACTTTTAAACAATTAGTAATTATATTCCTTGTATACTATTAAATAATTTATTCTTAAGTCTTTGAAGACTTTAATAATCTGTAGTTAGGTCCCTACACAGTGATCAAATTAAAAATTCTGTTACAACTTAAAAGGTACATTATAAAATGATGTAATTGCTTTAACTTTTCTGGAATGTGATTTTTATGCTTATGAGAGTATATATATATATTATTGATAGATTATTAGTGACTTTGAAAAAAAATACAAAAAGGATAAGATAGTGCTCAATGGCTAGTTTGGAATCATTTTCTTACTTCTATATTCAAAGTTTCAGGACCTATGTATATATTGGTGTTATCATTTCACATATTCCTTTCGTTCTGCAATAGATGACTCATTTGAAAATATGTAATTTTGACCGAACATATTTTGACCATATTTTTCTACTAATATACAAAGATAAATAATATCATATAAGATGTCGTTAGATTTGTCTCGATGAGTATTTTCAAAATATCAAATTTTCATAATTTTTTCTAATATATTATTCAAGATATTTAAGCTTAAAAGTATGCATTGACATGCGTAACAAGGTCAACTGTGTTATGTATTGGGATGGAGGGAGTAGTATTTTAGTGTGGTGATCTCTGGACCTCTATAAATATCAGATACTATTATTCCTTAATAAAAAAAAGTATCAACTATAAATAAAATCATAAAACAACAAAAACATTTCTATTTTTAAAACCTAACCCTTAGATGATTTCCTTCTCAAGGTGTTCTTGCAGCAAGAGGTATATATGAAAAATGGCATCACAATTAAATCTATCACAAATTCAACCCAAACAAAGACCTACCCTACCCTACCCCATTTATTTGTTCCCTACTTCTTCCATCTTTGTCTTCTTTTGCTACTTGTATTATTTTTCTCCAACCAAATGGCTAATGAGGCTTTGGTGATGTGCACTTAAGTCAATTTTTGCTATATGAATATGCAATGTTGCATTAATTAAAAATTAACGGTTCCTTATATCCTGCTTTATCCAAAGAATTAATTCATAACTAACTTAGAAATAATTGGAAAGTAATAAGATAGAGTAAACAATACTCAATCCATGTAGCTTAAGAAAAGCCAACTGTCTTCACACTAGACAACAAAGAAAATGCCTTTTCATGGTGGTCCTATATATGCTAAGTGCTTTATTTTATTTTAGTATATTTTAGTGGTTTATTAAGATTCTAAAGGTTCTTACCTACTTTATATTTTTCAGTGATAGAATAGTAAGTATTTACAATCATATAGTATTCTTTTTATTTTCCTTTACCCTATCATTCATTCTTAGCCGAAAAGAAAGCCAAAAAGTGTTATTCTTCATGGCGAAGTCACAATATGTATTGGCTCAGATTTTCCATTTCCTATTCAGTCATTTTGCCACATTTTCCGGTAATAATAAGGAACATAATGGGAGGAAGTTTATATTCTAAGTATATTTGTATGTATCACTCATATGTATCATAATTCATAGGCATGCAATGAAACAAAAGAGATTTCAACCCCGTGCTACGTATTTTTACTTCACCAAAAAGTTAAGTTTTACCAAATGAATAATTTTATGATATGTGAATATTTCTAATTCAGATATATCATATCTTATGTCACAATCTCTATTTAATTCTCTCTCAATATGTTAATTGAGTTTTGGGTTTCTATCAAATATTTTCCTTACTAAATGGAGAATACTAATTGCATGATAAAAATGAAGTTCAAACTATAAAAGATCCAAAACCACATCTATATGAACAAAGAATGATTGTTTTTAATAATGAAGGAAGGGAGAAGTTAGAGAGAGAATGTGTAACTCCTCTCTCTATAAAAACACTCCTACGCTAAATAAAATGATAAAATTCAATGATGTAATTTCTAAACGAAAAATAATAAACTGATTCACTTGCAATTTTTATCACTTTTATTTTGCTATTTTCTTAGTTTCATTCTAGATATCACAACACTTTCCTTTTTACTTTACTTTTACAATAAAAAAATGTTTGAATTTTAGCAATAAAATTATTCATTTTCACAAAATCACAAGTAAAAATATTTGCAAATAATTTAAATGTAGAAATCATAGAATTGGGATTCTTAAATGATAAAAAGAAATTATATTTGGAAAAAATCTAACATTATTATTAAATAAATAAAAATCATTAAATAAAGAATATGCTCCTAGTGTCGACATGGTTATTTAAATTAAACTAAACTAATTATCACATACTCTTTGATCCTTTTTATAAGAGAAAAATTATGAGTCAACAAAAGTTGATGTATTTAATTTATTATATAAACAAATACAATAAATTTTATTAATCCATTTGTCGCTTATAAAAAAGGCCAAAAAGATAGTTTAAAGATCAAATTAATGGTTTATTGTAAAATAAACTAAATTATATTTTTTATCTATGAAATCAATATATCATAAAATAAAATTGATGAAAAAAAATGAATTGACAAAAATGTGTGCCAAAAGCCAAAGAGTTATATAACCCCCGCGCCTCATCAAACAAATATACTTCTAAATAAATAATGACATTTTCATTCTTTCAAAAAAAAAATAATGACATTTTCATGTACAAAAGATAAAATAAACAAAATAAAAAAGAAGACATTTTCAACGAAATGAATAATGTAGCATGAGATGGTTCCAAACGTTGGCATGGCACGCTGCCGGATTCAACAATTCTGATTTCTGACTGACTCAAATTCGAACGTTACTCATTCTCTTCTCTACTGTCTGTTTCTTTTCTTTCACTTTCACATCTTGTCTTGTTGGAATTTTCCCATCCTTTTGTTTCATTAAAAATAGTTCTCTTTATCCATTGCTGGGATCAATGCATTATTTTCTTTGACAAGTGTGTGATCATTGCTGTATCCTTTCAATATTTTGTTTTATAAAAAGAATATTAGTTAAGAAATAAAATATTGTTCTTTAATAGGAAAATAATGTTTTGTTGTTTGGAAGTACTTTTTATAGGCTTGGCCATTGAATAGGAACTCCAATCATCTACATTTTTAGTATTAATATGATTTTATTGTTAATAAAATTAATATTTATGTTTTTAGTTCTTGAATCCACATTTTAGTTTCTAAAATATTATCTTTTGATGAGTCATAGAAAGAAAAAAAGAAATCACTACTAAAAAAGGAAAAGAAAAAAATCCGACTTTAATTGTGGATTTAACAATTTTTTGTTAGACCTCTAATTATCTCTTATTGAACCTCAAATTACTAGAGTCCTTGCATAAAAAGAAACTCTTTGGTCTATAATAAATGACTCTTTTGTAAAAAAATAATGTTCTAAAATAAGTGACGCATTTCACTTTTCGTTGTAATACTATTTTTTTTTTCTTTTCCAATTATAACTTTAACTAATACTACTTTCAACACTCCTAATTCAATATATTCTTGTATTTATGATAATAGAGAATACATCAATATTTAACAAAAACACTTGAAATGAACAAATAACTCACTTAATTTGTGACATAAGAGAGTAAAATGAACTAAAAAAATCCATTAAAAAAAGAGTAAATGTAGAATTAAATGGATTTTCAAATTACAGTTAAAGTAGATAAAAAATATTAATTGTGAATTATTATATTTAAAGTCAGAATCAGAAAGAAAACAGAAACAGAAAGGTTACAGACATAACACAACTCAACACTCTTCTCTTTGCTGTCTTTAATATCTCTCTCTCTCTACACTTTCTTCAATTTTTTCCATTTTTCTCTTCCACTGTTTCTCTGCATTTAAACCTTATAAAAAAACCTTACTCTTTTTTGAATTTTCCGGCGAAATCACAGTTACACCACTTCGCCGGAAAATCAAAAACCTCACTTTTCTATAACTTTTCCGTCGAAATCAATGCGACCCAGTTTCTAAAATCTCACTATTAGATTCTCCTTCACCGCAAAATCAATTTTTTTCACTCATTTCCCGGCGGAACTACCCCGTCTCAGTATCTCCGGCGACCCATTTTCCGGCGACAATGTCGATCTTTGATGGAACATTCCTCAACACACAACTCTCCAAACACACATCGATCTTCGGTCTCCGTTTATGGGTCGTCATCGGAATCTTAATCGGTGTCGCAATCGTCTTCATTCTCTTCTTAATCTCTCTGTGTGTAGTTTCACGTCGCCGTCACCGCCGCACCGGAGACTATAAGATCACCGGAGCTGTACCAGCTAAAGAAATCCAAGAGATCGTGCATGTTCCAGGTCCACACATGCTCAGGCGACCAACTCCGGTACCAGAGATCCACGTGGACATAGGAAGACAAGAACATCGTGTGGTTGTTAAATCTGATAAGGTTTCTAGTGGGGAGAGTAAGGGAACAGTGGGAAGTGGGTGTGAAACGACGTCGTCTTTTGGAAGTGGTAGTGTTGGTGGGATTGGACCTGAAGTGTCACATCTTGGATGGGGTAGATGGTATACTTTGAGAGAGCTTGAAGATGCTACTGGTGGATTGTGTCCTGAAAATGTTCTTGGTGAAGGTGGTTATGGAATTGTTTATCATGGTGTTCTTACTGATGGTACTAAAGTTGCTGTCAAGAATCTCTTGAATAACAAGTATGTGTGTTTTTTTTGAAATTCTTTGGTTGGTTTTTAATTGTTTTTTGTTTTTGTGTACTTGAATTTGGTTTTGACTAGTGAATTTGACTCTATCTTGTTTTCTATGTATAGTTTGTGTTAAAAGTTTGAGTTTTGCTTATGCTTGGAATTTGGAGTGTAGTTGAGAAATCTATAGAAAAATTGAAGTGTCTAATTTAGTTAACTATTGATTATATGTTTCTGTGATTGATTCTATGTCATTTACTATTATTTGTTTTGTTCATAGCTGTGAATGTGATCACTTTCTGTTGTGTTGTTGTGTGATGATTGATGAGTTGACATATTGTTATCTTACATATGCAATTTCAACCTTGCATTAGCTGCTTTTCGTTGATTTGGTTCAACAGATGTCAAAAAATTCATTTGTATAGAGCTCATTGATATTGTGAATCCGAGGAGGACGAAACAAATGATTTTTTATTTGTTCTGTTTGGTCAAAATACATAAGGCGACGGAAGATGATGAAATTTAAATGGTTGTTTATGTGAAAATGTTTCTGTTATGTTTTCGCTATTAGATTATGCTTAGTAAATCCATGATTAATTGCATCTTCTATAATTTGAATGATTTAAGATATATAATTGTTCCTTGTTGTCTTTAAGTCTTCAATAATTTTCCTGTTGGCAACCAACCGTATAATTGCTCCATGGAATGATAAAACAAATGATTTTTTTATTTGTTCTGTTTGGTTCTGAAAAGCTTAATCAAGTTTTTGCTCAAAACACATAACGTGACGAAATATAAATGGATGTTTGTGTGAAGATGTTTCTATTCAATTTATCATTAATTGCATCTTCTATAATTCAATAGATTTAAGGCATGTTATCGTTCTGTGTTGTCTTTAAGTCTTCAATGATTTCCCCGTTTGCAACCAACCGAATATATTCTGGGCAGTATATGGAGTAGGGAGCAATATCAACTTTTTTTTATGTAGGCCAGTATTTTCATTTTACTTTCACTAGTGTTTCCACTTTTAACTTTTTATTTTTTGTGTTATCCTTATCTTGCATCCTTAGGAGTTATCATTTAAGTGGGGGCTCACTCATGCCATGTGATGAAAATAATCAATTTTCTTTTCAGCTTTTTGTTAGCACTTGTCTGGAGTTTTGCACTCTCATGTATATTTCTGGATTTCTTTTCAATATTTTTTACTTCTAAATTAATTCAACTTGCTGTTAGTGAAGGTTCCTTGGTCCCGGTCTTGTATTGTCTTTTTCCTGCTAATAAGTACTTAATGTTTAACTTCTTCATAGGGGCCAAGCTGAGAAAGAATTCAAAGTAGAGGTAGAAGCAATTGGTCGAGTACGACACAAAAATCTTGTTAGGCTGCTTGGATATTGTGTTGAAGGGGCCTACAGGTACTTTATATATTTTTCTTAATAATTGAGGCTACCAATTTGTTTGTTTTGAAGAGATGTACGATTTGAAACATGGAATTATTGTTTTTGCAGGATGCTTGTGTATGAATATGTGGACAATGGCAATCTTGAACAGTGGTTGCATGGGGATGTTGGACCTGTAAGCCCTTTGACGTGGGAAATACGCATGAACGTTATATTGGGAACAGCAAGAGGGTATCATATTTGTGATTTATCTACACATTGCAATTCATGTCAATTCAGGAATGTTTTGGTCACCATGCTTATTTTATTTGTATCTTTTCAGATTGGCCTATCTACATGAGGGTCTTGAACCAAAGGTTGTTCACCGAGATGTGAAATCAAGCAACATCCTCCTTGATCGCCAATGGAACTCCAAGGTTTCTGATTTCGGGCTTGCCAAGCTTTTGAATTCCGAGAATAGTTATGTCACGACTCGAGTTATGGGGACATTTGGGTAAGTATGATTTACCTAATCATTTTCCTTGTTTTCTTTCCTGTATTACTTCCAATGTGTTTAGTCAATGTTACTCTCAACTTCTCAAGTTTTTCGAAAGGTCAAAAGATAAGATAGTGATGCTCTTCTAATATATCTTTCTTTTTTGTAGTTATGTTGCACCAGAATATGCCTGCACTGGAATGCTGACCGAGAAGAGCGATGTTTATAGCTTTGGGATACTAATAATGGAGCTAATCACTGGGAGAAGTCCTGTCGATTATGGTAGACCACAAGGAGAGGTTAGAGACTAACACTAAAAATAGCTTAGATCTACGAAGCACTGACACACGGACATTAGACACGGCATTGACACATCGCGACCAATAATAATTTGAGAAACTATTAATTATTGAATGTAATCAGTGTCGTGTCAGTGTCAAACACCACAAGAAATGCCTTCAATTTGAAGTGTCAGTGCTACATAGGTTTAGAGACAGTTCCCACCACACTTATCAATCTATTCTTCTCTCCTTTTTGGGCTAACTAAGTGTGTTGGTGTGATTACAGGTTAATTTAATAGAGTGGTTGAAGACTATGGTTGGTAATAGAAAAGCCGAGGAAGTGGTTGATCCTAAGCTACCTGAGTTGCCATCTTCAAAGGCTCTTAAACGCGCTCTGTTATTCGCTCTTCGGTGTGTTGATCCTGATGCAACAAAGAGGCCTAAAATGGGACATGTGATTCACATGCTCGAGGCAGACGATCTGTTATTCCATAATGTATGTTCTTTGACTATACTTAAAAGCAATCCCACCGATATAAGAGTTTAATTTTGATTCCCTGTTAGTGTAAATTTTTTTACACCGTCAACCATCACAAATCATGCTAAAGTCAAACATTTTCAATGATGTTGCATTATATTATTGGTTGACGGTATAGAAAGTATCCACACTTACAATGCATATCAAGAAAATTCTTGATATATTCGTGTAATTCGATACTCACAACATTTTTTGTCCGTCTTGTTTATAGGATCGCAAAACTGGGGGAGAGTCTTCGCGATCTCTTAATGATTTTCAACCAGAGCATGAGGACTCAAATTTGGATAAGAGAACAGATGAAGGAATCAGTGGTCAAAGTGAACATGGTAGTGGTAGAAATAATAATCATCAGTCTAGGAGATGAAAATAGTGTGATAAATTAAATAGAATTATGTGCCTTTTTTTTTTTGAAAAAAAAAAGTATGTTTAGTAGTTTGCCGTTATTTATTTTTATTGATATCAATTTAAAATATGAAAGCAGTATCTGTTTATTTGTTTTTGTCATTACACAAATTTTACCCCTCTTGTAACCAACCCCAATTTGGGATTCATATTCATGTGTATACTGTGATTTGTTATTGTAAAATAAAAAATGTTTATGAAAATAAGCTTTTTGTTTCATTTTAGTTGTTAGTTATTGTTTGATGCTGTTCAATAATGTTTGTATAAATACACTTTATATCCTTCATTATACATTTTTGTTCAGTTTGTGTTCTCCTTCCTTTCATTCTGATACCTAACAACAATGTTGATAAACATAAAAAGAAAAGTGACACTTTTTCAAAGTGTTCATAAAATAGAATCAGTTCCCTTCAACTCATGCACTTTGGTTTTAGCTTTGCAACAATGTTGGACTGTTTATGATGTTTGCACATGTGTTTTGAAGCATAAGAATCAAATTGGTCCTTTTGACGTTATGAATGGTTAGAATTTTAAATTGATGTATTTGTTAATTTCATATTAAAATAAATTTTGTTTGAAAATTCAAAATTGTGGTATTGTTACCTATCCTCAAAAGCCATAGCAAAAGTAATTTTTTTTTAAGAAGCCAAAAGAGAATTAAATTAAAAAGCTGACTAAGCACAAGATGTGCCTAGTAAACCAACGAATATTACAGTTAATATTATGTTGTTTCTGTAGTGGAGGATGATTTGTTAGGATATGTGATGTCAAAATAATTTCATTAAAGGAAAAAAAGAACATTCTTGTGGTATAATTGTCCAGAACCAGACATATATGAGTGGTCCAATATTAAAGGATATGTGATCATATACCATATCAAAATCTGAACTTAATTTTACTTCATCCCAAAAACTAGCTAAAATTTGGGATTTTATAACCATTATATTGTTACTATAAAATCACTTTTTATGAAAATATATTCAAACAATCAATTCAGTTCAACATACTCCGCAGTAAAATCAGTTTCCAAAACATCATATCATATCCATTTAAAATACATTTTTAACTTATGGAAGAAAAAAAATACAAACATATAGCAATTTGAGTATCCAAAAACATTTAAATGAGATAGTCCTGTCTTTTTTCAACTTACCCCATCACCCTCGTTCAAATTAAGCTCTGAAAATGCAACAATATATCATTGGCCCCCAATTAAGATGCTCATTGAGCAAAAGACACACTATCCAGCTATTTTGATAGAAAGCAACAATATAATTGCCAGCTCTATATGTCTTTTTCAGGTTCTGTTATGTGCTGGTTTCAATATGCATCAAACATCAAACAGAATGTGTATGTTCCATTCTCATAATGTTACAACTCGTCCACAAAAACTATATTAGTTGCACACATTCTTTCTTATTTCATTGCAATGTTTTTTTTTCTTTGACAAAATTTCACTGCAATATTCAACATCCAATTGGCATCTCATGAGAAATTTGCAATTGAGAAATGTTATTTGAACAATCGTTTAGTTGAAATAACGTATTTATATACTATATAGATATCATTTTGTTTCTTTAGCGGTTTTTTCTTTCTCCTCAAGTTACATCAATAATTATGAAAGATGCACTTTTATACCGTTTTCAAATAAGTTGTTAAGTTTTGGTTGTTCAAGTAACATTTTTCTTTGCAATTTACTTGAAACAACAAAGCATTACCTTCGACCTAATTATGCTCAACTTTTTACTTTTGAATATTAAATAATTTTGATAAACAATTACTAACTTTTTTTTTAGGAAAACAATTACTATCTTTTAAAAGTATTCTTTTTCCTATGAAATATCCACTAGGTAGCGTGAGTGATTCTTAAACAATGCAAAATATAATATTCTTGTATTATTCACTCCTACATACCAAAACCAGTGCAATATACTTCTGTCAATATATCTTTCTTTCAAAAAAAAAAATACTTCTGTCAATATTAATATCTTCTAGTATTCTCAAAGCTTTTTGTTTAGTACAATTAAGTCGTTTGAGGATTCATGTTACTACTTGGTCGGTTACAAGTTTTAAAAAGATTTTAAAAAATAAAGGTTACTCTCAAAGAGACAGATGATACAAATTTTCCTACAAATAGTTGAAAAGAACTCTCTCTCTTCTCTTGATATCATGCACTTAAGGTGTTTGAACATAACTTTCGAAGTGTTTTTTTTTTTATGTGAATCAAGTATCTTCTGCACGCAACTATAAAGACCAGTCTCTCGAGTAGGATATGATCACAATGGTGACAAAACTCTCTCTTAAAAGATTTAGCGTTATTGCTTTCTCTTAACGTGTTTAGTTACTAGAGTATGTTATGTATCACATAAATGACTCGGGACTAGACTTAGGAAGATGTGACGACGATGTTAATATTGTTCATTAAACGCATGGAGTCTTAAATAGTGATAAGTGAAAGCAGACTATTCCAATGTGTGAATCTCCACCATACCATGTAGTTGTATTATATCATGTCTCTCTTGTCACAATAAACATTTGCTACAAAGCGTGTTTAGTTACTAGAGTATGTGATTGCTTTAATTTAGAGTGAGTTATTCCACCAGAGTGTGCTTTGCTTCAGAGTGAGCTTGCATACAATCTTTTGGACATTATTTGAATTGACTTATCAGAGTACATTACCAGAAGATCTTCATGATCTTCATTATTTTTATAGATTTTTACATGCATACACATTAGGAGATAAATTATTCTCTTATGAGTTATGAGTTTTTTTTTTTTTGAAGGAGAGTTATGAGTATTAAATGATGTGTTATTGATCTTCAAACCAACTTGATTTTTATAATATCTTGTTAGCATATTGCAAATTTGAGTAGATAAAAATGTTAAACGTGGTAATTAAGTTATGAAAACTCTCTCACCTAATAGATTAGTCTTTTGGGTTGGACTCTTCTCATAGGTTTAAGTTCTAACAATTGGTGCTTTCATTGAATTGGACAACAAAAAGGACTACCTATAGACTAGATTAAGGCACTCCACCAAATAATATTGATAGATGAGCGAAGTCGCAAAAAAGAAAATGGCTAACATCGGGTCAGTGTCCATAAAGTGAAAGACGTTGTGGACGTCAGCTCTTAAAGGATGTGACAATGTTAGGAGTTCCACATTGAGTATATAAAAGTGTTTAACATAGTACTTAAATCACGAGGCTCTTTCACCTAATGGACTAATCTTTTGAGTTGGTCTCTCGTCACGAGCTTAAGTCCTAACCCAATGTCTCTATTTTTTGAATTTCTATATTTTACCTAAGCAAATTATCAATATTTTTCTACTTGGTTGAGTGAATTTTTAAAGTTTTATAGTGTAAACTCCTAATATTATAACTAACTTGCATTCTTTGTCCTTTCAATTTCCCCCTTAAGGATATTCATCAATAGTTAGTGTTTATATACATATATAATTAGTGTTTTTTATATATAATAATCAATAAGTATTATTACGTATTCACCAAAACTATATTTACCTTGACATTTGTCTTTAAATCTTCTAACCATGTATCTCTAATATGAAAATTTCTTCAAGCACTTATGATAGAATTGTGTCTTCAAACGGTTTTGATTTGATCATGAGTTTGGTAAAAAAATTCCTAGACGTGTGTCTTAAGAATTTGGTTACTAGCCCACATGTAACACATGCAACAATTATCAATGGGTTAAAACTACTCCCGTGGTTAACTTTAATATTTGCTCATATCTATCTAACTACAATTTTTTTTTGTCACATGTTAGTTTGAATCATACATCTTAAGGGAAAGATGCCACTAAAATGTTAGGTCTAGACCCTGGGATTTCCTTGTTTTTTATTCTTTTCTTTTCGAATTATATTATTGGTTTATATAAATAATTACACATGAATGAGTTGTTGTAAACAAACAACAAGTTGTACCGTTGATTCATTATGGATTATTTATAAATTATATTATTTGTTTATATAAACAATTACACATGTTTTAAACGATAAACAGACAACAAGTTGTGTCGTTGATCCTTTATGGATTACAAAACCAATTTTCGATTTCAATTTGAGTTTATTTTTAGTTTTTATTTATGGGGTAAAGCACTATATTTTTTATCCCGTTTCACTATAAATTCATCCAATATAAAAGTATTAAAACATAAAGTCGACATTAGTTGTAGTGGTAGTTGATTGTGGTGATTTAATTGGTGAATGAAATTGGAGGTAGTGATGAGCGATAGTAGGAGTAGTGATCAACAATGGTAGAAGTGGTGGTCAATGATTGATGGTGGTGGTTTTTGGCAATTATAGTGGTGGTCGGTGGTGATCAAAGGTGGATGGAGTGATGATCGACAATGGCCACTAGTTATGATCAATTTGTTTGTTTTAGTTTTATAATATGTATGCATTTTATCTAAATTTCAATATTCACATTGTATGTTTTTTAGTTTGTATTTGAAAAAATTTGTGTTGTTAAAGATAAAGTTGCAAGTTTAAATTTAATTTAATTTTTTGAATATTCACATTGTATGCTTTTTAGACCGTAACATTCATAGGTTGATCTGATTTATTTCCATCGCTAACAACGCGCAAGTTTGCATCTAGTTTTTTCTTTAAAAAAAAGTTCACACATCTAGTTATACCGAAGTTTATGTGCAAATGCATGAGACTTGCGCGTTGAAGTTTATGTGCATATGTTTTAAAAAAAAAAAGAGAGAAGCTCTTCAAACAAATTTTTGATTTGAAGTTTTATCAAAAATTCTTTGTTAAAAATATTATAGCGACAAAATGTTTCACTATAAAAATCTATTTAAAAAAAAAACTATAACAAAACAGACGCTTTTTCTGTTTTTTTATTGTTATTTT
>Ga0228710_1002488_pt1 | contig 29054 bp, 14 predicted proteins | sample MedpolnodulmetaG_FD_177995 | JGI IMG/M metagenome (GOLD analysis project Ga0228710, IMG submission 177995) | Root nodule microbial communities from Medicago polymorpha collected in Santa Monica, California, United States - pink nodules | ecosystem: Host-associated > Plants > Roots > Nodule...
GCAACTTGTAATTTGAGATTACATTTTAGTGGAACTCTCCTTGGAAGTGCAAGGAGGACAGGACTACTTTCGGTTTGTGGAAGGAACCTGTATAATTGCTTGTGTTCTCTCTTCTTCTGTTCTTTACTTTATCCGCTGCGCATAGACTCTGAAGTAACTCAGACTCTGAACTACTTCAGACTCTGAACCTGAGAACAGTTCTCTAGAACGTAAAAGAAGAAGTTTCCAAAAACACAATTCAACCCCCCCTTCTTGTGGTTTTTCTCACCTTCACAATATATGTAGTCTCTTCGGCTTATTGATAGTGTTAAGCTCCTCTCGTTTTGGTGGTTAAAGGCAAAGATTCTCAAGATGTCCTTTAATTATCATATGTGGTGGCTTAGCCCTTTATTGTGTATGGGCATAGGTTGACTCTGGTATTTATTTTTCTTTTGCACTCTGTTTTTGTTGTAATACTTTTGTGAACGTTTGGTTTTCCTTTAACACTCCTTGTGCTTGGGAAGTTTAAAATAATTCATTTCTGTTTCTTCAAAAAAAGATATAACTAGTTTTGGTTTAATTCATTTGATCGCTGAAAGATGTTCATATCCCTCAAAGATGTACACCAAAAAATCAATTTTATAAATGTCGTTGAAAAAAGTACAAGTAGTGAGCTCATAATTTGGGAGTGAGTATATGTAGTACTATATATACTTACACATAGGGTGGGTAGGGTCCGGTTCGGGGTCCAAACACTCAATCCGGCTCAACCCACAAGTTGAAAGCTAAGACCCAAGTTTTTGGATCACATTACTCAAGTTCGATTGTTCGATTTTTGGGTTGGTTTGGTTCGGTGTATCGGGTTGAAGAAGAAATCTAGATAAGTGAGAGAAAGAAGAAAAGCAACACCAGATTCCAAAAGACCAACATTAATTCGAAAACCCAGATCTCATGAAGATGAAATAAGAACGTAGTCCAACATAATTGTAAGCATGAGAGAGTTGGGGAAGATCAGTTGTGAAGAATCAAGATGATAAGCGGGAAAAATGGGTTTTCCATAAGAGAGTGAAATGAAAGAAGGAAGACCACCACGATTGAAATAGTATGCAACAAATTCGCCGAACCTAAAATAGCATATGAGAGTGAAATTGAAAATAGAAGCGGTGGTTATGGCCTATTAGGTGTATGTAAAGTTACCTTTTTTTGTTGAAAATATTATGAAGTGTGGAGTTGTAGGTTAGGCTAAATCTATTAACTAAACGTGTATGTAATAGCTCACTAGCTCTCACATGTGAGTGTGACAAGTCAACAAAAAGGAGGACTGCACCAATGTGATTAATGTAAAATAAAAATTAAAGAGTTGCAGTCAAATACAAAGTAAAGTAGCTAGCATGTTTGGGTAACTCAGTTTTGTTCGGGTACCAACAATCTCAAATAAACAAACCGAACCGAACCAAACATACGTACAACAACCCGTAAAATTCAACGACCAACCTGTGACCCATTTTAACCCGAACCAAATGTGTAAACTGACATCAGATTGGTCGGATAAATTCGGATTGACCCGTATTTGCTCACCCCTACTTACACATGGAAACAAAAAAAGTAAAAATAAAAACACCAATTTAACCAAGAAATAAAACAAGTTAAGAAGCCACTCATAAAACAAGCAAGGACCCTCCTCCTTTTTCACCAACAACCATTTTCAAGAGATATTTTTGATTCAGTCCACCACTTTATCCATATCTCTATTAATACTCTTGAAAATTTGATCATTACGCAACCTCCGAATAGTACAAACACTCTAATGGTAGAACAAAAAAGCCTTATTCATCCTAAAGAATAAGCAATAATTATTTGTTTACACCTAAAAATAATCATTATGTTATATGATCTTGACAAATAAACTATTAGACTATTTTGCGAGGAAGTCTGCCAACCAAATGTCGGTTAGACAATACTAAAATAGTCGAGCAAAAGAGTTGATCATTTTTAAATGTCACTAACTCAATACATGGTTCTTCTAAATGTCACTAACTCAATACGTGGTTATTTCAAGCCTTATAATTGAGTCAAACCACAATGAGACCCGACGTAAGAAATTCATGTCCCCTTTTTTTGACACTATTAACCACTTTGAGGAACGAAGAGAAAACACAATCTCTATAGAGTTGCACACTAAAAACTTTATCAAAAATCACGTTAAAAAAACGAGACTCAAGTTGAACGTGGAACATCACACCCTACTATATACGAAAATGTTATCGTAACTTTTAACATAATTACAATTTATACATTTCTTGTCAAAATTTCTGTTTTAATTTTAAACATTTTCTTTTATGGATTGACATATAAATTTATTTGTTTTAAATGTTTTTAATTTTTAATCCGGCCCAATATATTCTTTTTCTTGTGTCAAACCAAACACAAGACAAGAATCCTTTTTCAACACCCTCATGTTTAAACATGAAGTGTGAGTGAACAACAACAACCACCAGAACGAGGAGCAGTGATGAGGAAACTAAGATGGGTAATGGACGGAGGAGGATTTTGGGATTTAGACATTTCAACACCAAAAACACTTGATGGCTCAGCTTGTCCTGTTCCAGAAGACCCTCTTACGTTGGGTTTATCACGAGGTACAAGACTTTCTAGACCAAGACAACTTCAATTCATGCAACTTTTCATGAATACTCCACTTCATCCCACTTTTTCACAACCTCAGGGATTCAGTCTTCAACGTGTTTTATCGCTTCCCTTTTCTGATAACTGGTAATTTCTTCACTTTTTTTGATGCCCCGTTTCGAAAGTTTTAATTTTTATGTTTATTTAAGCTTTTTTAGTTAATGGGTTGTTCTCAAATTGATAGTTTATTCGTGAATTCATTCAGTTTGAGTTTATGAATATGAATTGACTAAGACCCTGTTTGGATAAACATCTCAATTAAGTGCATATAAACTCTGAATTACGGACGCTGGACACAACACCGATTATAATCTAAGAAAATGAATTAATTGAATGAAATTATTGTGTCGGTATCATGTCATTGTCAGAAACTGACAATGACATTCAATCAGTTTTGTTGGTGCTACAAAGCTTGTACACGGTTTTAAATTGCGGTTACCTCCTTGCATAATTTTATACTGCAGCAAAATATGGATGATGCAGTCAAAATAGTGGTTGCAATTCCGTTGCAGAGACATTGAAATCCTTTATATTACGGCCACAATTGCGGTCGTGGACTGCAATTTAAAAACATAAGCCCTTCTGATATAAGTGCTTATGTATTACTATTAACTCTTTCTATAACAAAAGATAAAATAAAGTTTAACTGTTTGCATTAGCTATCGTGGAGAGTTTCTAGAAATAAGCTGAAAAAAATCTTATGGACATATCACAAGTTTTGCAGATAAGTTGAAATAAGTCGATCGAAACAGGTCCTAAATCAAGATATGTTTGCATTAATAAAGTATTGATTTTTAGCTGTGTTTTGATTATAATTGAATTGTGCATGTTATTAGTTTATATTGGCTGATATTCAAGTTTGAAAGTTTTGCAGGTTTATATTTTTACTGGGTCAGTTCAATTTGCAGAAGTTTGTATCGTCCGTTAAGAGCAGTGACGAAACGCCAGCACGGTTTTCCTCCTGGTTGAAAAACTTAGGGAGACACCTACAGCAGAAATCTTTGTATGCCTTGGGGTTATGTTCAGAGTTCCAGTTAACACCGGATGATACTTTACTCTTTGGCTTAGATTCATATGACTATACCGATAAACCTCGCGGGAAAGCCGTCCTTCATCATAAGGTAATCAATAGTTTGTACTGCTATTCCGAATTTCTTAAGTTTCTTGTGCGATGCCTTTATTCTTGGATGATTTTTAGCATTTGCTGTTATGATAATGTTCTAGGGTTCTATGGCATTATGTGCTTATTGCAATTTCTTTGTTTGTTTTTGGGGATAAAGTTTGCATCTCAAACACAGCTCTGCTATTCTCAGTATGAAATAATCTTAGCATGAGCGAGAAAGTAGAGGAAAGTGTGGGAAATTGTGAGAAAGTGAAAGAGAGAGAGATGCCAGAGAGAACAATTCACCAATCTGTGCAAAACTGTGTATCTTATATTCTATTGAACTCTGTGTTGATTTCTTACCTTTATAGAGGTTGCTGCTAGTTTGAAACACTGAAATAGCTTGCACCAGATGCTGCCCTCAAGGATTGGAAAGGCATAGTGACCATTAGACCCAAGATAGCTTCGCAGAAGTACTTCAATTTAGTTCTTTGAGATTTGACTTAGCACGTAGATGCAGGAAACTCAAAGCACAGTGAATTATCTTTCGAAAATTTACTGCATAATGCCACTGATCAAATTCTGCCATGCTATAGTGCTATAGTGCCAAAATCTAGTAACACTTTGTACTACATCCCATATAGTGGAATAACACCGTGTTGTCCAAATTCCACTATTCTATGGCACTATAGTGTTACTATAGCCATGATTTGACAACACTGGATTAAGGGTTTTTCAGAGATTTAGTTAATAATTATTATTATCATGCGAGGGTGTTTAGCTGAGGGAAAAGTAGAGGAACCGCCTGAAATAATTAATAGACCTTGGCCATTCCTCATTAAGATTTGATCCTGACAGATCACCTTATACAATAGTTGTGGACACATTCCATCATGATTTAATATTTGTGTTCTTTCGTCTCCATTGTTGTTCTGGTTTGTGCTCTGTCGACTCTCGTTCGGGATTGTGTTTTGTTGTGAAATACAGAACAAGCAGGCTGCCATTTATCTTCTAGTTGCTTCTCATTCGGCCTCCATCGTGGTTGGTTTTGTCTTAGATTTTGTTTCAGTTTTGTTAATTCTTTTTTAATATGTACGCAAACATGATATCTCAATACAGATCAAGTTGTCTAAACTTTTTTGTCTTAAGCCAACCAAACCAAAGCTTTTTAATTAGTTAGGACTTGTTTTTCTCCTAAGCCTGACCCAACCGAATTCAGTTACATTCCTAGAATCTGTTCAGGAATCGAACTGGTAGGACAACTTTTCAATGGCATAGAGCCGCGGTGCAGTGCGTAGAAAGATTGTGGTAGAGGAGATTGACATGGTGGAGCCTGAAGGTGTCTGTCAGTCTAAAGCAAAGAGGCGATAGTAATGCACGCAATAGAAGACAAGAAGAGCATTGCCATTGGCATGATCATACTGGTGAAAGAAAATGGATGCATCATATTCAGTCTTTTGACTAACTGGACCGTCCATCATGTTGTGATAACCACCTTGACTTCCATAGACATGGCAAGCAAAGAGAGAGATAAACTTGAGAACAGGCTTAGATATTCGTATCATATTCTGTTGAAGTCAGTGTCGAGGCCTTACATTCATGGGGCTTGTTGTACATTTGGAGAATACTGTAACAGCAGCTAGCTAACTATGACTGACTTTGAACAATGGTTTTCAAATCATGAATCGGAAGACCTATTTTCCGAATCGTGAATCGAATCTTATTATGAATCATAGATGCATTACCAATAAAATATCTTATTTTTAAATAAAAGCAAATGATATAGCAACATTATAAGCCGGCATGTCATATATGAACATCAAAGTAATGCAAATCATAAATCAAATATTCATAAAAAAAATAAGTCGTAAATCAAATGACCAGAAAAGTGGCTGACTATTTTGAACAGCTAACGATTATGAACAGTTGTGCAGAAGATAATAGCTTATGTAACCAAACTAAAGACTAGCTTACTGAGCTGCATGAGTAAATCTATCACACAGTTGATTATAAATTCTACATTAGCTATCTGGGAGTATGTGGAAGTTAATCGAATTTACACTAAATATCTACTTTATTTTTCTGTTGTCACATTTTGACACGAATTGAACTATAATTGGGTTTAATTTTATCGACTAATACAAAAATTTATCGCTGTGTTGTAGTTTCCACATCATGATTTAACAGTGCAAGCAGTTTATCCCGGTCTCTTTGTTGATAAGATTGGTAATTACTGGGATGTACCATTATCAATGGCTATTGATCTTGCTTCTTTGACTACCAACGACTCTTCGGCTGGTTATCATTTGTCGGCGCACTACAATTCAGGGTCACCGGAGCAATTTGAAAGTATTCAAAATCAAAATGATAGAGTACCGCAGACTCTTCTTCCGGGTTTGGCCTTCAAAAGTGTCTTTTCTTATAGGAAAAACCTTGATATCTGGAGAAGTGAAACTCCTAAATTGAAATTGATACAACCATATGACATCTTTCTTTCAAATCCTCTTGTGTCTGCCTCAGGGATGATTGGTAAGTTGTTTCCTTGTTTGTAGTGTTTTGCAAATACGTTCTAGAGTACAGATATAAAGGGACATTTGGCTGTGACCTAAGATTATGCTAATTTCTCTGCCTAGTGAAGTGAGGAAACTGATATATTTTGTTAAAATTTCAAATGCTTGTTTTTTTCTATCATTAGATCTTTAGGATTTGGGAGCCTTCTGACTTGAAGTAGCGGGTGCAAAAATAGTATAATAGTAGGTGTAGCAGAAGACTGTGGACATTATGTTTGGATAAAAAACCTTAATTAAGCGTTTATAGCATAACCACTTATCCATAAGTGCTTATGTATAAGCTATTTCTATAGGAAAAAGATAAAATAAAGTCAAATTGTTTTCATACCAATAAGCTGTTTACATTAGCTATCCTTGAGAGCTTACGAAAATAAGCTGAAAATAGATTATAGACATATCATAAGCTGTTTCCACAAGCTCTCGCAAACAGTCTCACAAGTACTTATGCCAGCAGATAAGCTCAAATAAATCAATCCGAACAGGCGATAGAGTTATAAGTAATATAATAAATTACATCTTTAATCTGTTGAGCATTTCTATGCTACCTTAAATTTACAGATGCTTTTAGAAAATGCTTATTGTTTCCTTGAATTCTTTATGGTATAAGGTGCTGCTGCAACAGCATATTTTGGGGAGAATTCGACAAGAGCTCAAATAGACGACGATGGACAACAATCTTCAGGATTGTTTCTTCAGGCTCCTGGAATAAAGTCTTCTTTTCTAGCAGATATATTTGGATCCGTTTCATTTACAGCCCAACATGGAAACTTCCAAAGGCTTTTTCTAGATCTTTCTCGATTTCAGGCCCGGCTGGATTTTCCTTCTGGCTCCAAATTCCTTTTAGGCGCAACTAGTCTTGCGCAAGATCTTCTCAATTCTCAAAAGCCCAATATGGAAGCTGTTCAGGCAATTTTCCCCAATGCTACCTTATCTCTTCAGCAGCAGGTACGACCAATTATTCCACAAACTTGAGAAAGTAACATAAACTAAATACTATAGGGACTAAAACAAATAATGAAGTATGAGTTTAATGGAGATGCACTGTCTATGTAAAATAGTTTTACATTGACATACAATGAAAACTCATCATATTGTCACATAAGGCCCGCTTTATTTTCATCTTGCAGATTGTTGGTCCTATCAGTTTCAGAGTGGATTCAGGAATTGCAATTGATCTGAAGAACCATAAGTGGCCTGTACAAGCACAGGATCCTATATTTGCTGTTGAGTGGGCATTGCAAGTACTTGGTTCAGCAAAAGCAGTTGCTTGGTGTTGCCCTAAGCGCCAAGAGTTTATGGTAGAACTTCGTTTCTATGAGACATAAGCCGAACCTGAATCTCTACAGCTGGACTTATGGTGCAGCAGGCAGTAGAGGATCCAAATTTGATATAAGCCATAGCCCAATGGGCACTGTAGAAATCTCTTCAGTTCCTTAAAATTATTAAATACTATTGTCATGAAGAAAGTTGGTAAATGGTCCATTAATTCTCATGCTTTATTGCTTTTATATGTAGATTATGCTTCTCAATTTCTTTGCAAATGATTATTTATCATGTATTTCTATCTCTTGGGATTATATTGCAGTTCCAATTTTAATAAATACAGGGACGACTAATGTAAGAAAATTTTGTACCTAGAGTTCTTAGAAATTTAATGTGAAACACTTTTATTTCCTAATTTGGCTGGGTAAGAAATTGATTTTCAACTATTGTGTAAAATGTTTAGTAAAAAAAGAAAGGTTGTGGATTCAAGAAGAATGTTCCAAATGACATATCATTTGGAACATATGGGGCAAGGAGTATCATGTATATTTAAATGGGAAATGCTAACATATGTCGTAGGACAAATATTAGGATACCAAAGATAGAAATTATGAAGTGAAAATGGTGCTAATTTATTTCTCAAAATTTTAATAATTATTATTTTTTCAACAAATACTTACTATTTATGGAAACCATACCTTAGAGCACATCTTAACATGACTCTATTTAAATACTTTCTCGATCGCATTTATAAACGACTTTTGCTTTTTCAAATTCATTAAATAATAACTGATGTATCTAGATTATAATATAGATTTCAGATAAATTTATTATTTAATGAATTAAAAAAACGAAAGATGTTTATAATTGTGACCGGATCAATATTGTAATTAACGGTGTTAAAAATGGTGGTTAGTTAATGTGTCACATCCCTATAACCATTGTTAAAATCGAATGTCCAACAAAATTTATTTATGTTTGAAATGACATATAGGAAGTAAAATGGTAATAAATAATCCGCAACAATATGTCACCAACATAACCTAATGCTCCATGCCACGTGTGTGTAAGACGAACGTGGCACTTGTTCACTTTGATTGATCCTTGTTTCAGATTTGGAACAAACAAACAAACATAAAACTAACAAGAACTTTCATCATTCTTCTTGTTCCAAACAGTTACAAACAACAGATTCAAAGATCTTAAGAACAAACAGTGATGGCAACAGGTACACAAGCATACGGTGAATCATGGTATTGGGACAACCGTTACACAAACGAACCTGGTCCTTTTGATTGGTACCAAAAATATATTACTTTGGCACCTATCATCAATCTCTATGTTCCCAATAACCAATCTATCCTTGTTGTTGGTTCTGGTAATTCAGGTAAGTCAATCCAAAAAAACATTTTTTTTTTCATTTCTTAGATCTCTCTTATATTATATTTAATGCCACCCCATTTATTCTTTTTCATTTGGGTTTCAATAAAAATCATTTTTTTTTTTGGATTTAAATATCGTTTTTTTTTTATCACCTTCTGTGTAAGGCATGTTAATTTCAAGGAAATGAAATATGTTGTGTTTGTGTTGTTTGCAGCGTTCAGTCAAGGTATGGTTGATGAAGGTGGTTACAAGGATGTTGTTAACATTGATATATCTTCCGTGGTCATTGATGCTATGCAGAAGAAATACCGGGATCGTCCTCAGTTGAAGTGTATCCTTATGTTGATTAATTCATGTTATATACCATGTTTTTAAATTATGCAGTTGGATCTTAATTGTTCATATATTATAGAGAATTGTGGTCAAATGCCGCTTATATCGTGATCACAAAGACATCAAAGTGTATGTTTGGATTCACAATGATTATATTAGGATTGCAGTAGTATTTCTAGTGTGTTTTTTGCAAAATCTTTACTTTGATGTTTCAACAAGATCACGGCCAGTGTGATCTTGCCAAACTCACCACCAAACTAAACACGTACAATAATATTTATATTACGGCTCAGGTTGCGGCTCTTTTTAAAACCTTTGTATAAATATATTGTTTTTTCATTTTCACGCTACTACAATTTTCATCAGAAAAAGCATGCATTATTTTCCAATTTTCCATGTTATATCCATATTATGAAATCATAAATATAATTTTATAAAATTTTGATGAAGTGGTGAATGATGATGATGTTCTTGAGGCTGAAACATCCTTAATAGTTAGACAGATTTGAAAATGGATGTCAGAGACATGAGTGCTTTTGCATCAGAGACTTTTGGTTCTGTTATTGACAAAGGTGTGCTTCCCATTGATTCATAGATTTATTTTTGAATAAATAATATAATTTGATTAGCTGTTGAACAATGAATCGTTCTGATATTATTTAATTTTGTTTTTCAGGAACTCTTGATTCTATCTTGGTGAGTGATGATGTTCATTGAAATACTTGTGTGTTTGACAAGACTAACAGTTTGCTCATTGGATATTTTTGTTGTACTAGTGTGGAAACAATTCAAGACAACATGCTACTAAGATGCTTGAGGAAATTTGGAGGTATAATGAAACCATGAACAAAAAGTCCATAGTTCTTTACCACTTCTGTTTCGTTTTGAATTTTTTTTATTCTTGATCTGTTCACCATTATTGAAGCAGTTGATGACACACTATAGGGTTCTCAAGGCTAAAGGAGTCTATATTCTGGTAACCGAACCTCTTAGTACCGATTTGTATTCAGATTTACTCTCCAATAGATGAAACATGTCTTAGCATTTCGCCTAACCGGTCTTGAATGCGTGCGAAAATTGCAGGTGACGTATGGAGCTCCACTATATCGCTTACGTTTGCTACGTGATTCATGCTCGTGGACAATTAAACTCCATGTGATAGGTTGGTTGAAATCCTCTTATCATTGTCGTTTTTTGTGCCAAGTTAACACATGAATGGTTCTTATAGTATATCTTCACTCATATATACTATTTTTCTGAAAAACGTTTCCCCTTGAAGCATCCTATTTACATGTTCCTTTATAAATTTGCTCCTCTTCGGTCGAATATATAGGCATTGTTTTGTACACCAAAAAAAATATAGGCATTGTTTTGCCCTGTTCATTCATAGTTGGAGTGTTAATTAAGTCACTGTCAATAACCACTTCCGTGGTATGTGCAGAGAAACTTGCATCAGAAGAAAAATCTGATAATCCACTCTGGGAGCTGACAAAACCTATTCCACTTAATAATGATGGAAGCTCTGTGGATGAAACCCTAGGACTGAATCCCGATGTCCATTATATATACATCTGCACTAAGGTAATCAGATGATTTGTGGTACTTACTCTTCTTATATATTCTTGGTCAATAGTTTTGGTATAAATAGCTAAAACATCATTTCCTTTTATGTGAGTGTCTAATCATTAATTTTACCAAACAAAGGCAACTTTAACAATATTAGCAATAAAAAGGAGAAGAAAAATAAATAAGATCGCCGCAAATTTTGAAGTGGAAAATCCCTTCAATGTAAAATAATAAAAATCACAAGAGTCAATGTTTTGAAGGTGGCCAGTGAGTCGTCACTCCTCAGTTGTACTTAGGAGGGACTCACTTGACAAATCTCCCCATCACGACTCAAATGAGGCCAAACCTTGATATATTAGCAACAAGTCTCCAGATTCTCTCCCTAAGGCAATTTCACTGAATCATAAATATGATTCTCATATATGGCTTCCGTCCACTCTTCATTTAGCTTATCTTATATAGTTTCATCCAAATGTTCTGACTCTCCTTCAAAATGCATTAGTAAAAAATTTCTAGTCTCCTAATAGGCGAGTGATTCTTCAAAGTAATGTTATTTTGCTCTCCTACAAAATAACCAACACAATTATGCATTTGCGCATTTCTCACTCAACGAAGGACCATTGCTGATAATCTAGTTGAATCCGTTATCAACAATATTAATATAGTTGGGAGAAGGAAATCATTAGATTCTGCAATAGCTTTGTCTTCACTAGTAATGTCTTCTTTTTTTGCCCTTTATTATTGTGCTTCTTCTCCTTTTAAAAGTTTTCCGTACTTCTAAATGACTAAATATGTCATTTATTTACTACGATGGTGGCATTTCAACATTTTTGTTTTACTTATTTTTAGATTTACTTTTAACTTGGTCTCTGTCAGTATGTTTTGAATTCCGGTCTTGCTTCTCTCTCGAGACTCGATAACCAATACCTTTTAGAGTGAAGAAGATTTTGCGTGATTCCGATAGAAACTAGAAAACTGAAGTGAAATTGTGCATTAGTGACTCTGATAATGGATGAGCTTGAAGCTCTTTACAATGGTGGAAATATGGCAACACAGATAAAATGACACCAGAGTTCTAAGAACGCCAAGACCAGAGAGAAATCTTCTCATAAGTGAAGTGACTCGAACTAACTTTCTTCAACCTTCTTGAAACTGTACTAGTGTGAATTGGACCCGATGATGGGGCCCTCACACTTACTGGACACTGATGCTCTATCAGTTTCTTCTCATCTCGTTAAAACACTCGTGACTTCTCATCTTGTTTAAAATACTTAGGAGTATATAGTTAGAAGTTGATAAAATTTCTCATTCTTTACGTTAAGAAAATCTTCTGTTGTGCGTAATTTGATTAATTTAAATTTACCATTCAGTTTTCATTTGTTCCCATTGCCGCTAATTTGAATAATTAATCATCATGGTTTGAAATTCATATTTCTGAGTGATGTTGAATGTAGCTGTATGTATCCTTTGCCTATTTAGACTAATCATTCTGTTATAATCTTTGTGTCAGGAAATTTCTGCTAACTCAAACGTAAAAGCATGAATGCGCAGTTTAGCGTGGAAGGCATGCATTTCCAATCTACACAAATTTGTGTTAACTACTCTTTAAATCTAGTTGATACTAGAATTTGTAATGTCAAATCCAAAGTTAATGATGTTATTGGTACATCAATTAGTATTATAATTTTTCTCAGCATTTGTGTGATCTAAAGACAGTAACATTTCTTCACTTTTAGATTAGATTGATTATTCCATAAGTTTTATGTTAATTGGACCATTTGTAATACAGTTGTGATTATTCCTTGTGTTTTAAATATTGAAAATGGCTATTTTGATGCAGCTAGTTACCCAAATCTCAAGCTACTAGAGCCAATTACTGTTGAATACAAATAATTTGTGGACTTGATCTTTCAGTTTGAATAAGTTGAAGGAATTGTTACCATATTCTCATATAGGAATATTATTTATCTATATAGAGGAGAATTAGGTTATAACGGTGTAATATTTGAGTGTTGTTATACCGTTGAATAACTTTTTGACAAAATGCTTTACTGTTTTCTTAGACATTTGCAAAATTTACTGTTGAACTGAAGATTTAATCTCTCTAGAAAAGAAAACTGAAGATTTAATTTAGTATATTATTGAGTTATGCCTAAAATTAATGGTATTAAACAAATATATACATGCATATATTTATAAGTACATAAGCCACGCCACAATTTATTGGACCCCATATTTCAAAATTAAAACGAAGAAAAAGGGTCAGTCGGCAGGGAGTTGCAAAACAAATTAGAGGGAAGAGATTCATTGCGATCTCATTTAAGTGTTCTCCTTATAAACAAATCGGATATGAATTGAAACTCGAATAAAATTAAAACCTATAAATAAATAACATATTTAATATTTCTTTAAACAAAGTTGTACAAGGGTAAAACTTTGGTAAAAGTACGGTATTTTCTGTATATTTGCGAGTTTGGAGACAATTGTTCTCGACTGCGCCAAAACTCAATTTGTCCAAGATACACGACCAAAAGCACAAAAATCCACATTCAGCTATGGGAGTTGTATCATATTTAGGAACGCAAATAATCAAATCTCGTGATTAAATCATGACCTTTTGATGATGATTAGACAATGATTCATGATTCAATTCATTGCAATCTCTATGCAAGTGTTTGATGTGCAAAGCATGTAAGCGTTGTCAAATTCGAAACACCAAATAAATTTTTAATAATAAAAAATATTGTAGACTATTTTCTTACCTTTGATAAACTAACTGCAATACATAAAAATTTATAGAAACTAATTAGATACGGGACCCGTAACTAAATACATAGAAAAAACTCATTTACTCGTTAAAGTGTATCATTTGAATTAAAGGTTTAAACTCCGACTACAACATCCTGTTCAAGTGTCTCCGCTGTATTTTTCGAAGGAATCTATAATTGAAACTACAGTTTTATTAATAATTCATTTAACTTCAACCTATGTTTTCTTTCATTTATACAAAAAGACAAAATGAGGGAGTAAAAAAGAGAGAAAAAAATAAACAAAACAAAAGAGGAAAAGTGTGTGACTTTGTTTTGAAGTTCCGTTTTGACTCTGAACATTGAATTCAATAACAACAAGTACAGTGATCATGAATGAACAAGATCACACTGAAGTTGGCAAAAACGATAAACCTGTTCGTGTTTATGCTGATGGAATTTACGATCTCTTTCACTTTGGCCATGCCCGTTCTCTTGAACAAGCCAAGAAATCGTAATTTCAACTACAACCCTCTTTTTTCTCTTGCTTCATTTCATTGAAATTTCTCTTTTTTTTCATCACCCATCTTTCTCAATTTCATTTTTCATTCAAAAAGATCCCTTTTTTTTATGATTTTTAGTTCAACCCCATTTTCTGTTCTTTTTGGGTTGGTTGGTTTTCATGGCTATACTTCAATTTTGTTCAATTACATGTTTTGTTGTTTTTAAGGTTGTTTTTTTGTTTTGTTTTTAAGGCTTTTCTTTTTTGTTTTGTTGTTTTTAAGGTTGTTTTTTTGTTTTGTTTTGTTTAATCATCAATTTTGTTGGTTTCACATAAGGGGTTTTCATGGTTTTCAGTGGCATGTTGAATTTTGCTATGGTTTATTTTTTTCTTGTTGGATCTATGCAGATTAGTGTAGTTGTTATTTGATTGAACTTGTTCATGTTATGATAATAGTTATTGTTGTTTGTTAATTGAAGGTTTCCAAACACATATCTCCTTGTTGGATGCTGCAGTGATGAGATCACACACAAGTACAAGGGTAAAACTGTTATGAATGAGCAAGAACGCTATGAGTCTCTTCGTCACTGCAAGTTCGGTTTTTTTCTTTTTCCTTTCTTCTTTGGTTAAATTATGAATCATTATTGTTGATCTTTTAACTTTTGATGTGTACTTCAGTTAGAAAGCTTCTATTTTGCGTAGAATAGTAGATAGTAGATGTATCAGGTCATGTTTAGATTGAAGTTTGATTGATCTGTGTTTGAAATTTACTTGCTTTTCTTTCCATGAGCTTGTGGAATCAACTAACTGTTGTATAATAATAAAAAAAATGAAGAGTTTATGCGGGTCCAAGCAATGATAGCAGGCAATAGTTTGTGTGGGTTAATTATTTTTTACGGTTCAATGGCATGATGTGATGACTGTGTTTCACTGCACAGTGGTTCAATAACGGTTGGTGCAGTGGATCTGTGGTACTTCTTGCTTCAAGTTCAGATGTGGCTGTTATAGGTTTTAAATTTCGGCGGTGTGGGAGAATAAAGAATATGGTCGAGATTTGGTGCTTCAATGATGGCATGATTGCTTCTGGTGGTGGATAGGCTAGGTGCAATGGCAATGAAATGGTGACATTGACCTTGTTGTCTTGGGGAGCCCTGAAGCTTGCTTCTTCTCGAGTTCTCTCCTATGCCAGATTTTCTTTTCCCTCTTTTTTTTTGTTTTTTTTTTAATTCAATCTTGGAATTTCAAAGTTTGAGATCTGATGACATAGCCTGTTTTAACATGGAAAATTTCATCCTAATCAGTGAGGGGGTTTTATTCTCCGTTATTCATAGACGTCGCCCACTTTGTTGGGCAACCAAATGGTTTCTGATCATGATACTCTTGTACCATGATACTTCTGTTGACTATTTTTTTCAATAATAGATCGATGAAGTGAACGGTGAGATTGGAACTGCGAAAGTAAACACGAGATTATAGGTTAGATTCTAGACAAAAATCTTGTATATCATTCTGTTTCCATCTTTAAAGATCGTGTTTGCAGATAACTGGCGGAGTAAACCACACAAGTTCGTAATGTCAAAGTACTTTGGCGTCTTTCTGATTATGTCTGGCTCTGGTCAAAATATTGGATTTGATATCCTCGTTTAATTGCTTACGGCTGTGGAGTGGGCCTGTCATGCTTATATTTTGGAGGGATGAGTTTTACTTCCAAACATTTGTTTTCTTTTGTTAACTCCTAAAATCTTACGAGTGGTTATAATTTATTTAAATTGGTTTTACATTCCTAAGTACAGTATATTAGACCTTCTCATTTTCTATTTACTTATTTGCTTTCACTATGGATTGGTAATCAGTTCAATTGCACTTGCTGCAGGTGGGTTGATGAAGTTATTCCAGATGTGCCGTGGGTAATCAATCAGGAGTTCATTGACAAGCATAAAATTGACTATGTGGCACATGATGCTCTTCCGTAAGATCAACCAATCTCAGTCCAGCTATATTTCTCTTTTTATTTTATCAGCGTTCAAAATTTATGGCTTCTTGATTAAAGTTATTAGCACACAAACTATTTTTCTTCACTTTGACGTACCTCAGACACAATTACAGTGACAGCAAACATGTCTAATATTTTTACAAAAATTTGAAACAAGAAAACTTTTAAAAGGAATATAATAGTATTTTAATTTGGCATTTGAAAAGTTTTCACGTGCAAATATCTTCATCCTTTTCTGTTTCCCCTTTGTTTTCTGTTTTGGTGATCATTTGATTCTAAATTTAGATGCCGCACCCGCGCGCGCACACACACACAATGCTTTGCTGTATAATTAAATTACTTCCTTTTTTTTACTGGAATTAAATTACTTCCTTCAAGAACCTCAAAGCCTGAATTGAATGACTACTAAAGCATATTTTATATTCATCGTGATAGTATTGATAATAAATTATTTGTTTGTACATGATTGTAAATTATACCCTCTTCTCACATGATATTTTTTAGGAGTAACTAGTAGTTATTGCCTTCATGATTGACTATATATTTTCAAGTGAATAGTGTGGATGGTGATTTATACAGTACTTATCTATTAACTTTGTTGAAAATGTTATTTAGTATCATAATGAAGTAACCTTATGTAAATTTAAGAAAAAAGTTATGTGCAAACTATTCATGGCGAGGTCTGTTATATTGCCTCGGGAAAGGGGCATTATCCTTCCGTAAAGGAGGATGCGGTAAGGGAAGGGTATATATAAGTATATGTGTTCCCTATGTTTTTGAGATAGCAATGTTGGCATGTTGTGTCAAACTCTGTTCTTCATAGGATAACTCTCAAGTTGAATTTGTTTTTGTTGACATCTATCATAGTAGCCTCTTAAATTAGATCATTTGTTTGTATTATTGTTGTTTCATTATGTTTGTTGTTATTATTGTTCTTATTATTATTTATTATTAATATTTTTATTACTACTAGTTTTTTTTTCCATTGTCACTACTACTATATTACAATAGTTTTATAAGCTTCTCTTTTGTTGTTTGAGCATACTTCTATTCAATCTGTGGGACGCATTTCTTGTTAGAACTTATTCTCACTAATACCATATCCACAAAGTTCTTATATATTATCGTATATGTTAATACTTCCTTTGTTATTTTGTTACCATAGTTATGCTGATACAAGTGGAGCTGGAAATGATGTCTATGAATTTGTAAGTATAAGTAATAAAACTACCTTTTAATTTAGTTGCATATGATTCATTGTTCTTTCTTCCCACCCTCTCTGATGGCATTCATATTAATTTCTCCAATATATCGTCTCTTTGATTATGATTTCTTTTGACTACTTGAAGCCTTTTTATCATTCACATTAATTTCTCTAATGTTTCCTCTGTATATATACCGGTTGCCCTACAGCTTGAAGATTTCTATTTGTTTAAACTTTAATTTGTTTCCTCCGTCTGTTTCTCGTCTGGCTGTTTCATTCTGTATCAGATTAGCACTTATTGTAAATATCTCAAAATATTCAGCTTCCATTGATGATCTTATGCCTATTAATTTCTTATACAGGTCAAGGCTATTGGAAAATTTAAGGAAACAAAGAGGACTGAAGGAATTTCTACCTCTGATATCATAATGAGAATCATCAAAGATTACAACCAGTATGTAATGCGTAATCTGGATCGTGGTTATTCAAGAAAGGAGCTAGGTGTTAGCTATGTCAAGGTTTGTTCTTTTCATCAGCTCCTCAGTTTTGCTTACCCTCATAATTTTCTGTTCTGTTAATCAGTTGTCGTATTAGTTTACTTTCTCGCATGTTGGGAGGAATTATCTTTGATACATGATCTCTTATTTGTAGGAGAAAAGATTGAGAATGAACATGGGACTTAAAAAGTTGCAGGAGAGAGTCAAGAAACAGCAAGAGACTGTAGGAAAGAAGGTAACTTTGTAAATCCTAAACTATTTTATTATGGATTGGCAAGGAAGAATGAAACCAATAATAATTTTTATTTGTTGATGCAATTGTATTCTGTAAATACATAGTTTAATTGTTTGGGTACGTTTCTTGGGGTTTCTTTATTCATATTACTAGTTTGGGTTCAATTCATTTTCTATTCTAGCTAGTTCACAAAAATCTGTCTGATAATTCTAAATGATCCATTGCATTATTAAGACACTATCATATGACAAGCCTAACTATGTGCAGATAGGAACAGTGAGAAGAATTGCTGGGATGAACCGTACTGAATGGGTTGAAAATGCAGATCGATTAGTTGCTGGATTTCTCGAGATGTTTGAAGAAGGATGCCACAAAATGGTTGGATCTCTCTTTCCTCCCTAAAAATAAGTTTTACTATATTACATGACTAATTTTTGCATGAAATCCTGTTAATTTCTTGTTAGATTCTGCATTTTGTATAACTTCTGATTGACTGAATTGGTTGGTTTACTGATATACCAGGGAACAGCAATCAGAGACAGAATTCAAGAACAACTGAAAGCACAGCAGCTAAAATCTCTTCTTTATGATGAGTGGGATGATGACGTTGACGACGAATTCTATGAAGATGAATCTGTAGAATACTACAGCGACTAAAATGAAAAATATGCTTGTTTTTATTTCCAGATTCTGAACCATTACCATAACCATGTCTTTGTGTAAAATATTAGAGATGTTTCGTATATACAATGCAATATGGTTTGGACATAATTTGTCTTTCTACATAGTTTGATGTGTATTTCCTGTCAAAGTGATATGTGTTGTGATCTAACGAGGTTACAACGGTTGCACGGTGCAACAGCAGTAAAGAATTCAAATTCGAGGAGATATGGTCGAGTTCCAAGTTCCAACCTAGATTCTCTCCAACAGTGCATTCCGTCCAACCTTATTACCTAATAAAATAATTTGATCTAATTCTAACTTCAGTTTAAATCTAATCTAATTCTTAAATGGTTGTAACTCTTGTAATATTTGTTTTGGGCACACCTTGTGGTTGGAATTTTTTATTAAGCATAAGTTTTGCTTTACATATAATTAAAATAAAATTACCAAATGATAAACTTCCGTCTACAACTTAGGAGTAATATTTGTCATGATAAAGGCCATTCACTAAAACGAACATTTATGTAGAGACATTATTGAATAGGGACAAATCTAACCTGAGTGATGACCCTTAAATACACCAACTTGTGTATTTGTATGAGGGAGATGCGCCAACTTAGATTAGCTAAGTGTTGTGTTTTTCTTTATAAAAGATAGTTTGGAAGTTGGGTTCTGAAGACTCGCCAATATTAAAACAAACCTCAATGTTCAAATCGTTAACGTAGATATATTTTCATATTACATACCAACAAAGTCTAACACTGAGAACAAGGGATAACACTTGGGTGACATTGGAGTGCTAATGTCATATAATATTGATCAACCACAATGCCAAGTCACTCTCTTCTCTCTCCCTAAGATTTTTTGTTTTTCTGTACACTTATGACATTGTGGTCGACCAATGTCACCCAAGTACTACTCAAAAGCAAGAATTGAACCTACGTTAGATATGACTCCATTCCTTACCAAGTAGGCCAATTTACTTTTGCCAAGTGTTGTGTTTTAGCTAATATCCTTCTACATCCTCATTTATTATAGGTCACTATTTTGATTGAACGTGTTGTTTTGTCTTTGTTGCAAAGAAATGAAGACATTCAAATAGTGGGGCATATTATGATGATTCTATTTATTGAACTCAATCCTGTTATATATAAATAGTGGTTTACTTGTTGTTTCAGCTGATAAAGGCACACAATCCTGATCAGATCATAGTGATGGGACAAATGTGGCTTTATCACACACTTGGATATGTCGGAATAGAATATGCATTGATAAAGAATTATGCTTATAGCTAATACACCTCTATGTTTGTGCCTCATGAATAATGTCGTTATCACCCAACTCATGGTTGTGGATTATGATTAGAGACATCAAAATCAAACTAATTATCTGATATACTCGAAATTTTTATACAATTTGATTAACATTGATTTGATTTTTCTTCTTCAATTTTTCATGTTTAAACCAGATAAACCTGATCTCAATTGGTTTGGATAACCATTTCTCATCGTTTAAAATCATTTATCTAATACCTAAACTAAATTATTATATTTTTCACACTAAAAATTTGTTTTTGGTAGAACACTAGTATTTGTTTTTTGTCTAATAAAAAGTTCAAGTAAGTTGGATTACAAGATTCATCGAAGGTCGGGGAAGACCTCAAAGCTTAAAAGTCTATATAAAGAGATACAAATTATCTATTAAAGAGATCCTCACATCGAGAGTGAGATTGAACCCTCAACTTTACCGGTGAATCAACTTCTTACTAACAACTGACCTTTCTACTTATGTATATCTTAATGTTTATACGTTATTTTTTTTTTTTAATTTTTGAATAAGAATTTTTTTTGATGGAACGTTGTTTGGAGAATTTCTGGCGCATGAGTAAAATTATGTTTGGCGTGGGTAATGATATATTTTTACCAATAGTTGAGTTAGTTTTCCATCGTTGATTAATCGTCAGCAAATATGTATTCATAGGTAGCCACCATCCTCTAATATATAAAAAGTAGTGTTGTTTTTACCGTCTAATCTTCAATAAATTGAGTCTATGCTAACAAATTTCTTAAGTATGGTAGTTAACAAAGCAAAATATAAAATAAAATTTTGCATCGAAAAGAACAATTTAAATTTTCAAAATGTTTAATTCATCGTTTTTCAACACAATATTTCAGTATTAGTTTTCATAATAGGTGTGCTAAGAGCCCCTTTATCATCTTCTTAAGTTATACTTAGGGGCAGATCTAAAACAAATTTAAGATGTGGTTAAAATAATAATCTCAAAAAATTTGAACAATGAAATTAAATATTATATATGTACTATTTCATCTAAAATAATAGTTTTAGATGTTTTATTTGAGTTAGTTTTACTAGCTCAAATTCATTTGTAACATTAGCAATTGTTAATTGAAATAAAATAAGCCATCAAATTCCTATAACATTTCATGCTTTTAAACATCCTTCATATTTAATTTTTTTGGGAAAAATTGGTGTGACTATAGCCGCACCAAACTTTATGTGGATCCGCCCAAGGTTATACTACATTTTTTTGGGCAAAGATGGTTTTGTGTGTGTGTGTGTGTGTGTGTATATATATATATATATATATATATATATAGGAATGAAAAACAACTGGACAACAAAGCTGCGTCGCTCATCCTTTATGAATGACATAACCAATTTTCTTGAATTCTTAAATCTATGAACCACAATATTGTTGTGGATGACTTTTTTGTAAAAGATCCCCAACCTTAAATATTAAGAAGTTAAAAATGTCAAACGCAGATGATATAAAAAATGTTGATTGTCAAACACTTTCGAATTAAGAAATGTGGTAATTTTATATTGAAAAAAAAATGATTAACTTCATAAAATTATATCCTTTATTAATGACATGAGAAAATTATTAAAAATATCAATGTCTCATTGTTAACGATGACACCGTAAATGCCAATGGTTTCATTGTTTGAAAAGATGAAGTGATTCATGATGTTAGGAAAAAGTTGTAATGCGACAGTTAGTATGCAATAAACACGGATTAAGAAACAAAACACTTATCAAGGGTTGATAAGCAATGAAAGCAGTAGAAGAAGTAGAAGATAATTTTTTATTTTTTTTGAAAGAAGATGATGACTTTGATATGTAAATTCTTACATAAAAAAAGTTCTATGATATGACAATGCTTAAGCAGTGTACTGAATCATTGGACTTGATCATTTTCCTACAAGTAGGACAAAAAGAATGAGCAAGCAACCATTCATCAATGCAAACAACATGAAAACGATGATTACACTTTGGTAGCAACTTCATGTTATCTCCATCACAAAACTCAGCTAAGCAAATGGCACAATTAGAATCCAAAGATGGAGGAGAATGAGTATTATAAATTGATGTTGGCAAAGCAACCATTTCTTTCTTCTTGAGTCCGGAATTGCGCCTTCGAGAAGCAATCCATTGTAGAGGTTCAGTAAGGACACGGTTGGCACATTGGAACACACATTGTAACATAGTGTTGAGGCCAAGAGCACAAAGTAAAGCACATACTATAGCTGCTACAAGAACCATTGAATTGACACCATGTTGTTGTGTAGGATTACATGGTTTGCTTATCGTGGGACTAATTGTTGGAGGTTGAGTGTGAATTTCAGCCATGCATGGAGTGTTGTGCTAGTTACCTAGATGAAGTTATTATGAAGAAATTTGATACATAAACTAAGTGTTTGAAGATTTACACAATGGTAAAACATATATATATTGCACTTGTAGACTCTCTCTCCTGTCTTGATTATGAGTAATGGTGGGAATAGTATGTTATTGTTAGACTTTGCAAGACCTAAACCTGACTTGATATTAAAATTATTTAAAATTTAAGTTTGATTTGTAGCCTATCATATACTTTTAGGTTTAGGTTTGACATTTTAGAAGATTCGTATGACTTCTTGGTCTGCTTAACATATTTCATATGATCGTAATTAAATAAGTAATTGGACATATCTTTAAATAGACTAATTAGTTAATAAACCAATTAGATTAAACTTTTTTTTTTATAATTAGTATAATAATTTAGAAAATCCAACTATACACATCATACTTCTATGATTAAACTATTTTTTTTATAATTAGTATAATAATTTAGAAAATCCAACTATACTTGATATCATACTTTTATATATGTTTTCTTGGTACAATTATATTTACTTCAACACACAATTTTTTTTAAACACACAAAAAATAATACATTTAAGTACAAAATTAATCTTAACTAATAAACTTAAATTATTGAAAATGTTAACAAATTTATAATTTAATGCTAATTACAAAATCTTTAGTTTAATAAAAAACATTATTCATATTTACTGGCATGCATGATAGGCTTAGAAAAACTTTTTCGTGGTCCAACCTAGTCATTTAACTAAATAGCTTCTAAAAAAAGTCTCAACATTATCTATTAAAAGATATTTTTGCTTATATTCGATAGAGTATGAGACATAGGAGGATACATAAATTAGTGGAGCAAGGACATGGGATATAAATTATTGCTTACTTGGTATTCCATTTTCTTTGTCTATGCACTTCAAAGGAGTGTAAAAAGCACGTGTAGTTTGTCTACTTTGCACTCTTTCCTTTTATGTTGGTGATATTCTTCAGCTTGTGGATATGTACCAGGACTCATTTCTCATTCAAGTTCAAATTGAATTGCATCTATTGTTTCTGTTTTTTATTTGTCTTCTTTGTTTTCTTTCTCATAATTAAGAAAAAAAATTCAAGAAAAAACGAGTTGGTATGACATCCTTTAACAAATATTCAATCATAGCTAAGTAGAAATACTCCATAACAATCTTAATCAGGAGCATGCAAAAAACTATAAGTAAAAAATATTTAACATGCATGATTAAAATTACACATATATCATGCTTAATCAATTCACGTAAATGTCTAAATACGTAGATAAAATAAAAAGAATTTTCTAAGGTTATAAAAGAAAGTGTATGGTAAATGTGTAAACAGAAATAATAAAACAAGATATGTCATCCAGAAAGAAAAAACATATTAAAAAATAGACCAATTTTACGCATTTATGAGTAACTCTCACATCCATCAAATTAAATCTTAGTTGCTAGTGGCAAGTACAATATTATCAACTTCTCCACATTTAAAGTGTGTGAGCTCCATACATTGAACTATTTGACAAAAAAATCACACTATTATATTGAACTCTGACCCTTTAATAAAAAAACACCATAATATCATTTTATTATATGAATTTAATATATACACGTTGATTGTTTAATTTATTTTTTTACATATATTTATATACACTGATAGTTTACCTTTTTTTTCGTATATATCCAATCAAATAATTTCATGATACCACCTTTTAGATTAGTGCTAAAATATCTCTACAAATATTTGTTTGACATGATTTGAATGGATAAACGTTGAAAAAGTATTACACGGTCAATGATTAATATCTTTTTTTGTCAGGTAATCTGGTGACTATAATTCACCTTTTAAGTAGAATAAGTGAGGTATCTGAGATTCGAACTTCGATCCATGCATATAACAATGCTTTTTTTTTTGAAAATGATGCATATAACAATGCATTGTCCTTATGAATTGAGTTATGCTTACGAGAACGGTCAACTACATAGTGAAGTTCGAATAAAGGTATTGGTAAAAATAAGGTTTTACAACTCGAGAGTTTACCTCAACTCGTTTTTGTCTAGGTATACTCGACTCGAGAACTCGTACGAGTTTACCTAAAATTAAAATTATGTAGAATTTATTATATGCATGACATATATAAGTTAATATAATATTGTAAATATTTCAATAGTGCAAAATATGACTTAATTACAAAGGCAAATTATATCAAACTACCATAGTAAAACGTTATACTCAACTTAGCATCAAAATACAAAAATTAATGCAAAAAATCATAAGTTTCATAAGTCTCTAAGTTTCAGTCATCCATAAAACCATCCAAAAAAGAAAGTTTCACAAGTTCCTAAAGTTGTTAATAAAACTATCTAAAAAATAAACTAGTTAATTTCTTCAAAAGGTCAACAAACACCACCACCGCAACCCTCACCGGCGTCGAAATCTGAATTTCCACCGTCAGAATCGCAACCCTAACTGGTATGTGCTCCCCTGTTCATGGTTCGAGAACTTAAAGAAGAAAGAAAAAGAAACGTTTCATCTCAGGAACAACGTGTTACTGTAAAGATAATTATTCAGTAAATGTTTCAGTGTTTGGGTTTGTAGAAAAGGAATTAAGTTTTAAAAAAAATGGCCTCAAAAAAAGGATCGATTTTTTTTGTTAGATGTAAACTCGTAAAACTCTGTCGAGTTTACAAGAGTTTACTGAGTGTTAACTCGGTCAAATTCGTCAAACCTTCCGATTTTACCAGAAATCGAGTTTATCTCCGAGTTAACACGATTTTGGTACCTAAAAATGTAAACTCGGTAAACTCGGAGAGTTAACACTCAATTTGCGGAACATTGGGTAAAAAAGTTTATACTAATTATTAAACAAATTAAAGAAACCGATACAAATTAGGAATATATTGGAAAACTAATGACTTAAAGAAACTTAATTTGGTGGATAAGAATAGATAATCTGGCATATGCCAAATTATCTTGTAACGCGGCGACAAAATGCAGCAAGTTGAAGAACATAAGATAATTAATGTGATTTATCTTTTAATCTTATGTTTGGTTGATGCATGATAATGTTTGGAATTGATTTGATTATCACCCAACTTTTCTACTTTATGTCTCTCCACCACTTTCACTGCTTCACCTCACCACATTCACTAAAGTCAAATAGTACAAAACTTTGTTGTCTATATTTACAACATAATATATTGATGGAAGGGTAATATGTTTCTCATAAGGATAAGGATTTTCTACTCTAAATCATTCGAATTTTGAATAGTTGTGTCATTCTTATAGGTAACTAGGTTAGTTGGACACGAAGATAGATAATTTTATTACTAATATATGATTAAGCAATTGATTCAATTTTATACTCACTTCACATTAGCTTATAATCCTTCAAGTACTTGAGTTTCATTTTGTTTCTCTTGGATTATACTTGAGGTATTGGGCCCATATCTTACGAGGATTTCCAAGAAGATTATTGTTGTTCCCACATCAAAGGAGTCTAGAAAACACCATGAAAATACCAAAATAATTTCATCTATCGATGAATTTTAACCGACGACAGAAAATTGGGGTTAAATTTGTCATTTCATAGTGTTTCTTAGCTTTGTCCAAAGTGTAAACAATAATTTTCTTCCAAGAAACTCAGAAACAACAATAGTGTGTAATTACTAGAAATAAAGTTGTTGGGTCACGAGGGGGAGTTTCGGGGGACCGTCCGCATCGAGGTCCGAACAACTGGATAAGTAAGAGAGACGCCACACTCTTACCTAAAACTTTAAGGCATTAGGTTTATGGGTCCTCTTACTTATAAGGTGTTCAACCTTTACTCTTTTATTCGATGTGAGACATTTTTTTTTGATCAAAGCACTAAAATATAAAAGACATGAGAGGCCTGAACCAATACAACAGAGTCACAGTGTGAAAAACCTATGAAAAGAAAAATCGGGTATATCCCTATAAAGGAAGGGTCCTAAGAAAAGAGGTGTCAAAGACCACCATGGTACAGAAAAACTACACAAATTATGATAACAACTACTCCAAGACTAAAGTATTAAAAGACACAGATATACTTTTGCAATTGAACCAACTATTCTGTATCTGTTAAGGCAGCTTTGGAGGAACCCTTTTGTGCACCCGTTTGGTTTGAGCTTATGAAAAATAGCTTATGTAAATAAATAAGTTAGATAAATAGCTTATGTAAATAAATAGCTTATGTAAATAAATGCAACTCTTTTTATTTTTGGAGGTAAAACACTGCAAAACAGATGAGCAGATAGCAGACCTGCTCACAAAGCCATTGAAGCAAAGCAGCTGTGATTACTTGAAGAAGAAGTTAGGAATGGCTGAAGCATCTAACTAAATGAATTAAGGAGGTGTATTGGTTTAGTAATTCAGTTTAGTTAGAATTAGTCTTATCTTTATTTAGTAGTTTGTTTAGAAACATGCACTTGAAGTAACTAACTCAAGTTACTTGCATGTGAAGTAATAAGTTTGTTAGGAGTTTTGTTTCAATTTTGTTACATCACTTGATGTATATATACTTCATCACACTTGTAAATAATTAGTTCAATTCATTCAATAAAATTACACAAGTCTTTTGTTCATATCTCTCTCTCTCAAAAACCATAGAAACCCAATTCCATCTTCTTCAATTGAACACAATTTTAAGCGTTGGTTTCGTTCAATCTTTATACGTTGTTCCATCACTTTAAACTTTAATTCCTTTTGTGGTGAAATGGAGGAAGAAACAATTGTCGATTCTGATTCTAGCTGAATCGACGATGAGTATTCCTCCACCTCGGTAGCTTGATTCGAAGAGGATGTCTCTAAATGTGACGTCTTCATAGTAAATTCCTATTGTTTGTTCAAGTATTCTGTTGTTGGATGCTTTTGTTGAGTTTTGGAGGGTTTTTGAATTTGATGCACTTAATTCAACAAGGTATCTATCAGTTGGAAATGTTTCAGAAGCTCCTAAGGTTCCTCCGTTTACCTTTGGTTATTGATGTAAAAGTTAAGTGTAAGAAATATTGATGTGTAAAAATTAAGTGGAAGAAGAAAATAGCACTGCAGCATTTTTCAAGATAAAAGACTGCAATTTAACTTCCCTCAAATATTGTTATGTTATGATTTATACAGGGGTTAATAGATCTTTACCTCCTGTAATATAGGTCATTTTCGGTTTTTCTCCCTGTAAAAAAAATTTGTTTTGATTTACCCCCTAATAGGCCAAACAAAAATGAAAAATTCTTGAAAAAAAAATAAAATTGGTTTTTGTTTGGCCTATTAGGGGGGTAAATCAAAACAAAAATATTTTACAGGGGGTAAATCAAAAAAAATATTTTACAGGGGGGAAAACAAAAAATGACCTATATTAAAGGGGGTAAAGACCTATTAACCCTTTATACAATTATCAAGAAGCATATTAAGATGTTAAAGGAACTAAAAGTTACAACTTTTTATTGAAAAACAATAATTATTTATTAAAAAATTATATTTAATATAAAATGCACAAGTTCCCTTCTTAAAATTTTTTTTACAAGTTTCAATACAAATTTATTATTTTGAATTTATTATAATTAATATAAAATACACATTTTTCTTTGTTTTGCACCGCTAAGGAATATTGATATTAATAATATATTCCTCTTCAAAATATCTACATGACGTGATTTGATTAGATGAATGTGTAAAATAGATTTACACTATCCATGTTTACAAAATTAAATTTAAATTATAATCAGTAACAAATGAACCCTTAGTTTCTAGGAGACGAGGACTAAATATCTCCTTTATTTTGTCTGGTTTGTGCTTCTTTTGAAAGATTTTATTTATACTCTCGTATCTAGTCTTCTCACTCCTTAATTTTTAAACATTCTCATTTTTTATTTTATTTTTTACTTTAATCTTTTTTATTCTATTGAATCGTTAGATTTCTTCATTTTCTAACACAATTGCAAGCCAGACATTTTGGTCAAGGCTTTAATTTTCTCAAGGTATTTCTCTTATGTTGTTGGCCACCTTTATCATTGTTTGGTAAGAGTGGGTTCAAAATTATTAGAGGTTGAGTGAGACTTACATTGATGGAGTTATTAAGAAATTGCAGGATAGTGTTTCATAGTACGCTTCTAGGTACAGGCTCGCTGGACACACGTATTTAGATCATATTGAATGCAAGAACATTTTGGCGCCAGTAAAAAAAATCAAAAGACAGAGAAAAATATTTATAAGACAAACAAAGGAATATTAATGAGAGTGTTAAAAAAAAGTGTTCATAATATTCCTCTTAACAAATACTATGAAATAAATATAATTTGAATAAAACATTATTTGGAATGGGGTTATTTTTTCCTGAAAGATCCTGAAGGTAGAAGAGATAGTAGACTTCGTAAAATCAACCTCTTCGAGGTGGTTTCCAGCTAGGAAAAAATTGAGTTTTTGCATGTATTTTGAATAGTTTTCGAACCCTAACTGGTGTTTGTTTCTTGGCAGGTCGAGTACCCTTTGTACTTTTTTTGTTTTCTAGGTTAAGTATTTGTTGTGAAATCAACCTTAATCGAATCACACCAATGAAATAAAACAAAGATGTGTGGAGCAAAAGATAGTGGTAATCCTAGGTCTAAGTGTCTTCAAGCAATAACACACACAAAGAGCTAATACAATGACACA
>Ga0228710_1002490_pt1 | contig 29043 bp, 18 predicted proteins | sample MedpolnodulmetaG_FD_177995 | JGI IMG/M metagenome (GOLD analysis project Ga0228710, IMG submission 177995) | Root nodule microbial communities from Medicago polymorpha collected in Santa Monica, California, United States - pink nodules | ecosystem: Host-associated > Plants > Roots > Nodule...
AAAAAAAAAAACTTATCCTGTGTGCATATAAAATGACACTTAAGATACAAAAAACAATAATCCAATTTATTTATTTATTTATTATTTGGATTATTTTACGTAAAAAAAAATCCAATTTATGTTGCATGCTTAGTTATTGGACCTACATTCCATGTTAATTTAAAGAGTTTATTATTAGGCCCAAAGCTCATACTTTAGCAGCTTCTCCCTCGGGTTGGCAATATCTAGAATCATACACATAAGAAAATTGAATTTTAATATATACACTTATTATGATTAATACATTGATACATTATTGAAAATGGATGGAAACTTAAATAAAAATTATAGGATTGATAGATAAAAAATTATGAGAGAAAACTACTTACATAATTTGGCAACGGATAAATAATTTCAGAGATTAGGAAACGACCTCACCAATTGAATGAATCCATCAATGATGATATTCAAAATAAAACATTGTACTTGTTCATAAAAATTTATATGATTCTCTAACATTTGACCATAATCAATAATAATTCTGGTTAATTAGTTAAATAATTTTTTTGGTAACTTATATTAAATAATTTTTTTAAAAGTAAAATTAGAGAGAAAAATTTTCTAACACATTTCAACTATGTTGTCACCTACCATTTGTAACACTCAAAATATTATTAATAAGCAAAAACAAAATGATAATTGCAACCCTGGGGCTAGACCAAGACCCTAAACAAAGACAACCAAGGGTTATAAATGTCTTCCTCGTTAAAAACCTTTCTTGAAAAATCCAATGTTATAATTCAGACATTTAGTACTTGTTATTTATTAATTTAAAATTATATAATATTTAAAAAGAAATGTTAACTTGTGCCCTTGGTGCATAAGTTACGAAACCAAAGATAGAAGGTTTTTATTGAAACACGTGCATTCAATGTTTTAAAAGTTGTAAAAGTTATACTTTCAATATAAAATTTATTTTTAATATCCATTTTAAACTCCTTAACTTATGCCATTATGGCACAAGTTAACATGACTCATACTAAAAATAAGATATAAATCATGGACAAAACTTAAGTACAGTACCATAGGTGTTGTTTTTACTGTTCTCCTATTAGAAATAAACATGTGTACTCATATAACACTCAATTTAACACCGTTCAATAATATCTCTTTTTGTTTGACCCACTCCACTATTCTTTCTCTGCTTGAGTTCCACTGCCTTCTTCATTCTGTCTAAAAGAAAACAGATCCCTCCTTCTTGTGGATGATGATAATATTTGAAACAAGGTTTATTGTCATGCCGACAGCAAATACAAAGGGATTCGTCTTGAATCACGACATGATGGAAGATTACGGGGACGAGATTCAGAGTAATTGTGAATAGATCTGGCCGTTTTTTCCTCCCATGGTAGTGAGTTCGGATTCCGATTCCCCCGTCATCCAATTTCTGACGTTAATGATGTTTCAAGTGCACTTATAACAATGGTTCACAATAGCTTTGGTCTTTTAACAGTAGTTTCCTTCTGGAAAGTGAAACATTGATTTTTCTGCAATTAAAAAAAATTGAGTTTTTTGTTTTGTTGATTGGAACTGTAAATCACGAAGAATGCCTCTCATAGGAAATCTTTCTTCCTTCAATAATTAAATTGGTAGAGCAAGCCATGCCACATGACCGCGTTAATTATGTCCAGGGATGTGGGTAGTTTGGCAACGGTGTGATACAACTTAACGAGGGGGTAACATCATTAAAATTAAAATATTAAGTGGTACACGTGTCTATTTCTAATAGGAGAATAGTAAAAACAGTACCTATGGTATTGTACTTAAGTTTTGTCCATAAATCATAATTATGTCACTCTCTCTAACTAAGGTGTACACTCCCTTTCAGGAAGGACGCCTTGGCGTAAGGAGCCTCTTTAAAATTAATGAAGCAGGTTGCATGAAGTTTTGTTGGGATATGCTTCATCCTAATATGTAGTGCGTTTCTATGCTCAAAGCAATATTTAAAATATAAAAAAAAAACAATGGCAAGTCACTTTTTCTCGTATTTATGGCCAAGTTTGAAAAGATGTTTAGATTAGATTTATGATGGTAGTTCTTAGAAGATTGGAAATGGTTCTAGCATCTCTCTTTGAAATGATAAATGGTATTCTAGAATTATAGTTGAAGAGTTTAGCATTCCTTTCAATGTCTATGGTTTCTTGTTTCACAAGGTTTATGATTTAATTCATAATGGTTCTTGGTGTTTTCCATTCTTGGTGTTTTCCATTTTGGTTTTCTAAAGCTCATCCTGGTTTAATTAATGATATTAAAATAGTGTCAATCGCATCAACTGTTCCAATTATGAATTGGTTTAGGGCGACTTAATATATGATTACTTGTATTTAAATGAATCTTATTCTTGTAGAACTAATGCAACTCAACCAGTTAATTGGGGTGAAACAATTTTGTCCTCAGTGTTTCCTACTTATAAGTCTTTAGTTATTTGAAAACTCATTCAAAATACTCTTTCTAGTTATGATAATCTTAATGTTTTATCACGATTTCCTGTTGCATTATATGCAACCATGATTTTAAAGATGTAAATCGCTTATTTTTGAAGTTAGATTTAGATGTTATAACTTAGAACTTAGTTTAGACATTATTTTTGAAGTTAGATTTAGATGTTATAACTTAGAACTTAGTTTAGACATTAGATATTAGAACTTAGATGTTAGACTTAGTTTAGATGTTAGATATAAGAAATTAGATTTTACGAAGTAGGTTATAGAAAAAGAAAATTCATTTTTTTTTACTATACAATATGTGTCTACATATTTTTTGTTTTCATCATTTGCATCGTCTACATCGTTTGCCTTGAGTCTACATCATTACATCGAGTCTCTATCATCTTCATTAGGTCTTCATTCATTTCCATTAACATTAGAGCCTACATATGTCACTGTCTGATATTCACCCTTGTTTAAAGGCTTAACATCTTTAAAGACGAGGAATGAACTACTTTGACTTAACATTTTAAACAAGGTATCCATCCAAAGGCTTAACATCTATTGAAGTTGTGATAGTGTCAGGTGTGTAGGTTTTTAAAAAGACAAAGAAAATGAAATAGTCAATCCTTTGGACATAGTCATACTTTGTATACCATGACATTAAATCAAAGGTGAATCGTCTAATTTTAAGAAGACGAATAACAACTTCATAAAAAATGGCAAATAATTTTTAAGCACAAGAGGGGAGGGACCCAAATCCCTCCTGCCACCATATATTGCTCCCCCCTTCCCAAATTAGAGTTTTTGGGGTGAGAGGAGAAGGATGATAAAAAAAAAAAACATTTATTACATGGACAAAATTACCTTTCTTTTTTTTTTGTTAAAATCCTAAATTGTCCTTGTTATCCCTTTTTATTGGTGTTTTTCTTCTAACAAATATGCACTCCCGTTCTTGCACATTTGTGGATTAACTTTTTTGATGAATTTTTTGTTATATATTATATTTAAATTTGTTATAATTTATTTGTTTTTTTTCTTATTACATTGAATTGTATTTATATATATAATTTAATATTGACCAAAAAAATTATAATTTAATATTTATTAAAAATTATTGTAAATATTTCTCTAGAGCTTAATTTTATAAATATTTATTATGTTAGATGGATCATCAACATGTAACTTCTAAGCTTGACGAAGACGAGGAGTTGTTGTCTGTGCACAAGACATGAAAATGAGCGGCTCCTAATAGCTTATAGGTAAAACTAACTGAGTCTACATCAGAATGAGAGAGATTATGAGGTCGTACAAGTATGTGACTGTATGGTTGGAGGAATACTTATAAGAATTGTTTGGTAATGTCTATACCAACAAAATGCTCATTCCATAATAACTCAACAGTTAAGCGTGCTCGACTTTGGAACAATTTTGGGATGGATGGCCTTTTGAGAAGTTTCCCGCAAGCGTGCGAGTGGGGACAAATCACACTGAAATTACTTGTGTTGGGTTGTAGGGTCAGTCTACAATCCTGAAAGTCATCTGGGACGTTACAAGTGGTATCAAAGCAAACCTCTCTGAGTATGATGTAGTTCGGGGATGAACCAAGTGGAAGTCGATGGACATGTAATAACCGAGACTAATGAGGGCGAGGAGTGGTCGACGGTGCACCAGACATGACATTGAGCGGCTCTTGGCAGCTTCTAGTTAAATATAACTGAATCCACATCGGAATGAGAGAGATCTTAAGACTTACAAGAATTGTTTGGTACTACCTATACCAACAAAATGCATCTTATTTTTTATCATTCAATAAGAATTTCACATTTAAACGTGTTTGACTTGAAACAATTAAAAAAGTGTTATAATAGATGACTTGATTTGTGGATTTAAATCATAAGACATTTATAATACTATATTAAAAATATTTGTCAAAAAAAAAAACTATATTAAAAATAAAAAAGTAATTTAGTTTTAAAATATATTTTTTTACACAAAAGTTTTAAAATATTTGTCTACCCGAATTGAACTAAAAATATATACGATTAAAATCTTTCCTTTCCTTTAAACCAAACATATAAAAATTAAAATATCTTCCATCTTATCCTCTTCAGTCCCCTCTGTTAAAATCCTTAGTTTCCCCTTTCCCTCGGTCTTAACTTTTAACCTAACAAACATTTAGTCAGTATCTTAATCATGTGTCTGTCATACTATGCTCTTTATTATGACACTTATGTTGAATTCATTTGTTTGACAGACACTCACTACAATTGAATAAGCACTTAAGTTGAAGTTGCACACAACTCATTCTTCCTTCATTTCCTATGGTTGATGCCTTTATCATATTTTACCGTCGCTAAATCCAGAAAATTCTGTAGCTATAAGCTCATTCACAACCATGCACCATTTGCCACCATTCAACATGCTTCATTATTCAACCAACCTCATTCCATTTTCTCTTCACTCTTACGTGAATTCTCAAACACCCTTATCCATGTCAAATCCATCCACGCACAAATTATCAGAAATTATGCATCAAACCAACACTTTTTGGCCACAAAACTTATCAAAATGTATTCTAATTTGGGTTTTCTTAATTATGCATATAAGGTGTTTGATCAATGTCCTCACAGGGAAACCATACTTTGTAATGCCATGATGGGTGGATTCCTTAAGAACAGGGAATATAAAGAGGTTCCCAAGTTGTTTAAAATGATGGGTTTGTGTGATATTGAAATAAATAGTTATACTTGTGTTTTTGGTCTCAAGGCTTGTACTGTTTTATTGGATGATGAGGTTGGAATGGAAATTGTTAGGATGGCTGTTAGAAAAGGATTGCATCTGCATTCGCATGTTGCTAGTTCGATGATTAACTTTTTGGTGAAATGTGGGAATCTCGATGAGGCGCGGATGGTCTTTGATGGGATGCCTGAAAGGGATGTTGTTTGTTGGAATTCAATTATTGGAGGCTATGTGCAGGAGAGCCTTTTGAAAGAGGTAATTCAGTTGTTTGTTGAGATGATTAGTTGTGGGATAAGGCCGAGTTCTGTGACTATGGCTAGCATACTTAAAGCGTGTGGCAAAAGTGGACTCAAGAAACTGGGAATGTGTGTTCATGTTTTTGTGCTTGCATTAGGCATGGGTGATGATGTTTTTGTGCTTACTTCATTGGTTGATATGTATTGTAATGTTGGCGACACTGAAAGTGCTTTTTTGGTTTTCAATAGAATGTGTAGTAGAAGCTTGATTTCATGGAATGCTATGATTTCAGGATGTGTTCAAAATGGTATGGTGTCTGAATCTTTTGCTCTCTTACATAAACTTGTCCAAAGTGGTGACGGGTTTGATTCGGGGACATTGGTGAGCCTTATTCGAGGATGTTCTCAAACATCTGACTTGGAAAATGGAGAAGTTCTCCATGCTTGTATAATTAGAAAAGGACTTGAATCAAATCTTGTTTTATCCACTGCAATTGTTGACATGTATTCTAAATGTGGTGCCATAAAGCAGGCAACTAATGTTTTCAGAACAATGGAAAAAAGGAATGTAATTACTTGGACTGCTATGCTGGTGGGTTTATCACAAAATGGCTATGCAGAGGATGCCTTGAAATTATTTTGTCGGATGCAAGAAGAAAATGTGGCTGCCAATTCTGTCACTCTTGTTAGTCTTGTGCATTGTTGTGCCCACCTAGGTTCTCTCAAGAAAGGCAGGAGTGTCCATGCTCATTTGATCCGGCATGGTTATGAATTCAATGCTGTTAATATATCCTCTTTGATTGATATGTATGCCAAGTGTGGTAAAATTCACTCTGCTGAGAAGCTATTCTATAAAGGATTTCACTTAAGAGATGTTATACTTTGTAACTCTATGATAATGGGTTACGGAATGCACGGTAAAGGACATCAAGCTCTTCGTGTCTATGACAGAATGATAGACGAAAGGCTCAAGCCAAACCAAACTACATTTGTTTCTCTGCTAACAGCATGCAGTCACTCAGGCCTCGTTGAAGAGGGTAGGACTTTGTTCCACTGTATGGAAAGAGATCATAACATTAAGCCTAGTGACAAACACTATGCTTGTTTTGTGGATCTTCTAAGTCGAGCAGGCTATCTTGAGGAAGCATATGCATTGGTTAAACAAATTCCCGTTGAACCAAGCACTGATGTGCTCGAGGCTTTGCTCGGCGGTTGCAGAATCCATAAAAATATTAATATGGGGATACAAATTGCAGATAGATTAATTTCTTTAGATTACTTGAATACGGGAATTTACGTTATGTTGTCGAATATATATTCTGAAGCAAGAAGATGGGAGTCAGTTAATTACATAAGGGGCCTCATGAGGAAAAGGGGCCTGAAGAAAACACCTGCTTTTAGTTTAACTGAAGTAGGTAACCAAGTTTTCACATTTTTTGCTGGTGATGATTCTCATCCTGGTTGGGGAAATATTAAGCAATTGCTCGAAAATTTGAGGCTTGAGGTGGAGGCTTCTGGTTATGTTGCTGATACGAGTTGTGTTCTACGCGATGTAAATGAATCAATGAAGGTTCAATTGCTCTGGGGACATAGTGAGAGATTAGCTATAGCATTTGGTCTTCTAAACACACCATATGGAAGCTTAATTAGAATCACCAAAAATCTTCGTGTTTGTGTTGACTGTCATACTGTCACGAAATACATATCAAAAATAGTTAAGAGGGAAATTATTGTAAGGGATGCTAACCGTTTTCATCACTTTGTTAACGGAGAATGCTCCTGCAATGATTACTGGTAACTAGGATATGATGAGAAGCTTTGGGCAAATGACAAAAGCTACCTTAAAAGGACATTAATTGGTACCCATATCTTTAATCTGGGTGAATCATGACATGCTCACAGTAAGAGGAATATATTTATTTCATCATTAAGCTTAACTAACCAGTTGTTTGTTTACTGTGGTGTTGTCTTCAAATCGCAGCACACTTCAATATCATTGAATACACCATTTTAGAGTAAGTAGTTTGAGTTATTTTAACTTTATCCTAAATGATAAGTATTGCAATAACCTCAAGGGACGGAGTTCATATTCCATCGGGCAGATTAACTTCTTAAGGCATTTGATTCAATGATGTTGTCTTTCTGTGATAACAGATAACCATGCTTGCAAGTTGCAACCAATCTCACACATCAAATGAAAGGTCTAAACACATTAACATCGACTGTCACTTCATTATACGATGTATAACTCCAGGACTAATCAACCTCATCTACTTGTCCTCTGCACAACAAGTTGCAGAGATATTCAATAAAGCACTCCCTCCTCAATCTAAGCATATGTTTTTGGCCATCGTGATTTTTCAAAAGCTACACTCTCTAGCTTTTGCAAAATCACGGTGGGTCATTGTGATTCTGGCACACTCACCGTGACATATCAAACATGCACTAAATTTCTAGCCCTACTATCTAAGTTGGGTATATTAAACATTTTTAGCCCACATTGAGGGGGAGATTTTTTTTCAGTTAAATAAATTAGTTAGAACCCTGTCAACAATGAGTTATTCTTTTCTATTAAGAGTTAGTTATCATGGTAGTTGATACTTGATTGGTGTATCAAATTGAACTCCATGTGTATCAAATCATGGTAGTTGATTGCTACCTGTATTGAATCATTTAATATTTTTCACTTTTAATCTTTCATAGAATATTCGGTGATTACAAAAATCCAAGAACACTTGGATGAGATAGTTCAGATCTCTTTCCGGTAGTTGACCAATCTTGTATTTAAATTCAACCTTGAGAATGAAATAATGTTAAAACTCTTGAGGAAGAGATTTAACGTTTATTGTGGCTCTATCTTCTTCAAAGGATTAGTCTATATTGTTGCATGCTGAGGATTAAAGTTCACATTGTTTGCATTAAAATATGATAATAATGATAAACCCAAGGACTGGGCAACCATTAGAAAATGAAAGCTTCTGGATGATGCATGCTTGGATCAGATCAATGGTACGTAAGCTTAATGGCAGACGAAAGACGGTTCTTAAGTAAACAGAATGATTCACCTGCTGGTCCAATATGATTTCTTTTTTATAATATGGTCCAATATCATTTTTGAAAGGATACCTCCTCAAGGTCTTTCTATTTGATGACCTGACTATGATCAGTACTCTGGACTCTAATTTTGTCATTCAGTACCTCTATTCAAACGCAAAAAGAATAAACTAAAAATATTATTTATTGACGGTATTCACGCCGTTATATACTCACTTTATCAGGATAATCGAGACAAATTAACAATATTGTTTAAAGTGGTATTATGTCCTTGCTAACGGTACTTTTGAGCTTTGCTAAAAGAAATCGTGGTATTATTTGGTAGGACAATGTATAATATATATGTAAGATTTAAACATTAACCACCACGGAAAAAATCCTTCTAAAAAAATGGTATTATATCCTTGCTCAAAAAAAAAAATCGTATTAAATCCTTTAAACTAAGAGGAGATTAGCGGTTAATTAAAGAATACTGTTGTCTCTTGACCAAAAAAAGAATAATGTTGTCTCTTGACAAAAAAATGATACTGTTTGTTGACAAGAATAATTATAAATTTTTTATAAACGCATTCAAAAAAAATTATTATTTATCATCATTATTCACTATTATAAGTAATAAAAATTAAGAATATTTTATTTTATTTTTGCTGACGCTTTTAGTAAATATTATTTAGTTATGATTTTTTTTTTATAACCCAAGAGTAGAATGACATCAAAAAGAATAGTGTCCCACTAAGTTGGTACCCTACTCTAACTGATTGTCAATTGCTCATATATATTATTAAAAAAGAAAAAAATAACATAAAAACTAGGGGGCATAAATCCTGGCTCAATCAACAACCCTAACAGGCAAACCATAAAAATAAAAAAAAAAATCCAAAAAGTGGATATAACCCTAAACAATTCAAACAAATAAGTGAGTCTAAAGTGTGATGAATGAATCGGTCGTCAACAGGAAATCGGATCACGTATCATCAACTCCCTGCAACAACGACAACAAGCATTAAGGTCTCTTTCGAGTCCATACAGTCTCATGTCAATCAACAAGATGACTGGGATAGATAATCACAGACATATGCTTGGAATTGGGGAGTGGATTTGACCGCCAACACGGTAAATAACAAATCCATGCACACTAACTGTTTACTGCGATGATCAGCGACAAATTAATTAATCAGCCATTTTTGTCCCCCAACAAGCGATCATACAAGCACAACAATCAAACCAGAGACAAATACAAGCTCGAGTGCTCAAACTTGATCTCTTGAGGCACGACAGATGAATCTGACCGCCAACATGGTGACAAAGTCACAAATCGACTACTTGCTGCAAAAAACAAACTGCAAGTCATAAGGCCATTTATAACCACATTAGTCTGTTGCAAATACACGTCCACCAACAACAACACACCACCCTCCACATATGTAAATCGTGTTGAAGCCATTCAAAAAACCAAATGACACAACCACAACAGCAACAGATCTAAAAAGAGAACACATGTGAAATACGTTTGAGAACCCGAACACCATATCGAACCTACACAAAGTGCAGGGACGATTTCGAAAGAAATCAAACAAAAAGACTCGTAAGGGTTTTAAATCCATATCCATTGTTGTAACAAACCAAAAGCACTTTCTCCCATCAATATGATTTCGTGAGAAAACACAGAAGAAAAGACGATGGAGATCTGGTCCGAGACCATACAACGACGATTTGAGGCAAAATAAGAAGAAAAGGAACAGCCAAACCAACCAACACAGCGGTGACGGCGTGATTGATTTTAAAAGTTGCAGCGGTGACGTCGGCGGCTAACGACCCCAATTGGAGTATGGTGGTGAGGCCGACATGAAATCTAAACTTCCCACCACCACTGCAAAGGCTACATCTTGTTTAAAGGGTTTGCCAAAATATCTTTTAAAAAAAGAACTCATTTAACTATTATAATAATGATACATGTTGAATTTTTTATCATACCGTCAAAATTGTCTTCATCTTTTCTTTTTACGACGCAATTAACCACATGTATCTTGTTACTCTTAATTGAACGAGTCTTAGATACAAATAATTACTCCATGCAATACAATTGAACGAGTCTTAGATACAACTAGGGGTGGCAATGAACCGAACCAACTCGATTAAAGTATGTAATTCGATTTGACAATTGATTCGTCGAACTTGGTTCATGAACCAAATGAGCCGAACTTGAGCTGGAAATTAAGTTCGTCAATTAATTGAGCTAAACTTGAAATATATGTAGTTCAACTCGTTTGGTTCACGAAATGACTCGATTATATATATAACACTTAAAAAATATTTTTAAATTTATATATAATTGATTTTACACAATTAGATAATTGATTATATATATAATACTTTAAAAATTAAGACAAACACTTAGCAATAATAGGTTAAAAATGAGCTACATTAAAATTGATAGACAATGCCATGCACAATGTTGTTGTAGTTTTAAGGATTTCAAAACTAAAATAGTCCCGCATCGAAAAATGCATGAAAAATGGAGGATACGGTTATCAATAATAAGAGAAACATGTCACAAGAAGGCATAATTGGATTTGGTGGTTGCATATCAGTGTTAATTACTATGTGTAATATAATAGTCTCATCTAGTCCATTTAAAATTGGTATAAATTCCAATATATTTATGGGTCAAAAATTTAAATTCTTTGACTTTTGATTTATGTGGTTCAAGTGGCTTTACTCATTTCCATACATAAAGTTATGTGCTTTGAACAAACGAATTGAACCTAATGAGCGGAACCAAATTGTTTGTGAACTTTAAACGAGCCGAACTTGAGCTGAAAAAAAGTCCGTGTCAAACTCGGACCGAGGTTCAAACCAAGCCAATTCTTAACGAGTCGAGTCGAGCTCAGACAGGTTCGATTCGACTCGACTCATTTCCAACCCTAAATACAACTCATTACTCCATGCAATACAATTTTTGTTGCCAGGTAGTAGGGATATTAATTAAGACTTTTTTTACTGTAATAATAAAAGTTAGGGTGAGAATGGTGCTTTAGTCCAAAGTAAAAAGAAACTTTGCTGATCAAAGAACATTTACAAAAATATTTACATTAATCTGTCTCGAAAACAAATAAGTAAGACTCGAACATGAGATGTCTCGAATTCAAGACATATCTTTCTATTATTAACCAAACCCTTAAAAGTTTCGTTTGAACCGAAATCCCTTTTGATTGTACATATTCAACCAAAAAGGGATCTATCGATTATGAAATTTAAGTACTTTATCTGCACGTACAAACAAATAAAGTCAAAACAAATCTCATATTCACATGCAACTGCTGGCCATGCCTTTGAAATTTCATGAATCCTTGAATCCACGCCGTGATTACCGTTGGTCACGTCTTCAATTATTTTCATTATTAAACTACAACATTTTTTTTCTTAAAATAACCACAAAGTCGACTATATTGAAAAGTTTTAAAATATTTGCTATTGTTGAATATTCGGACATGGTTGTTGAAAATCATCAATACTAATAAGTATTTTTGTTCTTTTGATAGTGAAAGGCTACGTACTTTACTTTGGTATTTTCTGTTTTGGTACTTTTCCGTAAATAAATTTGTCTTGTTTATTTTCTTGACTAAAAACAAATTGTCTTTGTTTTAAAATTATGCCTTCTTTATTGACCAAGAACCCAAAAATCAGGAACTATATAAATCATGCAATTATGTTGCACCCCACCCACCATTTCTCATTTGAACTTAGTTGGTTCTTTGGTTTTGGTTTTGTAACAAAATTGATTATTTTGATCAACCTTATAAAAAAAAAAACTATATACGTTCTATGTTCCACCAATAGTGCCTCATACTCACAAAGCTAAAAACATAAGAAAAATTTTGTTCATTAATTTGAGGTACTAATGGGGAACTCTTTTGGTTCAAAAAAGACCACAAAGGTCATGAAAATAGATGGTGAAACAATGAAGCTAAAAACACCAATAAAAGCTGGAGAAGTGCTTAAGGATCATCCAGGTCTTGTTTTGTTAGATTCTGAAGCAGTTAAGCATTATGGTGTTAGGGCAAAGGCAATTGAAGCACACAAAGAGTTACAACCAAAGAGGCTTTATTTTCTTGTGGAGCTTCCAAAAGAAACCAAACCAAGAAGGATTCGTTCCGGGATTCAAATGAGTGCCAAAGATAGACTTGATAATTTGGTGCTTACTAGGAGATCTGCTTCTGATTTGTCGATTTTGAAACAAAGTAAAATGAATGATAATAGTGGTGAATTGGAAGGTAAGGAGAATGGTGGTGCGGTGAGGTTGAAAGTTAGGCTTCCTAAGGCAGAGGTGGAGAAGTTGATGAGAGATTGTAAAGATGAGGCAGAGGCTGCAGAGATGATTATGTGTTTGTATAAGGCCAGTGGCAAAGGGGAAAAGGAAACTATAGTTAAGGAGAGTCCGAGGACTCCGAGAACACCACGACAGGTTTGTTTTCATTTAACTTCGTATGCTAATTTTTTTTGTCTTAACCATCTGATTCTTATAAAATTGACCTCGTTAATTCATAGTTTTGCATTATTTGATTCTCTTGAACCATTCATCTTCGTTAGAAACTCATTAAACATTTGAACGTAATCATTTGGTTTGGCTGGACTTGTTTAAACTTAAAATTTGAATTGAAACTTTTTAATGTATGGATTATTCAAGCACACCCTTTTAAATTCTTTCAAGAATCATTGAAACTTTTCTAACAGAATTACATGTGAAATTTTAAATTTGTTCCACTCATTGTGGGTTGAAAAAATTAGTTTGGTGATTTGTACCCAAAAAAGGGGGAAGAATTTGGTGAAGAGGTGAATTTAGGCTATTTAGTGGTCCTAAGTGCGTGTGTTTAAGATAATTTAAAGGTCAACTATCAACTTTATGTTTATTCCTTTTAGAAGAGAAGTACTAATAAAATTTGTCATCATTTTCCCTTTAAAATAGCTAGGACAATGATGTTTAAACTCTCTACAGATTGAATATTCATAAGAAAAGAAATCTTACCAATATTGACTTTAAAAAAATTGTGTCACTAAATTATAATTATATTATAAATGAGCATCACTACAAGGTTTTCCATTTTCCTAAAGTGGTTGTGTAATTAATTTTACAGAAAAGGGTGAGTTTTATGCCAAGCAACGAAGAAGGGATTCAAATAGCTGTGGCTTCATAATCACGTGGGTGCTATTCATGGAGAATTTCTCACCAAACTGAGGAGATTTTGTTATGTTTAGTTAAATAAGAGTTATGTATTATTCATACAATACGTAGGATCACAACAGGTTAATATTTTTTAGGTGTTTGTATGAATAATAATTAATTAGTAATTCATTTCATTTCATAGAATAATATTTACATCTTTAGTAAAATTAGTTGCTATATATTTGGTTGAGACACCAGGGTCCAGTTGTGACTTGTGTGTGACTAGTTGTAAACCTATGTATTGTATGAATAGTTCACTCCTACATGTGTACATATTGGAGATTATTTATTATATGTTTTTTTGATACAGGGGATATATGTAGCCTCATAGAGAAAAAATGTTAATGAATGAATAACTTTATTATAGTTTTTTTTTAACAATAAAAAATGGTATATATTAAGAAAGATGGGTCATCTCTAAAGCATAAGGTGTACTAAGGAGACCCCTAATAATTACATCCTATCAAAGTTAGAACTTTGGTTACCAAACGTCCAAACATAACAATAGACTAGACCACCAAGAGGTAAAGACATGTCTTTTCTGAATCTTATAGCAGAATCAGATGCTTCTAATGTGGTTTTAGCGTTGAATGCCCACCAACAATCTTCCAACTATGTTGGCTCTATTATTCGAGATTGTATTAGTTTTAAGGGTAGATTTCGTAGTTTAAATTTTTTGCAAGTTAGGCGTGAAGCCAACTAAGCTGCTCATTATTTAGCTAAATATGCTCTTAAGAATTTAGATTCCATATGGATCGAAGAAACTCCGCCTTGTATTTCTGCAGTCTTGACATTTGATTTATTGTCAGACTTTCGTTAATGAAATTGTCTTTAACGTCAAAAAATAAATAAATAAACAAACTTGGCATTTCTAGCTTTTTAGCCACCATAAGGAATAGTGCTTTACTTTATCCAACAAATGAGCTATGAAATTTTTTACATTATGAAACAATCTATGATTACGGTCATTCCATATAGTCCAAGGACTAAGTAACCAAACTAGCTGCAAAAAGGAGCGTTTTGTGCGCAAGCCTCATGCCGAATGAGTAAACTGATAGAAATGATCAGATATGCTGAGAGGGTTTGGTCCTGATACACCGAGCCAAGACCGCACTGCCTGCCATAAAGAGCCATAGAAGCCACAAGATATAAATAAATGCTGAGAAGTCTCCTGATGATCACACCCTGCCAAACACCCCGCGGCAGCATATGTAATAATATCGCGATCCATGACTTTATTATAGTTAATTTACAATATCATGTTGTGATTTTATCAATAATTATTTAAAAGTTCATGCTAACTGGTGTCTTCGGGGCACTAGTTAAGAAGACAAATATAGTAATATTTGCATTAAATGCTTAAATAATGATCTAAAAGAGATAATATTTACATTTAAAGTTGTGTAATAAATGCTTAAACGCTTTCTCTTTTAGCTTAAATTTTCTTTTCACCGGTTAGCATTACCCGTATTTAAAACAATTAGGGTAAGTAGAAGTGAAATTAGTAGCACAAAAGGAGGAGGAAAACACTCATGAATGGATTTTCAATCAGGCATAAATTAACGATTAACATACAATACTACAAGACAGATATGATATGTTAGTTTGAATGGTGTATTTTGATTAGAGAGTTATCCTAAAATCACGGTATCGGTCTGCATGATTTAGTTATTTTTCTTTCACTTCATTGTCCTTAAGCTTTTGACCTTAAGCATTTTATTTTAGTAATATATATTTATTAGATTAAACTTAGACTACTACGTAACAGCTCATCATAAACAAGGACTGCATTTTTTGATTAAAAAACCAAAATCACATTCACACGGGCGTAGATACACCACAATATTCTGGCTAAGTAACTCCAAAACATGCAACTATATGGAAAACAGAGAAATATGTTAAAATCGAAAATAATGAGAAAAAAATAAGATATTTATTTATTTATTAATTAAAGTATGATTGAGAAGGCTTAACATGAACAAAATATCTTGAGTATATATGCAGTCTTCAAAAAAAAAATTGTTCCTTAAAACAGAGAAGTAAATACTTTTTTCTTGTAACTTAACTATTGCTTTTTGATGGGTTGGAGAAATAAGGTAAAAAGAGATTGTTGTCCCAATTTGAGGTCACCCTTCATTTAAGTGGTAATCAACAAATCCTTACCTTAAATTTGTTATGATCCGGGTTACTTTTTAAATATTTTCTTTTAATGTGTAATTATCTAAATGAAAGATGGAACCCACTTGCTTGGTTGGTGGTGTTGGTTGGAGCCCTCGCAAATAGACCATTGAATTTGACCTTTCACATTAGTTGATTGTTGTGTCGAATATATATTTCTAAAAAATGACACTCCCAATGCATCCGTCAAAAGCATGCGAAGTAGAGATTCGATAAAGGTTCATAAGTAGAACCGATGGAAAATTCATGTGAGCAATAGTTAATCTTAGAGTGTAATTATTTGTTGGCTAACTTTTCTTTGCATAAAATTCATGTGATAAATGGTTGTGGAGAAATGTATATAGTAAGAATTATTCATTTAAATGTGGTTATCAAATTATGATAGACGGTTATTCTAAAGATTTTGATTCGGCTTTTAAGGCCATTTGAAATTAAATAGTTCATTTAAAGGTATTTTTGCTTACTTAAAGATGAATGTATAACAGAACTCCAACAAAGAATAATCTTATAAGATGAGACATTGGTTCTGAGTTATTATTTTTGTGTAGGCAATTGCGAGATTGGTTAGTCAGTTCAAAATTTGTATATTGAGTGGTCATTATTTAGTAGTCTTTGGCCTTCGGTTTTAGATTGGTTGGATGGTGTTAGTGTTTTACCTCATAATGGTGGGGCCCATTGTGTGTGGAATTTTTAGAAAACTCGTAATAATTTTATATTCGCGATGCAAGAGATTGATTTCACTCAGTTATTTGATCGAGTCACATTAGTAAATTGGTGGTACATGAAAGATAAATTCAAAGATTTTAACTATGGGTTAAATCAATATGGATTCATCTCTCGAATGTATCGGAGGCAACAATACCCATTTGGTTTTTAGATTGTGTTGAGGAGTATAGATGTTTTGGGTTTGGTGATCTGAGTTTGGTGTTCATGTATATCATTATTGATAGACAAAATGATACCGTCAATTGTTAAAAAACTGATCAATTATTTGGTGTGCAAACCATATCCAATTTATTTTTGAATTTTCTAAGTCAATTGTTTCTAGAGGAGAAATTGGATATAGTTTCCCAGGTCTTTTTCTGTCAAGCTTTTACTTCTTGGGCTTTTTCTGTTATCCAAACGGACTCTTAATCTCAAAAATCAAACATGTCATTATATCTCAATAATCCATATTTTGGTCCTCATAGTTACTTTATATATCCGCAGACAATTGGCTTTCTGGTCATGCTCATGCAATTTGCAAAGCAATTTTTTGACTAATTGTTTTTTGTAGGGATTTTTTTTACTATTTATGGGAGAATGGTTGTTATTGCTTGTAGGGCATAAATTAAGAAATTCAAAGAGATAAACTTGTATGAAAAATAGTGTAGACAAAAAAAAAAGTAAAAGATAATCCCAAAAGTGTACGAGTTCATGTGCAAAAATCTTTAAACGTGGCCTGCACATGAAGAAAACATTAAAGAGCTCTTTATGAAGCAAATTTCCTCTTACTTTCGTCATGCATGTGCAAGAAAGTGCAAAACCTATTATTTTCATGGAAATGTTACAAGCTACCGTAAGCTAGTAGGGAACGCCATCTATGAACGCCGTCATTCAAGAACGCCATTTTAGGCTAAACAAAGGGCAATCTACTAAGCTACAACTCATTAAGATGAACCAGAAAGAGTAAGAAAATTTTGTAGGAGGCCAACTATAAAGAAATAAAATGTTTTTAATCTATAAGCAAAAAAGTTGTTTGAAATTTTACTTGTGTAAAATGTAAATTAAAGCAATCTCCTGAAAATAAAAAATGGTGTCAGTACAAAGTTCAAAGAAATCGAATTCATCCATAATTGATTGTGTATTAAATTGATTGGCAATGTTTTTTTTTATGTAAACACATAAGTTATTTGTAAAATTTCAATGTCCATTTTATTTTTGAATCTTTTCTCGACATTTTTTAGTGGTAACGGAACTTTCTTTGTAGTTATATAAAGGTCAAATTACACCGAATGTCCTTTAAGTTATTTAATTATAATAAGTTAGCCTTTTAAGTTTTTTCGTACGACATACGTTTTTTTAAGTTATTTAATTGTAACAAGTTAGTCATTTAAGTATTTTTTATATCACTTAGGTCCTTTAAGTTATTTAGTTGTAACTTTTAAACACTGAATAACTTACATTTTGCTTCAAAAAATAACTTACATTTTTAAGATTCAAAATCCTTCAAAATGTTACGGTTAAATAATTTAAAGGGTCTAATTGATACAAAAAAAATCAAGGACCAACTTGTTACATTTAATTAACTTAAACGACCTAAATGGTACGAAAGAAACTTAAAAAACCAAGTTATTACAATTAAATAACTTAAAGGATATCTAGTGTAATTTAACCTCGTATAAATGACTGAAAGCATGAAAATATGATGAAATAAGTTTATCAAATTACAATTGATAAAAAACAACTAACTTTCTTGTTTCTGCTCATTTTTTACAAATAAAATTATTTGAGGTAGATGAATAATTTTATTAGGATAGTAAAATATTACTCTTTTTTTTACTAAGGATAGTAAAAATATAAAACATATCTATTTTATTCAAATAAAATACTAATATCTTTTGGGGTACCCCAAAGTTGCCATTGATATACTCGTAGGTCCGCCCATGACTAGAAACATACCTCTCGTATCAGACGTCAATTTTTTGAATTTAGAGGTATACTGTATAGAAACGTATACTTCATCACAAACACGTAAAAAATAGTTTAGGCATACTCCTAAATGAAAAATATTAAAAGAGAAAATAATTATATCAAGATGACTAAATTCTTTCTTGTTTACATGTGTGTATCCAAACTTTATTTATTTGTATTTGTGCTTAAGTAAGACGTGTTACATTTGCTTCGATGAAAGTTGTATAATTAATTTTGTTTTGATAATGCGGTTCAATATTCAACACTTAGACAACATGGTCAATTAAAAAGATAATTTTATGTAAAGAATAGTGATATTTAAACAACTACTGTTTGTTGATAACTTTTATGACAATTTTCTTTTTATCTCTTCTTATTGATAAAAACTAAAGTTTCCTAAGAAGAAATAAGAATATAATGTGAAATAAAGAAATCTAAATTATCACAAAATAGTTGTACAGATATATTTTTTTTGTCCATACCCATTACTAGTTTAATTTTTTTCATTTGGAATACAAACTACTAATTTAAATACGTAATTACCTCAAACTACTATCTTTTAAAATGGATAAATACCTCAAACTAGGTTGGTGAGGCATGGCCCATCCCACCTTTCACAATTGCAAAGTAACAACTTGATGAGTTGAAATCTTTGACTTTTCAATCGAGTTAAACTTTAACTTCTACCATTTAATACCTTGCCAAGTCGTAGTCCAAATTTATTTAATAACAGCAACATGTAAAATGAATTAACACGATACCACAGTTTATTTAAATTAAAAGAAAGACCAAAAGCTCTTAACCATCATAAACAAATAAGGTATTTGTAACAAAAAAAAAGGTATTTATTAATTGAATTACTATACCACTTGTGCCACACTATGTTGGTAATTATTATAATATTTTAATCTGTATTCATATAAAGTATTTTTAATAAAAAAATGAAAAATAAAATACATTTTCTTGATGTATCCAAAGGAGTTTTCACTAAGGATACATAGAGATCTAAGAAAAGAAAAAAAAAAATCAAGATGACCATTGATCAGGTAAGGTGAGAAAGTAGGTAGTCATGGCCTTCCTGAATCTTTTCTTGTATTGTTTAGGAGAGACAATTGTGGGGGCAGCATTTTTAGGACCCCCAAGAAACCCAGTAGCTTTAACCCATGTCTCTAAATGCTTGTCCCATGTGTATTGTCTCATGTAATCAATTATCCCCAATACCAGCTCCTTCTTCTCATCATCCACCCCAACCAGCAATGAGTAATCCATAACATCAACTGACTGAAACAATTACAACAATCACACAAGTCTCAGTCAGCAACAATCATTTATATCGGCTATTGTACTAAAACACGTATTGCAGAATAATAGCAGTTTGTTAAAATTCCACTATGCTATATCGGCTATTCAACAGCATTGCATAACCTATTATGTATTGCTAAGAAACTTTTAATACTAAATAAATAACAAAAAAAATAAGATTAACCATTTATTTAAGCTTACCGCCAAAAAGGATGTGTCGTTCCAAACAGCTCTCTCAAGCTTTCGCTTGGCCCTACTTCCAAGAAATATGGGTTTTGTTCTCAACGTTTCTAACAGATTCATGTCTAGCATCACTTTGTTTGTCCCGGTTGTATCTGCGTTGTACCTAGATCTTTCTGATCCCTTAAGATCATATACCCTAGATATGTTTCTCTTGTAAAACAGATTCTCCATTACCATCAAATCTATCTTTGTTTCCTTACCACCTTTTGGGTATTTGACAGTGACCTGTGTTAAAACAATAAAATATATATTATTGTAAACCTAAAATTTACATTCCTCCAAAAATCTGAAGCTTGTGCTATAACAGTGATAAAGTATGATTCTCACCTGATAAATACCAAGTATTTTGGCAAGGCAAGTTGGGCCTCCCGAGTTCGTTGCATCCATCATGTATTTGAAATACTGAGGTGCAAATTCTTCAAAGGATTCCAATTCCGTCTTCGTTACTTGTTTGATAATAAATCTTTCATCTAACGACTTGGCAAAATATACATTACTTTTCCCTCCCTGTGCACTCCATCTCCGGCCACGGCTCAGGGATCGCACAAAATCAACTTCGTTAGGGCAGCACTTTTTCCTAAGTGAATCAAACTGCTTTGCAAAATAGCAAGTGACAGAAAAATTCACTTTACCTCCAGCCCCCAAAGAATCGTCACTGAAAGAGATTGGCAAGTGCAAAGATTTTTTGTTGTCCCTGATAAGAGAACTAATTGAAGATGGAACTTCGTCGGACCCATAACTACCATAATTGATATAATCCAGGTCTAAAGTAGCCCATGCAGAAAGGCTGGAATTAGTTAAATCTTCTTTATTTCTCTCGTGAGCATTCCAGCTACCATCGCGTACATCTGACTTCCCAGAAACACAATCTTCGTAGTCCTTAGAACTAAGGGCATAAGATATTATGCTGGAGTAATCATTGTCATATACAGCTATAACTCTATTGCTGTGACATGTTTGGGGAAGCAACAACCGAGCACCTTCAGCAATGTGAGAAATGGAGGAAATGAATGACGGCGTGGAGCTCAGAATCAGATTTATCCTCTGCGACTCCCACGGCAACATTTGAAAGTAATTTTGCAATACATTGGAGATTGGGTCTCTAACCATATTCCTGTAGTCTCCAGAAGCATGAAAAGATCTAAGTGTTGAAATGTGTAAAGACGAGGGCAGGTCTTTCTTGATTCTATCCTGGACTCTTAATGCTGAATCAAAAGAATGAACTCTCATTGGTTGTGCTAACCTTTTAACCGGAGCATTGACCTGAACAGGTTGATCAGTTCCAGTCCATGCCAAATCTATTTTTTCAGAAAGATTGGATTCATTTGGTGGCATACACTCAGATGACGTTTTGTTGGAAACAAATTCAGCATCTGAATGTGGTTCTTCCCCATCAAGAGAACATGCAGATGCTTCAGAAGCACGACGAGACTTAGGTTGGTCGTCCGGCTCTACAAGCTTATGACTTTCATGAGACTCGTGCAATTTTGAAGGCTGAGAATTATTTTGCTCCAGCCAAGAGTCAAAACTTTGATCCTTGTGAAGTGAGTCAACTCTTAATTCCTTAACATCTGCAAATGATTCAGTTTCTTGTTTAACCTTGGAGCTAAGACTTTTTTTAATAAGAGAGTCTAGGGAGTTTAGCCGGTGATCCCAAACATGCGAACCAATTAGAAGTGAACGTCTCAACCGATTTAGTTCCAGAATGTCTAAAGTCATATTTCCTGGCTCTGCAGTCTCATTGGCTGATTTTAGTAAACTCTGTACATACACATACATAAAAAGAGAAAGAAAAAAAGGAAAAAGATCAGGAACTTAGATATAAGTATATTCGTCAAATGTCAGAATAAACATATACACATACAACACTTCCCTCTCCAATACCAAGCGCCATAAACTCCTAATATAAAAATGGTATAAAATTAGTTTACTCACATGATAATCTATTTTTTCTTTTAGAAGCATGTCTTTCAGATCCAGTATGTGGTTATGAATGTCATAGGCATCTGCCAGCTCATTTCCAATGCCAGGAGACAAAACATTTGTTTCCAATTGTTCCAGCACATTTGATATTTCCGCATACAAGGTCTCCACTTTGCTAAAAAGCTGTTGAAAAGAAGGAGGGAGAAGGTTAAAATTCTGATACCAAGCAGTTGATAAATTAAAGACTACACAATCAATCAAGGGAGTATACTTTTCAGCACTAGTAAAATAGTAAAGCAAATATTATGAGTATATGTTATATCTCACCTCTCCTGCCACCTTTCTAATCCACTTTTCTTGGATGTAACCAAATTCTAGAACAGAAGGAGGTAGATGGACAGAAAGAACGTCAATAGGGGAATACCGGAAGAAAACAACCATGCTCCCAAACCTGTTTACATCAAGTTGTATATAATTTTTCAAGTATCAATAACCAACAAAAACTGCATAAAATAGAAAGTAAAAAGAATAATCAACTGATGATTCCTTGTCTAGATGATTTACCCGTAAAACCGGAGGCAGTCCCTTTGCAAAGAATGCCCACAGGTAGCAACTCGATTAGCAGTTGCATGGTTTGAGAAGCTAAGTTCCAAGAATTTTCCAAAAGACAATCCCCACGCAGCATCCGACATAACAACTCTACGAGTTGCTGGTGGAACTCCGTCCACAAATGGACACCTCAGACACCGGTGCCACATCCAAATCTTGCCATCTCTTTCCCCTGGTAGCTTCACAGAGGGGAGGCGCCTAACGTTGATCGTAAGATTTCCTTGCTGGTGTGTAAAACAAAGGACATGAGCCTCTCCAGGCTCTTTACAAGACAGACAGCAAGATGTCTGGAAAAAACAATTCTTACCATATCAGTTCAGAAGTAACCGGTACCAGGCTCACGGTAAACAAAGAAAAATTAACACACTTACCTGATCAAACAGATCATCATGGAGATACCTCCCGAGTGGCTTATCAAAGGAGCCATAGAACTTTATGCGCAGCAACCTAGTGCGTTCACATACAGTTCCTTTCGACACACAATGACTGGAAAAGTACACTAATATGCTCTGATGAGCTTCAGTGGCAGAGAAGTATTCACCAGAAAATTCATCCTCAATCATATTGTCTTTTGTTGAGTCAACAACTTCACACTCTCTCTCCTCTTGAAACATGGTTTCTTGCAAATCTACTCGTGAAGGGTCTCTAGACATAGTCTCCCCCTCTGATTCATTACACTGATGCAAAAAATCTGACTCCAAAGTCAAATTAGATGTTAGGTTATTACAGTATGGATCAGAGAGCACATTGTCAACACTATAATCCACCATGGTGTCGGTAAATGAATGAAAGTTATGTTCACTGAGATTCTCTGACACTGATCCCAGATTTCCAATCATTACATCATGACCAACAGAGTCTTTCGCTTTAGAAGCATCATCAGCCTCTGACTGGCACATGGTAGAAGAAAAGGTGTCAGATATTACAGAAATGTCAGTGTCAGCGGTTGCACTCTCTGGCATGTCTGTCGAGTGTTTTACTATCATTTTAGGCAGGGTGGCACCTTCATCAGCAAGGAACGAGGTCTCAAGAGATAAATGATAGGCTGCAAAAATTGCATATTGCACAACATGTTTAATTGTTTTCAGTTCCTCGCGACATTTGCCCTTCAGTAAGACCTGCAGCAAGAATCCAAATCAGAAATCGAAAAAATCTATAACTCTCGTACACATAAAAATATAGAGAAAAAAGAACATAAAGTAGAAAGTACAAGAGTAAATTACCGTGCATCCCAAACGCCGTGGGCAACCTTCAAAGAACATTAATGTTTTGGAAGGCTTTTTGTTGAACTGATTACCAGCCTCGTGATCTTCCACAATCCGGTCTAACCGGAACAATTCACAGTGCCCTAGTCGTGCTTTAGATAAACTATCCACTGATGGAGTGATAAGAGCACCAGTGCAGCGAGCTATACGCTCAAGCAAAGGCCTTTTAACATTCAAAACCAAGGAGATTTCCTTCGCCAGCAAATATTCCTGGGCTTGTGAAGCAACACTTTTTTCAACCAGCAAAACATTTGGTCGAAGAGCCTCAATTTTCGAAATGATCATCTTCAGATGATCATTTTCCTGCCAACATTAAGAAATCAGTAATTATTTCCAAGAAAAAACAAACCTAAACTGAAAGATACATAGACCATCTGTTAAATGTGAAGGCACCTGCTGCAACAATGTATCAAAAGAAGCCAGTTGATTTGGAACTTTCTGATATTCCAGCGCTCCACCTAGGAGTAGTAGTCTTGGTTTTTTGTATTGAGAGGTCATGCGCTTGTGCTTTATATTTTTTGTGCAAACAACTCCTTTGATAAGGGTGCTGCAAAACAAGAACCACAATTTCATAGTTAACCACATAGAAATGCCTATGAATGTGGCGGTGATCCACAATGTACATATCCAAATTCTGGAATACACATTACCTGTCACTCGGGCTTCCGGATGCAATACATTTGACCTTAACATAATCACCAGGATCCATACTGCCACCTTTGCTAGTGTCGGGTCTCACAAAGTTAGCTGCCTGCCATGCAACAGCTGCAACTATGTCGAGCCAGTCCCCAGAATCATTTTCTTTACCAACTTGAATTCCCTCTCCCTGTAAAAGTTGTGAAACAAGAGCTCTAAAATGCCCCTGTACGACAGATTTTAAAGGTTCCTTGTTCCCCTCATTGTGCTTCTCTTTAGCAGGAAACATGGTTGATAGACTGCTATTGGATGAGAACAAGGCACCTGAGTCACCAATGTCATCATCCTCGTCGTCATATGTAAAGAAATTGCCTTCTGCATCAGCATCTTCGTCTTCAGGTGGTGGAGGAAACCAAATAAGGCCATTGTTTTCAAAATCCAAAGGCCTCTGCGAATTCTCATTCTGGTTCCGGAAAATTGACAAGTCATCCGAAAAATAAGTAGTGTTATATGCATCCTCAGTCCCAGGTTCAGGCTTTCTTAAAACCGCCGTACTTTGTTGACCAGAGGGAACATCATTCTGAGGGACGGAACTTTTCTCCTGCCCCTTCTTCTGGATAGGAAGCCCGGCCCTACTGGAAGCAAAATCAATCCTAGAAGGGCTATCTGAAGGACTTGTCCCCACAGAATTAAAGTTGTAAGTGTCATGTCTAGCACTAACGCTACTTGAATCTACATCTGAATTGTTATCACAATATGTACGAGATGGGCTGAGAGAGTGCTTCCCGAAATCTTCCGTCCCTTCTTCATCACTCCTACATTTGCATATAAAAAAGTTTCAAGCAGAATTAGATAAACAAGGCAAGTCACTTTCAAATCATTAAAAAAAACATAATTTGTTCACCTATTCAAGGATGAGAAAACATATTCATGAGAAACATATACCAAACTATATATCAGATAATCAGAACACATATCTAGAAACTAAAATGCCATAGAACAGAGCAAACCATTTCTATAAGAAACCAGCTATCTATGCAAAGAATTTTCTAATGAAGTTCCAACATAATAAGACAAAAAACATGTAACTTGAAGCAAAGAAATGTGAAACTATGATTACCTTAAGGTAGATGGAAGAGTGGATACTGAAGAAGGATGAGCACCAGATGAGCTCAAACTCCTACTGATCATGGAATGAGCATAATACTCACACTCTCGATCATGAAAATGCCGTCCAAAGTAACCATCTCTTTCAGTTTCAACACTAAAGCACGGTGAAGGCGGCTCAGGACTTTCTCTAGGACTCTCTTGTGGTGAAACAGCAGGATGCACTTTCTCAATACATTTCCTCTGACCCCCCTCACACGTCCTATTCGTAACCGAACAAAACTTGCAAGAACTTATAGTTTCCTTGAATCCACTATCAGATTCAGGATTTGGCAGATCACAACCTCTAATACACTTCCCACACAACCACCGGCCGCAACTTTTGCAATTATATTTGCACTGAGTCATCTCATTAAAATTCTTATTACACTCACAACACATTTTGCAGACACTATTTTGCATATCAAAATTATCAGAAAATGTATTCAAATCACCAACTCCCCAAGAAACCCAAGACCTAACTTTTTCTATTAGATCTAAAAATGAGCTATCAGGTATTCCCATATAAGATTCAATAACCCAATTGAGAACTCAAATCAACCACTCCCTCAAAAAGCAAATTAACCTCAAATCTCTTCAACCTAACTTTATATGAAAATTTCTTGCACAAAATCCAAATAAAAAAAAACTATCTTTTGGCAAAACCCAGATTACTGATCACTAAAAAATCTATCTTTAGGCAAAACCCACAATAAAATTTGGGGGAAAAGGTTGAATAATGAGATTGTTAAATCAAATTATCAAAAAAAAAAAAAAAAAACTTTTTTTTTTGTTTTTTTGGTTGATGATAACAAACCCTCCTGGGAATCAAATAATATCAAAGGAGGGGCTATAGATATAAACTATAACTCATAAATCAACCAATATTGATGACACTATTTACACCAAAATCCTAAGAAAATATTAACTAGACCCCACAACAGAAACAATGATTCTTAATATCAAAAACTATAATAATCTTTATAATTATCCAAACAGAACAATAAAAGGGTGAATCTTTGAAATGTTGGTAATGACCCTACAAAGTAATTAATCGATCTTTAAATCATTGATTGAAGAAAAGAAGATTGAAAACGAGTACAGAAGTAAAAGGGTGAGGTGTTTGAAGAAGAAATTGATTAAATGTTAAGAAGAATGAGAATGAAAAGGAGAAAGAGAAGAAGTACGGAGAAGGTTCCCTTTCTACCGGAGAAGGCTCGCATCTCAAACAAAAACGCTACTCCCTTCTCACACATCTTTCTTTCTTTCTTTCTTCTCTGCTTCACTTTCTTTTCTTTTCTTTTCTTTTCTTTTCCTTTCCTTTTCTTTCACCCCTTCTCTCTCTCTCTATACCTTATTCTTATTTTAATCTTATATCTTTGTGTATATATTTTTCAATTTTTCATTATTAATATTCAATATATTTTATTGAATATTGATTTGTTTATTTTTCAATCTTCAATTCTTTTGGTTGAGTCAAAATATATTTTTTATGAGATCTTTTTTATGCTGACAATTTTATTTAGAGGATTTATATGATATAAAGTTGTTATTCTCTGTCCGCAATTGCAGAGAGTAATCCTTCGAGTTGCGTAAATCGCAATGGATTGTAAAGTTTTCACTTAAGAGATTAACTTATATAACATTTTTTTTAGGGTTAAATAAGTTTTTCGTCCCTATAAATATAACGAATTTTGATTTTAGTCCCTATAAAATTAAACTGAATGTTTTCATCCTCACAAATTTTTTTATTTTGTTTTTCGTCCTTAATAGATATAATTTTGACGTATTTTTGACATTTTTTGAACATAATATGAATAAATAAATGTCAAATATAATAAACGGACATAACATGGATACAATTTGAACATAAAAGAGTTATAATTTTGTCATTTATATGAACATAAAATGGTCATTAAAGAGGAAAAACAAAATAAAAACATTTGTGAGGATGAAAACATTCAGTTTAATTTTTTAGGGACTAAAATCAAAATTCACTATATTTATAAGGACGAAAAACTTATTTAACCTTTTTTTTATATGAAATAGTATTCTCTGCGTGCAATTGCAAAGTTATTCCTCAAGAGAATTTAACACAAATACATTTCGAGCTTTGACGGTTAGCCCACGTTAAATAATATAGAGAAAGTGACAAAAATACCCTCATATTTATTAAGGAAATGACCAAAATCTCTAGTAGCACCCCCTAGTCTCTTACCCACCCCATGAAAAGGTTTTGGTAGTTTTGTATTTGTTGTTTCAGTGGTTGGCGTCTTGTAGCATTTTGGCATTGTATCGACTCTTTGTAGAAAAAAATTATCTACTATTCGCACTTTGTTCTTAATATAGTTGTGAGTGAAACTAGTTATATTAAAAAAAAAATAGTTAGTATTTGTCACCCCACTAATCTCCCGTTGATTTCTGGTGTTGCACTTAAACTCATGGCATTTGCTTAAACTAAAAGATATCTCTTATATTATCATATCTAAGTGTTCTAGACTTCTAGGATGAACCGTATAACATAATATCATTGTAATTTAATCTCCTCAACTATTATATATATATATATATATATACACGAGTTTAATAAAAATGTATTATAGTAAAAAAAATCTAGATAGTTTATCGAACACACAATCAAACATTGACATGTCAACAAATCCATATACAACCATAAGAAAAACACCATATTTCATATGGTTTTCAATTTTTATATTGTTTTTTCTTTCTTCTTAATTTCTACATCACACATATTCTAGTTGTATTCATATTGTGTCGGATACAATTTTCGATTTTTGTATGTCTAAATAACACATCTTATATAAAATAGTTTTATATCAATATTTAATGTGAACCTTTTTATTTTATTCTGTCATGAATATCTACATTGTGACTGTATTTTATAATTAATTTTAGTGTTTGATTTTTAATTAGATGTTTGTATAAAATTAATATCCAATGGATGTCCATTCTCCTCATAAAATATTTAGACTGAGTTTTATAATGATCTCTTCTTTCCTACTGGTTCTCTGTCAGCATGCTTAGTAAGGGTTTAATTAGTATACCATTATCTTGAATCCTACTATCCTTAGTTAATTAAAAAAAAATATTTTGTTTTTGTTTTTTAAAATTTTGCTTGTTTTGATCCACTCGCAAGTTTTCCTGTTCATTGGTCAACATCAGTGTGTAATGTGTATATGGTAGGCCACGTACAGAACTCTTTTAGCACTTTTATAAATTTATATTTTATAATTAATTATTATTACAAAATAGAAACAAACAAAAATATATATAGCAAAAATTAGTAAATACATGTCGTTTTTTTTTTTTTTTTTAACAAAAAAAAA
>Ga0228710_1002491_pt1 | contig 29039 bp, 18 predicted proteins | sample MedpolnodulmetaG_FD_177995 | JGI IMG/M metagenome (GOLD analysis project Ga0228710, IMG submission 177995) | Root nodule microbial communities from Medicago polymorpha collected in Santa Monica, California, United States - pink nodules | ecosystem: Host-associated > Plants > Roots > Nodule...
GAAAAACAAAATTTACTCATTCAGACATTTTGTCGAACACTTGGAGCACATTAAAACAAAATACTTGAATTCAATTCAAATATAATAAGGCATCAAACTTGTGCATACTGAAAAATCATTGAAAGTATGGTGCAAATTATTGAAGTTACTTTTAAGAAAAATGACCATTAATGTTATAAAACGAAAACATATTAATCTTTTTTTTTTGATAAAGCTAGAAAAATGCACAGAAAACTAAGCAAAACAGATGGTTGTAAACGTCCAAAGCGCTAGAAAACTTCAATGATCAAACACCCAGCAAATACATACAGAATATCAGAAGCACAGAAAATGAGAAACTACAGCCGTAATACAAAATGACCAAGCAAATGGGTTTTTGATTTGTCTATAATATTTCGTGTTTACAACTGACATGTAGGTTTGTTTTAAAATGTACAGATCTTTGTTGATAGAAATGTGGAGATTGGATTTGCAGGTATGTTTATTTCACTGTCATCATGTTAAGGTTTTTCTTCTCTTTTTCTTTCTCATTTTTTTGGAAGGTTCCCCAATTAGTAACATATTTAGAAGGCCAAGATCCTACTTTTTTGCTGCGATGAAATGTACAAGTGTATATTTTATCATTCTTTATAATTTCTTTTGTTAGTCTGTGTCATTTTGGTTTCATATGTGTGTTGAATCAAAGAATGATGAGACTTAATTTCTGCAGGTTTGAATTAATGTCATTATGCAGACACTGTTGCTTTAAAATTCTCTAAACTTTATGAGATATTTCAATTTTGCCAAGTTGAAAGATGCAATGTGACTTGATAAGGTACAATTCATTATCTTCTGTGGTAATACATGAATTATTAACAGCAATTGGAAATACATGAATTAAAAACGAATTTACACAGTATGAAATTCTACCCTTTTTGCATTTGTGCAGTATGAAACACAAGAAGATGCTACTAAAGCCTTAGAGTGTACAAATATGAGGTCAGTGTCTCATTGATGAGATTGTAATATCTTATGCTATAATTCTGAGTTTCCTATTTTAACATGTACAATTAATAACAAGTTTCTGCTCATTGCTCTTGCAGTAAGAGGAGGGGGTCATGATAGATCTCTCATGACCCCTGTTTGTGCACATTGATTTTCCCTCTATTTGTGCTTAATAGCTCTTTGTTTAATTAACTAATCTTATATAATCTATTATGGTGTCCGAATATAATTTTTCCCTCCTTTTATGATGTTACATGTACTACTTTGCATGATAGTTTTGGTGATTGAAATACTTGAGTTTACTAACAATGCTCAATGATTTCTTTTTGCTACTATCTAGGACCAGAAAGAACTTTTACTCATATATCCACAAAAGATTTATTTATACACGGCGAGGGCGGCGGTTACGAGTCTGTAAGCAAGGGGTTCAATTTCTACAGGTGACAAATTTTGTCCATAAACTGCTTGGCAAACAAAGTAATGAACACTTATAAATTGTTCTATACGTTCCGCTAATAGCATACTGAACTTTGGTGTCAATACTCAGTGTTTCATGACAAACGAAGTGTGAAAACAATTAAAGTGTGAGATCTCTTATGATATTAAAAACTCTGGGTATCATACTCTCCCATATACAGAAAACTAATGAGAAAAACAGAAGCACTAACCCAACTGTGAGCTTCGCCAGAAAAACTGAAGTGGTTAGAGCTTCGCCGGAAAACCCACCGCACCGGAATCCAGAGGTAGCACCGGCGATTGATGAGAAGGAACTCAGAGCTAAAGACGAGATCGAGCAAGCACCAATTGCTGGGATCTATGAAGAAACCCAGTTCAAAAGGGCAAAACCCCAAATCGTGATATTGAGCAACAAGCAGTAAAATGAAATGAACATAAAATGAATAAAAAGAACAAAATAGTGAAATTAAGAATCAACTTTCCAATTAAGCATCATGATAATCAAACAGAACAACACTCACACAAGTATAAATCATTCAATTTTGTTGCCTAGAAAGCTTCAGGATAAGCTATTTTTCAATTAACAATTCACAATTTTGAAACCCTAAGACAAGAAACTAGAGAAGAAATGAGAAATTGGAGAATCAATTGGCTTACCTTAGCTTATCTAACAACAAAAGCGGGAGAGGAAACACAGGGACGAGATAATAGAGATGTTAGTGTGAAGCGAGTGAATCAATTGGCCATACGTTACTCTTGGTGTTGTAGCTGAGAAGCATTTCAACACAGGAGAGGAGAAGAATCCCTTCGCTTGGTGTTGTTGCTGAATGCATTTTCATACAACCACATTGATGTTCAATGTTGGTAAAGACTCGCATGATATACTCTCTTCAGTGTTGTATGGTATTATTCGGTATGTATATACCGGATTCTCTAAACAAGGGCAATATAGGAAATTAAGAGGGCACAGAAGATTTTGGGGGGGCCGATAAAGCAATCACCGGCAAACATACAACAAAAACATGCCTCCAATTCTTTTTATGGGAATATTGCACAATTGTTTAGTTTTTTTTTTTAAAGGATGCACAATTGTTTAGTTGTTGTACGAAAAAATTGAATATGAAACAATTATTCTAGATAAATAAATACTTGTATTTTAGTCAGGCCCGTTCCTAGCATTTTATTGGTCTTAACCAAATTTGAGAAATGCTTCCCTTATATAATAGATCATTTTTTTTTTATAAACGGTGAATGAGATACACAATAATCATTGCGATAACTATCATACAAAGTTTTGAAATCATAACTATGCGGACACACTGAAACATCGTGTGTTAAATATATCTCGTCCTATATATAATTAATAAAAAATAAGATAATAATTGGGCAAGGTGAACCAAACCCAACATAGCTTAGAAAAACGATAATAGACATATCCAATTTTATATAAGTTTCATTATCTGATTTGATAATTCAATCTAAAATTTCTCAAAGAACTTCATTATCATTCGTCATCATAAATTCATAATTGTATAAAACACACTTCCCTCATACCCAGTAACATTAAAACATTTTATCATTCGTCAATAGAATATGATATGTTACTTATAAAAAATTACACAGACCAAATTTGACGTCGCAAACATGAAACTTTCATGATGAAAGTCATTTGTATTATGAAATCTAAATGCAAATTCAGGTTAGCCTCAATCTAAAACACCAAAAGGCATCCTCAAAATAAAAAACTAATTTGGTAACTGGGAAGGAATAGATATTTTGCGTTTTACGTCTTACTTCTGTGATTTACATATTATGTCTATGTGTTGTGTTTTGGCTAATGAAATGTTGGGGGATGAAAGTGAAAGCGATGGAATGGGGGTGTGAAAATGAAATGTTGCTGGGTTGTAAAAAGGGGTGATACGGCTGATGGGAACAAATCTGGCAAATGTTTAGGTCCTCTTTGCGTTTTTTGCTATATATACCCCCTATAAACCAAGTATTTCTATAAACACCTCTCTCTATAATCAAAATTTTGCGCCCCCTACGGGCATGGGCCCTAGGCCGCCGCACCTCCGACCTATGCCTAGGGCTGGCCCTGATTTTAGTTGCTACAAAGCCTCGTTCTTGATTTTTTTTATGGGTTTTACAAATCATGAGAAAATGACCACCTCACATAACTATTTTTTAATTTGAAAATATTTCAATAAAAGACAAAAAAAACTTATTTCATGCAACGTAATATACCTTAATACATTATAATAGTTTTACAAAATATAAGAAGAAAAAAAAAACTTATCTTTTCTCAAAAAATCATATAAAATGGTTTGACAAATCATTTACAAACATACCAACATCAATATTCTCCAACATATCCTTCTTAATTGACAAATTTGCCAAACCCTTCAATCTTTCTTTTGATATTGATGATCTCAAGTAAATTTTAATCAATTTTAGTTTTGACAAACTTCTTTCCATCGGTGCTACGGTAACATGCATTATCAGTAAAATTTTATAAGCAATTGCTAAATTCAGATAACAATCTGCAAGTTTGACAAATTTAACAAAACGATTTGTAAAACTAACAAAAGAATTAACAATTTAACTCAATTTCTCAATAAAAGAGAAGACAACGAGTGTGCAAGTTTACTTTTTATTGTTTTGGTGTTATTTCTCCGACTTTTAGGAGAAAGTAATTATAGTAATCCAAAGTTCTGCTTAAAGGTAAGTAAAGTCTAATAAAAAATTGTTCCTCTCCAGAAATTAAATTCATGTTCTCATGAACAATTCTTCATTTGATAGAGTTTGTTGACTACTAGAGTTCAATTATTTGATACAAGGTGAGTTGATTTTAGTGACTCAAGGAGTATAAGTTTTTTTTTGTTATAATATAATTCTAAACAAACTGAGTAAAAAAAAATTAAAAATTAACCCCCTACAAACGTGGGCCTAAAACGGTTGCATCCTAAGCCTAAACCTAATCCCAAGGCCAATTATGTTGCTACATGCTAGTATTTCTCAATTTGATCAACCTTTATCTCCTTCATTTTTTTTTCCCTTGTCGGATAGACAAATGTTACTACATTAGCTATGTTAAATTTTTCTTCTTTGCAAACCTTGGTCCTTCAACTTTTATAATTTTAAGCTCAGTAACTCCCAACTCTTTTAACTCTTGCTTCAACCATTTGTCAAAAAAAAAAAAACTCTTGCTTCAACCAATAGAGCTACACTTTGGATCAATCCTTATTGTTAGAAATGTAAGTACCATATATCTATCGTACCTTATTCGATGGATAATACACGCAGCACATATGGATAACATTTTGCTATAGCCACTAATTTTGTTCTTTTTAATTCGATTACAAGGTTCTGATAGCTAAATGAAGCATATGTTTTTTGAAGGAAAATGAAGCATATATTTTTTACCCCAATAAGAAAACACATTAATAAAAAGGTTTGTGAGAGTATTCATTCCTAATGTCGACCTCCTTTTTGGATAAAGATTGGGAAATGCAAAAATTGCCGTACGTAAGTGTGATTAGTCAATATCTAATAGAGCACTCAACATATATACAAATTATATATTACACCATTTTCCTCACATGTAGCAAGTTGCAGTCCAACATAAACAAGTGGACGTATGTATATAACCGTTGCATGTTAAACTTTTGAGTGTTACAATATACATGTATGCCTTATATTCTTACAACTAGCTTATAAATTTATAAGGTGGTCCATAGTACTTATAGTACATGCAATTCATAACCACTGCCCAAGTGGGGTAGAACACAATGTTTACATCTAAGGTATTATGAATCTTTATTATAATATATTTATCTTGCTTAAATGTTTAGATGTTTATGTTGTAGTTTTAAGTTTTAGAGTTTTTTATTGATTGTTTCATTTCTTATGTAGGGCCGACCCTAGGCATAGGTCGGAGGTGCGACGACCTAGGGTCCTTGACGGTAGGGGTCCAAATTTTTTTAAGGTGGGGGTGTATATAGAAATATTTGTTTTTTGGAGGTATATATAGTAAATTTCATTGAAATGCACCAAACATTAAAACAATGAAGGGCTGGACTGAAGTCTGTTAATATTTTTAGCCATTTTGATGCTATTTGCTATATATACCCTAGTATCTCACAATGATTTCTATATACACCCTCCATATTAAAAATTGGTTATTCTTAATAACGTGAAGAAAAAAAAATATTATCAAAGAAATTGAAGATTTTTTTTTGTCCCATTGTTCCTAAAAATGTGCGTCACTAATATTAAAAATATTGTTGATATTTATTATTTAAGAAATTAATTGGGATAATTTTCATAATAGAACAATTATATTTTAGTTGAAAATAGACATATTAGAGAAATTAATCTTAATCTTGTCTTTCAAAGATTCCAAAAAAATAAATTATATCAATATAGTAATGTCAACTTTCTTGAATTGATTGACAAGATATTAAGTGTGCTAAAGTTCGCCATTGAAGGTACACTTTTAACAAGAGTCTAACATTGATTTTGTATCATTGATTTTGTTAGAGATACTTAGAGCATATGAAAAGAGGAATGATGTACTTCTAGCATACAAATGAGTTCTTGTGTCGATGATTCCTCTAAAAAGTCTAACACTAATTGTATATCATGTATTATTGTTGTTATGAGTTTAACATTATATTGGAGAATTTTTCATCCGAAAGTTTATAATTTATTTAATTACGTGTTGATCTACTTTTACTTTTTTGATGTTATTATTCTTAGGTGCTAAAGTTTCAGTCTCTATTTTTTAGGTGTTAAAATTTTAGTCTACTTCCCAGGTTCTATTGTTCTCCATTTCTACAATATTTTATTTTGGTTTGATGTCTATGAAGTATTTGATTTATTTGGTAGTGAAAAGCGAAAAAAATGAAATGAAGAGCCAATAAAAACATAACAATGAACTAAATTTTTTTTAGGATGTATTATATAACGGGAATTACTTTTCCCACCTTAAGGCCTTCTTCCGCGCCCTGTAAAATTTTCAAAAATGCCCTTGTGCATTCCAGATTTTAAAATCCGGATTCATGTTTACTATTTTGGATTTTATAATCCGGACAATTCTTATGTATAATCAGCCATCAGACTCTCTCACGTTTCAGCAGTTTTGAGTTTTGCTTTTAAAAACAACAAAAAAACTAAGTAAACAAATGCTAAAAACCTGTCAAATAAAATCATAAAAATATAAAATAGCACCAAAAAATTCTAAAAATCAAATAAAACTAATGCAAATTTTTTCGGATTTTTTTCCTGATTTTCTGGGGAATTTTCGGAGCAATCCGATCAAGTAGCCCGAAAACCCAATTTTTTACTAAGAACAGGTAACAATGACCCAAAATAGAAGGATGAGAGTTAGGAAGATTAATATTGTCCCTAAAATGACTATCCATGTTACAAACATGTTTAGAATTTGTGCTGATACAGTTCGAATTATATAATCCGAACTGTTTTACCTTAAAAGAGGGTGTTTAGGGGGTTTCCGGATTATGTAATCTGGAAACATCATGTAACACGCCCTTTTTTTTCGAAGTTTCCAGATTACAAAATCCGAAAAAATCCGTTACTTATTTTTTCACCCTTTAACAAAAGAAAACACCATTCCAGATTATAAAATCTGAAAACTCAAGGGCATTTTTGGAAAAAATAGGGCGCGCGAGGAAACCCATAAGGTGGGAAAAGTAAATCCCTTATATAAGGGTCATTTTACTCATATTAAGTCTAAGTCCCGTAGAAGTCTAGGAACGGCCCTGTTCTTATGGTGTAGATCTGAAACAATGGACAATTTGTTCAAAAATCAAGTATGCTTCAACGATGGAAACCCTTATTTGTTCAAGGTTCGGGACGATGCCACGTTAAAGGATATGAAGGATCAACTGAATGAAGTCACCCAAGGACTCAACCCCGGAGACACAAGGAGGGTGAAAGACGTTCAGTATAGACGTCCCGGGTTATTGCAGTTCGACAAGATAATGCTCACAGATGACGACTGCATGAGGAGCATGTTCTTCGTATTTCGTCAGTACCGCATGTTCCCGAGGATTGATTATGAAACAAGATTATGTTTAGGTAGCATCATTATTATGTAGTGTCTTTATTTTGTTGGAATTTAAGTTTAATTCAGGAAAGTTTACTGTGAATGTTGGTATTAAAGGGTCTTATACTTAAGGTAAAGGTTTGCAAGTCTCTTTGAAAACTCAAAAGAATAAAGAGAACACAACATGTATTTTATCAAATCAACTATATAGGTTTTCACATCGAATTCCTTCGTATAAGATGAGTGTGACGAACGAGAATGCATTTCTAAGATGTTGTTTTGTGCTTGATCATGCTCATCTGTCAATTGAAACTTGTCAGTTGGCAGGGCATGAAGATTAAGTTCAAAAGAATATATTGGAATGCATTCCTGTTTGTCGCCACTATTCTTATACGAGGGAATTCGATGTGATAACTTATATAGTTGATTTGGTAGAATACATGTGTTGTGTTCTCTTCATTCTTTTGAGTTTTCAAAGAGATTTGCAAATATTTACAATAAATATAGACACTTTAATACCAATATTTTGAGTAAACTTTCAAGAATTCAATTTAAACTCAACATCATGATGATACCACATTATTAGAGAGAATGTAGTTGTAACATCCTGATTTTCATAAACTATATTTTCATGTATCCATGTATATGTATGTTTGCCTGATATTTTATATTATAATATATGATATTATATAAACTTAGTTTGGTTTCATTTAAAAATTACTAGTTTTGATCCTTTTAGATAAAATGTATGACTACTAATCCAATTTCAAGGTAGCCATGGATAGAACGTGACAGTTTGTTAGAGAAATAAAGAAACCTTCATGCTTGTATGCAACACCATGATATGCTAGTTTATAGGACTAATTATTAGTATCTTTTTGTAAAAGAAAAAGACTAAATAAAAAGGTGTGTGTGCTATGCTAAGAAAAAACGTGTGTTAGATTGGTTGGTAGTATGATAAACCAAATCAGTAAAATAAAACAATAATAACACTTAAAACTAAATTCATGAAGTGTAGCTTTAGTCATGATTATCCTTTTCTTTCTAATATATATATCTCGCCGAAGTCATTAGAAAATAGTGTGAGATTAAGTCAAGTAAACTGTTACATATAAGCTCCTTTTGCTCACGATCTTTTTCATTTTTTTCTATACTTCCAGCTCTTTTAACCGAGTTTTCTAAACTCACAGAAATAAAACCACTCTTTTATCAACATTTAAAACTACCATTTCCTTGTTAACACTTCCCTCTCATTCATATACGCATCCTAGTATAAGTGTTGAGATAAGGACTATTCGATTGTTCTTTCTCCCATTCTTTTCATTCCGTTCAGAAAATAGGAACTCAAGAAACAACCAGAGGGAAAGCCAAAATATGGTGCAGTAGTGGTTGTGTGAAATAAACATAAAAATGGTGTGAAAGATTGTGTACGCAAGGCAGCAGTAGCTTTGAGGAATAAAATTAGCGGAGCAAAGATCGACGTGTGGATTGAGAGATTTTGCTAGGAGGATAAGGTAAGGGTTCTAGTCTTGACTATGATTTAGATGAAAATAATAGGTTATGATATTGAATTTGATTTGCTTTTTGATTCAATGGACGAGTGAAAAGATTTATTATGTTTTCTTTTAATTTTTGCCGGTGGATAAACATTAGTATTGGCGAGTAGCAATTTTGTTAAAGTATGTGATTTGCTGAATGTGTGAATCCTGGTGAATGTTTATTTGTGAATTTGGAAATGTTGATGTGTGTACGTGATTTAGAGGTTGTGTGTAAGTTTATTAATTTTATGAGGTCTTAAGAGTTAAAAGAAATATATATAGAGAAAGAGTGCAAAATATGCATTGCATGACATGTAGTTATGTCGGTTCATTATTATTTTGCCAAATGGAGCTATTAAAATCATTATGATAAATGGGGCGATTAAAATCATTTTGGCAAATGGGGCGATTAAAACTATTTTGTCGAATGGGATGATTAAAAGTATTATGCCACTTGGAACGATATCTGGATCATGGTTTAGTTGCATTTCATGCATTGCATTAACATTGAGTCTTGTTTCTTGTTTAAAAACATTGGGTCTTGTGTTTGTTTTTATCGTATATTTCGAATGATAAATATTTTAAAGTAAAAAGAAATGTCTTAACATGATTCCAAGATGATGATTGTATATTCTTATTTGATGTCTTAGTTTATTATTGATTTTATTTCATGAGTGTTGAAGACTAACCCTTACAACCAACATTTTTAGTACAAAAGAATAGATGATGTGTGCTTGATATTTTGTTTGTGGCGCGTACAGGGGCCAAAGTTTGGTTTTGATTGGATTGTAATATTTGTTGTTAATTTTAAAACATTGTTGGTTGAAAGCCAGATGTTTATTTTAAAACTATACTGTAATAAAAAAAAACTTTCATGACTCAAATAAACTATAGGATTTAGATGACCTGTCACATATCCTCTAAAAAAAAAAAGTGTGTTCCCTCAACAAAAAAATTCTGTCTAAATATTTTTCCTTGTCCGAAAGTACATGATTTAGGTATAAGTTCGTAAAAATAAGTCATGTTGTTTTATGGATGAGAGTAAACCAAGAGTGTAGAATTTTATGAAGTTTCTTTATTGACCTTACTGATTCCTTAAAATCATTTTGTTGCTATTAACGGACATTTTGGTTGGTATAGTTTTAACGACACTAAAATTTTATTGAAAAAACTTCTAAACATATATATAGAGGAGGGATCAAATTACACCGCTAAGAGTTATATCAAATGTTACACCGCTCAATGTCGTTTTACAGATTAATATTTTTCAAGATGGGGGAGCAAACCAGTATACAACGAAAGGATCAGTGAGATGGTCCGATCACTTATATTTATGGGCCCAACATATCAACCACTGAACATGTCCGAAAGCAAAGTCAAATTCAGCAACACCGTCCCAGTTCACCCGCTGACAGAGAGAATAATTGGAGGTATCAAGTTTGGTGAGATAGAGAGTGATTGTCTGATAACTCATGGTGCATCAGCAAACTTGTATGAACGCCTCTTCACCCTGAGTGATTTGTCTCAGATACACATTTGTAGTAAATGCAAGAATGTTGCTAATGTAATTTTGTGACCGATATCTGGTGGCCGGAGGATTCGAGGTCCCTATTGTCGTTTCTCCCGATAAACTAACGAATGATGGGCTGCTGCTAGTTGTGAATTGTGATGTTTCTTGTTTTTAATATTGATGTTTATTTATTAGGATTAAATATGTTTTTGGTCTCTATAAATATACCAACTTTTCGTTTTAGTCCTTCTAAAATTTTCCTTTAACTTTTAGTCCTCCAAAAAAATTTTATCTTCACTTTTGATCCCTCTTTTAAAGTAAACTTATATATAGAATTCATATTTTTTAATAAAATTTTGCAGAAAAGTTCATAATATTATAAGAATCTTTCCAAAAAAAAAATTAGAATTTTTTAACAAAATATAAATTTAATATGAAATTTTATATTTTTGACGGTTAAAAATTCATATTTAATTTATGTTTTGTTAAAAAATTCTTTTTTTTTTGGGAAAGATTTTTACAATATTCTACACATGTCTGCACAATTTCATTAAAAAATAGTAAAATTAACTCAAAAATAGGGACCAAAAGTAGTGATTGGAAATTTTATAGGGATTAAAAGTTGAAGGAAAATTTTAGAGGAACTAAAATGAAAAGTTGGTATATTTATAGGGATCAAAAACATATTTAACCCTATTTATTATATTTTTGCAAATATCTTACTTGACGACAAAAGCAGGATTTTTGCATACTCGTTTTGGTGAGCCGATGACTCTACCCTCCAAAATAAATGGTTGGAAATTATCAGCAGTTAAACATGCAGAAACTTTTTATATAGTTAGAGGTAAATATGTTGAGAACTAGTTCCATATATTTCCTGTACTACCTCCATTATGAATGGCAGGTCCTGTATTGTTGAAACCTGGTACCACAATATTTGATCTCAACTTTACCAGAGCATTTGTTGTATTTGGAAGAAAAGAATAGCAGGGGTTGTTGGTGTAGAGGAGATACTTCAGGTAGTCATCAGTGCTATTTATAAAGTGTCCCCAATATGCCACCAATATCTTTACTGTTCCATGCTTGAAACCTGTTTGTTCAGGTGAAACATCGTAAGAAAATATCACCCTAGATAGTATAATTTTTTTATTTTATTCATATACAATGTCAGTGTGAAGATTTTTTACACGGTTAATAAGTCATAATTTTCGGATCATGAAAATGAAGGTTATTTACACGGTTAACAAGTCATAATTTTCGGATCATAAAAAACATTTGATTTTAATCATAACTAGTTATAAAGCTACATATATGGTTTGTTGTGATTTCTTGAGGTGCAAAACTTACATTGGTGATGTGTCAAAATTAAACTCTAAATTTTGTAAAATAATGAAATTGTTAAGTTTGTATATTGTGAATGGCCGCATTTTGTTAAAACAAGATTTTGGACAAGATGTCTTACATGTTGGTACGACATTGTAGCGTGCATTGTTTCGCATTTTTGGAAGATTTGTTTTAAACGTGAGATCACCGAAGATTCTATGAAGATATGATTCACGTGGATTGTTGTCCAAGAAGTGTGTGTTTCTAGAAGCAACAAAGTCGGTTTAGCCTTTGCCATGTTTCCTAAATTGAATGTCAAAACATTTTAGGAAATAATATATTTGCTCCTAAAATATTTTGAAAACCGAATATAAGTTTGGTCTGCTGATTGTTTAGCCTGTGAAGAAAAGCTCATTCAGAACCTTGGCTATATAAAGGAAGACTCAAACCCTTGTGAAGTATTCGAAGTTGTCATATCAAAGAAAGTTTTTAGAGTTTCGTGTCTTTGTTAAGCCTTGTGCTTTATTGTATACCTCTCTGGTCGCTGCCACTGTTTATCAAAGCACAAAGATGATTTGTTTAGTTGAGTTGTAAAAGGACTAAAACCGTCATTTGAGAAAAGAGTCATTATGGGTTTCGTGTTTGTCCTTTTTATTTGTGAGCCTCTCTTTGTATCACCTTGATGCATTGAGCTGGACTGATAGTTTAGTTGTATTTGTGAATCACTCGTAAGCTTTTAAGTAAGAGTAAATTTTGTTTCTCATAATGTGTCTCCATTTTGATTGTATTTGTGGCTATCATTGGTGAGTGATTGAGAGGAAGTGAGAGGAGTCTCATATCTAGGAGTGTCTTACATAGAAATATCACGAGTAGTAATTAGGTGTGAAGCTAGTAAACTGAAGGTTGTTTATGCAGGCTTCAAACTAATACTATTATAGTGGATTTCCTTCTTGGCTTAAAGCCCCTAAATGTAGGTGACGTTGCACCGAACTGGGCTAACAAATACATTGTGTTATTTCCTTCTTGCACTTTACATTAAGCTATTTATTGTTTATTGTTTTTTGTGTTGTTACGATGTTTGGACATTGCATTCGACATTTCTAATGTCTTGACATCGTATATGACATATGTCCACTACGTGCCAGGATTTCAAATTTTTTTAAACATCTCTTTAAAAAAGAGAGAAAACAATGAAAGACAACAAAGAATATGTAAAGAATACTTGAAGTTAGTTTAGTTACCTCCAATATTGCAAAAGATAGGGATGACAAGAAAATTGTTTGGTCTGTGAATGCTGACCTATGAAGCCCGGATACTCCAAAATGAAGACGTGTATTGAATACGTATCGGATACCGATACTCCACGAATACGTACCCACGAGGTATCAGAATTATAATTATTTTAATTTCTAAAAAATATTTTATCGGATACATATATGATACTCCGCATATACACAAAGATACTTATAAGATACATCAAAAATATGTATCCTAGAAAAGATGAAGGGTAAAAAAGTGAGACAAGTTGTAAAAATTCAGTAGAGAGGTGTATGGTTCAATTTTAGATATGCATCATTAGAATTGTTTCTAGATGAACCACTTAAATTTATACTTCTTATGGATAAAGGTAATGAGAGAGAGGTGAATCAATTAATCAACATTAAATAAAATTTGTGTCGAGTTCTTTTAATGATGTTTCTCTCAATATCCCAACATATGAAAATATAATATGGTTTATAAGAAAACTTTACATTTTTTTTATTTTGAGCACATGTATTATTTTTAAAAAATTGTGACTTTTATAATAATATAATGATAAAGAGTAATCAATGCTTATTTTCTTCTAGTATTTTACACACATGAGTTTTAGTATAAAATTTTTATCGCCGTATCTTAAATTTAAAAAATACGTGTATCCGCGTACTCACACCCATATCCGGGCTTCATAGATTGTGATTGTCTGACTGACCTAACCAGTCCATGCTATTTAAAGACCTTCCGAAAGAAAACTCAAAAGCACGCATTACAACATGTTGTTAGTTTTAATGCGGCAGCCCATTCAACTCTAAGATCGTCTTGGCCACGCCCTTTGATGCCATAACGATTTAGTTTTTCAATAGCAAGTTGAGCTTGATCCTTTTTGAGAAAGTCAACAAAGCCATATTCCTGAGCTTTGTTAGTCTTTGGATCAATAACAACATCAGCAGCAGTGATATCACCATAAGGCTCGAAAAACTTACGCAAACTTTGAGAGTCCCTTTTGTTGCGTGGGAGGTAGGATACCAAAAGAGTGTTATTCTCATCAGACATGGCTATCCTGTTCTCCACAAAAGCGCTCAGGCGAGAAGGTACAGGGATATCATCCTCCCCAATGACGAAGTCATCACGATGCATATTATTCAACTCGTCCATATCCGCAACATCTTTATAGACAGCTGTAGAAACGGGTAACAATTACATGGTTAGGTTAAAAAAGTTCAAATTAAAATCATCCAATACATAATCAAAATAAATTCATGCTTGCTTTAACCTATATACATTCGGTAATCAAATCACGTTGTTACTTATAGTGTTAATAATAGTGATATCGACATTATTATTAAATTTAGGGTTTAAAACATGCAGCATCATCGCAAAATGAACTAAAAGGTAAAATCGCTAAAAAAGAAACAATGAGAGAGAGAGAGACCACGTGCGATTTCTTTGAGAACGGTAAGCATATATGGGGGTTTGAGGAATTCATTAATGTCAACATCGTGGGCGCCAAGGTCGTTCTTGAATTTTTTTTCCTAAGTAATCGATCAGATCAAAGTCGTCGCATGGCTGTTCAAAGGAGATCCACATGTTTCCATCCCATTGTCCAAACCTTGGATCGCCCCATTCCGGCATCACCAACTTCTGATCGCCCTCGTCCATTGCCGACGTCCCTCCCAACTCTAGACCCCTATTGTTCTTTGCTGCCGCACTGTTCACAAACATCGGAAATTCTTTATCATCCGAATCCAAATTGTAATTAGCCGCCATCTCTCCCAACCCTTGTTTTTTTTGTTACGTGCGTGCGCGGATGAATGTGTCTATTCTATATCTATACTATATATTACTATATATAAACAAAACAATGTCCTTTTGGGCTTATTTTATTTTATTTTTCCTTCCAAAAATGCTCAATACAAATAGCATATGTAACAAATAGATAAGAATAAATTTAAATATTAAAATAAGAGTATAATTAATGTCCAGTTTTTTCTTTTATCATTCATTTTAAAAGTGTAACAAACTAGATGAGTGTATTTATACTTATTTTTTCATTATCTCAATTATACCCTTAACAACAATTTTTTCTATAATAAAAATTATTAATGGTGTCATTAAAAAAAACTTTAAACAACAATCTTTTTTTATAAAAAAGATTGTTGTTGGTGTCATTAAAAAAAAGAATTTAGATTATATTTTTTTGTTATATTGTTAATTTCATTGAAATAGATAATCATAGTTAGTTTGATTTGTTATAATTTGAAAGCAGAAAACATTTATATTTTTACTTTTAATCAAAAATAAATTTTCATAAAAAAATATCGTTCATAATTTTTCTATGTCCAAATTTTTGTTACTTTTATCTTGAACTTTTGTCTATTAAAAAAATTCATATTTAATTTATTTCATGTTGAAAAATCCTAAATTTTAGTAAACGAACCTTTTGTAATGTTCTAAACTTGTCTCAAAAAATTCGTTCAAATCTTTAGAGTTTAAGGATAATTAGAGAAACTTTGTTTTAGTTGGGACTAAAACTACATGTAAATTACTTTTATAGGGACTAAAAAAATTATTAAAATTATGTAAGAACTAAACTTAGAGGTTCCAAATTTATAAGCACCAATGACATATTTAATCCCAAAATCAATAATATAAGTAAAACTGATAAATAATCCTAAAAATGCTCAAGGTCAATAAAAATTAATATTCTACAAACTCACGGAAGATTATTAGTAAGAACAATTTTACATTTCAAGTAAGGAGCTTGAAAGAATTTTGAATTCAATTTTTTCTACCATGATGTTGCGGAAGTTCTCTTTATAAAATAAACAAAATTGTTCAACTAGCAATAAAACTACAAGCACGTTCCTTAAAAAAAAAAAAAAAAATACAAGCACGTCTTATTGAAAGTTAATAGGATAAAAAACATTAACTAGAGAATAAATGAGTTTACCACCATTTCGTGAATAATGCAAGCACGAGATCAAGAATATTATTGACTTTTGAATAAATAACTTACATAAACTTAACTAGTGCGGCCTGTTCTTGAGCTAGTCACCTAACTTAATTAGGGTGGCTTGTTCTTGAGCTAGCCACCGTATTTTTAATTTTTATGCTTCTTATATTGAACATTGGTTGATTAATGATATAGTTAATTTTGGTTTAGTAAAAAAAACTTATATAAACTATTTTTGGGCATGTTTGGATGAACAACTTATTGGCAGCTTATAACACAAACGTTTATCATTAAGACGCTTATGTACGGTGACAAATCCATAAATTTTAATTCGTGTGGGTAAGATTTTATACAACAAATATTTATATAAAATTTTAGCAATGTGTAAGTGATAAAATAATAACATCATTTTTATTGAAAAAAAGAAAATGCTAACGAGTGCTCTTGGAACATTGGATAAGAGAATAAAAATAGAAATATTGTATTCTAAAATGGTAAAAATTGATGAATTTAAATTTTTAAAAGTCAAAATGTTGTTAAATCCAATGCAAACATTCTACTTTTTGTTAGCATAACCCTTGAAAAAAATACTTGAGATTTTTTTTATACGCTAAGAAATAGGTTGGACATCAAGAAGAGTCAGGAACATCCCAACTAGGCTGACACCTAACTGACCCCATCCTCTGCCACCTACTTCATAAATATTATTAAAAAAAGAAAAAAAATATACAAGATGGGGGACTGGGCCAAAACCCTCGAAAAGAAAGAAAAGCAAGGAAAGGAAAACAATCAGCCTAAAGAAATACTTGAGATTATAAACATTATACTATTATATATTAAAAAAAATTAAAGATTCGTTAACACCTACAAATTAAAATTGTTCTTTACGTGTCTTTTTGTTATAAAAATATTTTAGAATTTTATTCATTTTCAACACTATAAAAAATATATCTCTTTATATGTAAAAAAAAATAAAAATTGTGGGTTTGTTTCTTTTTGAACTTATTCGATTAGTTTGTTACTTGAGCTGATCTCTGGGTTGCTTAATTTTTAAGTTTACTTAATTCTTAAGTTTTTCCAAATTAATTACAAACTCTACCTATAAAAGGAGAGCTCACCTAGATCAAAAAATACACCAAAGAGTTTTATTGAGTTGTCGAGACCTCTTTCTCTCTTCTCCCCTCAGCTTGTGTTAACGAGCTATTCATCTCATCATCTCCTTATTTCTATCCATTTGGAATTAAGAGTGTTCTTAAGACTATAGTCATTTTTTTGGTATAATGTTCCTTCGAAATTAAAATGGTCTTAAAAGCATAGTCCCTTCGATAATATATGTTCCTTCGAAATAAAGAATATTTTGAAGATCATAGTTCATTTTTCAGGAATAATGTCCTTTCAGAATTATGAATGATGAGTATAGTTCCTTTTCAATATTTTATTCCCTTAAAGAAGTTAAAAATTGTAATGGTGGTAACACCATATTTGAGTGATCTCAGCATAGAGTAGTAATAGTACCATAATAAAGTGGTTTCAGTATTAAAAGAATGGTTGTTGTATCATATTGGATGTGTAAATCTCGAACGATTTTCTATAGGCAGTAGTTAATCACACAGTTGTAGCTGGACTTGTTTTATCCTAGAGACGACACGGTTGACCGTCTGCCTTGCACAATTTTGAACAGTGTCACGAAAGGTCTTAAAGAGAAAGACATGGTCGTGACTCAGTAACAAATCTCCTCCATTGAATCTATTTTAATTAAAAAAAATTGGGCTGGGGTGAGGATAATAGGAAAATTTCTTGGGTTGACTGGGAACCTATTTGTATGACAAAGGAGGTTAGTGGTTTGGGGGTTCGGAGATTGAAAGAATTTAACATTGCTTTGTTAGGAAAATGGTGTTGGAGGTGTCTAGTGGATAGGGATGGGTTGTGGTTTAAGGTCTTGTCTTCACGCTACGGTGAGGAAAGATGACGCCTTAAAGAAGGAGGAAGGAGGGGGTCGGCGTGGTGGCGAGAGATTGTGAAAATTCAGGAGGGTATAGGAGTTGAGGGTGGGAGTTGGTTTGAAGCGAACATTAAGATAGGTGTCGGAAATGCTTTCAATACGTTTTTTTGGTCAGATTTTTGGGTAGGGTCGATGAAGTTGATGGGCGGATTTCAAAGGTTATATGATTTGTCCATTCATAAGGACATGACGGTGGGGGAGATGTGTGCCTTGGGTTGGGGTGACGAAGGGGAGGCTTAGGGTTGGAGGCGCGGGTTGATGGTCTGAGAGGAGGAGTTAGTGGGGGAACTTAAGATTTTCCTTTCTAATGTGTCTTTACATTATTCTAGACAGGATGTTTGGCAGTGGCGGCCAAATGTAGGAGATGGCTATACTGTGTGTGGCGTGTATCAAATGCTTATGAGGCAGGAGATGCACGATCATGATAACATGTTGGATGCAGTCTGGCACAAAAGTGTTCCTTTAAAGGTCTCTATTTGTGTGTGGCGTCTATTCCGCAATAGGTGGCCTACAAAGGACAACTTATGGCGTCGTGGAGTTATTTTCCTTGACTCTCAACTTTGTGTTTCAGGTTGTTGGCAAAATGAAACAGCAGCTCATTTAATTATTCATTGTCCTACTTTTGCCTCTCTTTGGCAATCTGTGAAGAAATGGATTGGTGTGTATTATGTGGATCCCCAAAACGTTATGGATCATTTTAGCCAATTCATTTATTCTTCTGGTGGATATACTACTCGTCGTTCATTCCTCCATATGATTTGGCTCTGTTGTATTTGAGTTATTTGGAGTGAACAGAACCATAGGTTGTTCTCTAATAAAGTTAAATCAGTTATGCAGCTTATGGAAAAGGTAAAGATTACTTCTCTTACTTGGTTGAAAGTTAAAAATGTTTGTTTTCCTTTTGGTTACCATATGTGGTGGCAGCAACGCCTAGTTTGTTTGGGGATTGGCTGACCGTTGTTTTTCTCTTTTTGGACTTTTAAGGACTGATTTTTGTAATTTTGCTCTGCTTCTCTTTGTACTTCTTGTGATAGGAAGCAGAGGCATTTGTTAATATATCTCATATTAACTTGTTCAAAACAAATGATAAATATCCTTTTTTTAAAAAGAATTTGGAAATCCAAAAACAACTATCTATTAATTATACTTAATTTTGACACATGAAATTCTCATGATTTGAAGAGTATGAAATTTCCATGAGAATTGCGATAGTGCGATCATGAAGATAGTTGGGTAAAGACACACGAGAAAATAAAGCACGTGTTTGTTCATATTAAAGCACGTGTTTTATGACTGACTTTATCGGTTTACCATACACACAAGTATGTTCATTTCACTTTATAAAGCATTCAAATTATATATGTGTAAACTTTTTCCCTTTTTGATTTAGCCTCGTTTGCAATTTATGAAAAGTGCGTGTAATATGATGATGAACTAAATGATATTCTTTATGCCTTAACTTGCGGAAAGACGGTGTCCGTCTATCCGCTCTTTCTACTGTGTGATTGTTTTATTATGTTTGTTTGTATAATTTTAATAAAATTTTAAAATATTAATAGAAATTATTGATGTATTGATTTATAAACAAAATATTGTGAAGACATATAACAAAATTATTTATGAACTCAACATATTTTAGTTTGCCTGCATATAAAATAAAGATAAAATAATGATCTTTTATTGTTTATACTAATAGTAATTGGTAACATCATAACATAAAATACAAAATAATTTTCATTAACTGTGTCCTCCATATCCTCATCTTGTATTTGTGCATCTTTAAAAAATTTATTAACTGTGTCCTCCATATCCACATTTTGCATTTGTGCATCTCCATAATTTTCATTAATTGTGTCTTCCATATCCACATCTTGTATTTGTGCATCTTCAAAATTTTCATCAACTTCCACGTTATCTGCGACCAAAGTGATATTATAATTTATGACATAACAAATGTAAATATTTGATATATTCTACAAAAGCATTGGAGTTACCATATTCCGGTTCATAATATTTTGGTTCATCATATTCTGATTCATTATCATGAGTTCCTTGAAAAGTTGATGTATTATTAAGATCCGGTAGTTAAAATAAATATATAAGAATATTTATGACACAAAAAAAAAGTATCACAATATAATAATAAATAATAGTAATTGTTAAATAGGTGTAAAAGTTTATAATTTTGTTTTCATCACTATCCAAGTGTTGGGTCATTAATATGTATGGTACTTGATTCTGCTTCGTTGTCATGGGTTCCTTGAAAGTGTGTATTTGAAAAATTCATAGCTGTGAAAATTTGATTGGGCACGTTTGCCTCAACGATATCATTAGTGTATGATATTTCAACTTCATTTTCTTTTTCTTTTTTTTTCCGTCGTTTATAATTTTCTCGTCTTTGAAGTAGTCGTTGTTGTGTTTGCTCATTGTCCATTCTCTGTTTTCTTTTCCTTTCATATTCTGTCCTTACTTTATGGTGATCCTCCCTCGATAGTTGACTTTTGCTATTTCCCATTTTTCTAATAAGAACCGTCAAAATTAAAAGATTAATAATTAATAATAAAAGAGATTTTCGTTTTTTGTTTTAAAGGGGTAATAATGAAGGAGTTAGTAAAAGTACCATGCATATATTTAATTTTTTTAACAATAGAAGATATCTATGAATTTTTAATATTTTTTATCAATGTATGCCTGTGATATTTGTTCAAATAGCGACCTTCATCATTGCTCCATTTAGGTGTGCTCCATTTACCCAATTTCAAGCCATTGATATGTGACATGTCGCCAAAACAAATTAAAGTGTTAAGATTAAATAGAATGTGAAAGCTAATGTAAATGTGAGATTGTTCCGGGGCTATGCTACAACAGCAGTAGTGAAGGAAGATCATTTGAAAATATTGGAGGTCCTCGGCAATGGTGGGGCATCGCAACTTGCATGTAAAGAGGACAACCATTGTTGACTAAACGAACTACACAAAAACATGAGTGGGGAAACAAAGATCACATGAAAAGCATAAAGGAGTTGAGTGATAGAGTTTTCAATGTCATCATCGGCACCGACGCTATATATGTTGCTGAAGCTATATTGCCTTTATTAAACAAAATAATGATTTATTTAATAATTAAAAAAAAACAACGGTTCTCTTTATATAAAAGAAAACCAGACTATCATAGTTTGTATAAGCAATTATAAACCAGCAAAGTCAAATAATCCTTGAAACTAATCGTAAACAATTTGAATCATAATCACTTATAAACCAACAAAGTCAAATAATCCATAAAATTAATCGACTTTTATTATTTGTAACATGAACGAAAAAGAAAAAAACTTTCAGGTTAACTCTGAATTCTAGCTGAGAGAGGTTGAGAAAAAATAAACAATGTGAGAACGAACTATGAATTGTGAGAACCCTACTTATTAATATTTATTTAATATATAGTGCTAACAAATCTTTTTCTGAAATATTTTGAGTCCTAATTTTTTTTAGATGATTTAAAGTCCAATCTTTAACAATATTTTTTGTTCACGTTTGTTACTAATACTTTTTTAGGGGATTTAAAGTCTAATCTTTAACATCATTTTTTACTCACGTTTGTTACTAATATTTTTTTTAGAGTATTTAAAGTCCAATCTTTAACATTAAATTTTGCTCAAGTTTTTTTACTAATTTTTTTTAGAGGATTTAAAGTCCAATCTTTAACAATATTTTTTGCTCACGTTTGTTACTAATTTTTTTTTTTAGAGGATTTAAAGTCTAATCTTTAACATTTTTTTTACTCACGTTTGTTACTAATTTTTTTAGAGGATTTAAACTTCAATCTTTAACAATATTTTTTGCTCACGTTTGTTACTAATATTTTTTTTTAGAGGATTTAAAGTCCAATATTTAACATTATTTTTTGCTTACGTTTGTTACTAATCTTTTTTTAGAGGATTTAAAGTCTAATCTTTACCATTATTTTTTACTCACGTTTGTTACAATTGATCAACGGGTAAGGAAGAGCAACTTATATTAATAAAATAAAATAATATGGAAATATTGTTTTTTGTGTAAGGGATATGAAAATACTTGGCAATCTTTGTCGGTTGTATTGAGGGGAACAACATAGATGTAAAACTTTTTTTTGAGGGAAACACAGATGTACAACATAAAAACGGCTGATAAAAAAGTAACATGAATTTTTGTTTTGTGCTAGTTTTTTGTGACTTTGATATGTGGTTACGGATGTAAAAGAGAGTTGACAGGGACGATTAGTGACATGAATTAGTAATCCACGTGTTATTTTATAATTGGTTAACAGTAAGAACAGTTCATAAGGAACCGTGTGTAAGTTTTCTCCTTAAATTAAATTTATTTTTATATATTTGTTATTGTTATTTGTATTTAAAATAAAATTAAAATTTAAAATTAAGGGTATTTTTGAAAAGAAAAGTCCAACCCAAAAGTGTGCTAAAATGGTTAGTTTTCTTTATATATAGTATAGATAAAATTGCTTATATTAAAAGTAAAGGTGATTCTTTTCAAATATCATTAATATTTCAAGAAAAATGTCATTTGGACACTCATACATTAACTATATATATTGAGAGAGAAAGAAATGAAGAAATTAAAATGATAAATATAATATATTTTGACAATGTGATTAAAAGAGAAATAAAGGGAACATAAAATGTTTTTTTAGGGAAAAGAGAAAATAAAGTGTTTAATGAATGGTTAGGAACTAATTAAGGTGTGTGTGTGTCTATATATATATATATATATATTAATTTATACTTAAATTTCCCCTCTTCATTTTCTTTCATGGGGAGTTTTTCTCCTCCGCCACCACGGATTTTCAAACATTCTTACAGAAACTCCATTGTTCATAAACTTTAGGAAATAAAAAACTAGAAATGGATCAGTTTATATATAGGGTTTGTTTGGATTTATTTATTTATGAACTTGTGAAAAATAGTTTATGCAAATAAATAAGTTTTTGTAGAAATCCATGAATCTTCCTCATCACTTTCATCCGTGGAAGAGTAATATATCGCTTTGATACCATGTTATAAATCACGGGATCAAAGAGATGAGATTCTTCTCAAAACTATAAGCTTGAAAGTTTGATAGGAATGTTTTTTCTTAAAATTCATATGATTGATAAAATATGATAAATTAGTACATGACTATATAGTGCTAACTACCAACTAACTACCAACCATATTCCTATTAAGTATCGTATTAAGTATTAACATACTCCCATTGACTCAATATGATGCTCTTGACCTTTGGCATTATAACTGTGGGCCTGTTTGGATAAACAACTTATAACACAAGCACTTACCATGATAAGTTATTATGTATAAGATTATATAAGCTATTTTACGGCAAATGGTAAAATAAAGTTAAATGTTTTTGTATGTGCTATAAAATGTTTTCAAAAGCTATCTTGAAGAACTTATGAAAATAAGTTGGAAAAAGCTTATGAAAAATGTCATAAGCTTTTTTTCAAAAGTTCTCTCAAAGTCTCACAAAATTTATGTCGGAAGATAAACTCAAATAAGACAATCCAAACATACCCTAAGTACCAAATTTGAACTTCTACTTTGAAAGATATATAAGTACAGAAAGAGCTTTCCTTTATTCAAAATACAATTTGATTTATCAATTCAAATTAAAAATGATTAAGTACTCTTACATTGAAGGCTTTTTTGTTTTCTATCGATATAGAATGTACACATTAAATGGTAGATACGTCTTTGCACAATTTATAGTTAGTTATATAACTTATATTTGATCACCTTTGGTGCCTTGTTAACAAGTACAATTGTATGCATGGAGAATTATTCCAAGTAGTGGAGTGTAACCTAAGTATGTCTCTTGCTTTCTCTTTCAAATAAGAAGCACAATCCGCTTGCATTACCATGCAAAGCTTGGAAACCGCTCCAACTTGCAACATCTCAAAAATAAACTCTTTCGACGTTGAATTCTTTGCAATCACTGAAATTACTTGAATCGCTAGGTCATCGGTTGCGGCTGAAACCCTCAAAATCCTCTTCGATATCATCGCTATGCCCGCGGCATGCCTCAAAAATTGTTCTCTTCCATCCGCGCACGAACACAAATGTGCCAAAAGATTGAACACAAGCTCAGTCACATTCTTCTCCGGTTTTTCAACCTCAAGTTCAATGAGTTCGGTTATTCCACCCGCTTCCACGATCTTTGTTCGGTTTCTACCCAACGGGCACGTCTCTATAAGCACGTATAACGCTGATTTAATAGCTTGTTTGGAGAATAATCCTCTCTTTCTAAGTACTCTAACCATTGTGACAAAGAATTCAATGTTTAAATTTCCTAAAAGGTTCGAGTCCACAACATCAATTGTCGACTTTAATAATAGCATGACTTCATTTACCTTCTCAAAATTATTGGTATCAATGTAAATTTTCAAAATCCAAGTCAAGGAATTGATGAAATCCATGTTTTTGCCAACCAAAGGCTTCATCATGTTGTTGATCATTGCTTCATTCCACAAAAGACGAATAATTTTCAAACCTTCTTCTAAATCATTGGTGTTTCCTTCTTTGAATTTCTTTTTAATCATCATAACTATAGCCTTTGTTACACCTACTTCAACCATGCATATTCTATTTCTCTCACTTTGTTTAGCAAGTTCAAGAATATTCTCCATTGATGCTTGAAAGCAATTAGGAAGCTCAAGATTCTTGACAAGTTTTTGAAGATGGATTCTATTGAGAGGAGATTTTGGAGATTGAATTTGACTATCAACCACTTTGGCTTCATTTGATAAAATCCATGCTTTGATTAGCCTTTGAAGTGTGTGATTTGGAGTCAAATACTCTGAACTTCTTGGTAGTGATTGATTTGTTACCGGACACACACAAATTTTGGCTTTCATTAACCATTTTTCAATGCTTTTTCTATCGTATGTTATGCCTGTCATTGTTGTCACAGGTTCTTCCATGATTTGAAATGAAATTGGACATACAAAATATGGAGGAATTTCAATTTCAGCCATAATATTGTATAAAATAAATGTTATAGTTTTTCTACAAATGAGGTAGTGTTTGATGAAGAGAATGAAAAAGAAGAAGAAGAGAAGAAGAAAATGAATTATGCTTTGTTTTGGTAAGAGAATGCGGCTTTGATAAATCTTAAGGTCTTAAAGAGATGATTATATAGAGTACATGCATTAAGGAAGGAACATTTCTAGAAAAGGTTATAAATTAAAGGTGTTTAAAACTTAGAGCAAAATTTTCCTATGATTTTACTGGTCATAGATGCATACTAGTATTTCATATGAATATAATTGAAAAAGACTAAAAAGTATTTCTAAGACACTCTTTAAGACTTTTAAATTGTAATTTTAAATGAAAATTATAATCAATCTATAAAAATTAAAATATTTTACTTTTTTATACAATAATTTTTTATTTTAAAATTTTTAAAGACTGCTCCGAGGACATTCTTTAACAAGAGCCTAGATGAATTTACTAATATTCCATAATTTGTTAATGTAGGATTTGGGTGGGTGGTCAAAGCTTGTAGTTTGTAGCAACGACTTGAAATTATACATAATTGTCGATTTTGACTTTTAGATGCAAGAATGAATTTTCCAAGTGTGCATCGTGCTTCCTACGTGCCTTACTTTTGTTGGTCATTTGTCTACTTCGACGTTTGATTACGGCTGATTTTTTTATTATAGTGTTTTCAAACCTTAATTGAGAGGAACTTTTCAACGTGCCAGCGGTGGCTAATTAGAGGAGGCTAAAATCGAATTAAGATGGATTAGTTTAAGTTTTGGTTTAATTAGTATTCATCATTATTATTTATTACTATTGGCTAACTAATGAATAACGCTCCTTTAATAGGAAGACCTCGTTGTCTCGTGAGTTTAATTCATTTAGTAGGGACATTCTATAATACTTCATCTGGTTCTATTTATAAGAGAAATTTTGGTCAACAAAAGTTGATGTATCTGGTTAACAATTCATCCCAAATCCATCAACTTTTATTGACCCAACTTTCTCTTATAAATAGGATCGGAGGGAGTATATGTAAGAGTCAAGATTCGAATCTCGGACATCTTACTTCTCTATATTTAAAATGTGTGAGCTCTATCTACTTAACTATTTGGCGGGGAAAAAAAAATATATCATTGAAAAAAATAAAGTACATTATTGACTTGATTATAACTTTTTTAGTTTAGGGATTTAATTTTAATTCTCAAACAATTTAGAAAGAAGCATAATAATTAAACCTTAAGGAAGACATGATAGATTAACTGTATCATATCCGATATGATTTTTTTTTTTTTTGAAAAATCATATCGAGTATGAATTGAATTTAGTGTTTGATGAGACAACATGATAAGTTTATCTTAAAACTTTTTTTAAGGAAAGTTCATCTTGAGACTTGTTATATCATGCCTCTCTATTCAAGTTCGTACGAGAACTCTCTAGTTAGGTCCATTCTGCTGTTTTGATTTTAGGGTTTAAACCGCCATTAGTGGTGACCTATTGTAGTTTTATATGCGATCAAAGTAACTGGAAGTCCATTAACGAAACCTCCATCGATGGCATGCGCCCTACCACCATGATTGAAACCATTTGATCTGCCATGATCCAGAGCCTCGCCATCATAGGGTTTCAACGTGCCACCATGGGCCGCCTCTGGTAGAACTTCCTACTAGCGTGTGCATGCCACGCGTCACCCTCCGCACGTTTTGTTCTAGTAGGATCCCTCTTTGTTCCTGGTTATAGTTTTTTGGTCTCACATTTGAGGTACATTTTAGTTGATTTTGGCTTCAGTTGTGTCTGTTTTTTAATTGGCTCACCGTTTCTATAACTCTAGACCACATTTGAGAAGGCCTCTAGAGGTTTCCTTGTTGTTGATTTTCTATTGGTAAATTATCGTGGTGTGTCTGCATCAATTGTGCATATCTTCATATTCATCACACATGTTTACAATTTCTTTATTTTGTTATTTGTATTTATATTTGATGGATGCGCAAGAGGTTTCCACTTTGATCGCATTGGCTCATTCAGTAATTCAACAGTTTGCTTATCTAACTTTGTGGGATCTGATGAGTTAATAATTAGTGTTTTTTATATAATATTTAAGTTTATTTTATTTAGATTTAATATGTTTTTATTTTCTTTTTAGAGCTATTTTACTTCAATTGCATGTTATTTTATTTCAGAAACAAATATTTGAAAGATTGAGTCTTGGAACAAAAGAAAGGAGATTTGGAGCTGATTTATGCCAAAAGTATGAAGATCTTATACAAAAATATCTTGTTCACAAAGTTTGAAGATCCTTCACCAAAATATAAGCATAGGCGTGCCCCTTATTGTCCTTTTGCTGTTTTTGCTTTTTCGACAAGCTGCCTATTTTAGTATTTCTGACCTAGAGCCCATGGTTTCTTGTGCAACACTTTAGTGATTTATTTCTTAGGGCTCAAGTCAATGTTAGACTATAAATAGAGCAGCCATCTAGCTTGTATAATCATCTTTTGTTCTTGGAATTCAATAGTGACAATTGTTTTCTTTAATAAAAGTTCTTCTATTATTTTCTTGTTATTTTATTTATGTTCTTCTTCTTCTCTACTATGTCTATGATGAACATGAGTGAGTAGACTCTTCTTGTCTTGGGATTGTTGGATGAGTCTAATGACCTAATCCTAATCAAAACAAGCCTTGTACCCTAATTTTATAAAAAAAAATCTACTTTCTAATCTAATTTCGCCGTTTTTATAATGAATTAACAAGTATCAAACTCATAAAGCGACAACGGAGGGTTAGTACTTGTTAATTCATCATCACAAATATCAAAGTGAAGCATCGAAAGAAGAAGTTTTGATATTGGAACAAGTGAAATTAGACAAGGATTGCGAAACATGAGAATAGTCTAGCAAACCTTTAGACAAATAAAGTTTTGTTCTTCAAGGATTCTAATAGCAATCAACCATGAGAATAGGTGCGGTTGCTAGAAGAACACACTCACTGAAACCGAAAGGAGATGTGATAGGCTTAAGAGAAACTTCTCTTTAGAAAGTATGTCTAATATAAAGTTCTAGGTTTAGGGTTTGGTTTGTCAAGGGTTTGTCATGAAGATGAACAAATAATCCCAAGGCGCTTTTTACTATTGTTATTTTTAAACCTTTAAAAATCCCAACTTTACTATTAAACTCTCTCTTCTAATCATTCAACAAAGGTTAATTAAATTCAATAACTCCATGTCGGAACGATACTCTCTTTTTAATACTTCGGTAAACCGTGCACTTGCGGATTTACTACATCAGGATCATGGATTTCAGGTCTGGAGGCTTACGATCATATAATTGGTAATCCATCTCTTATTTATAACTTGTCACCTCCTAAATTACCTCACAACATTACTCTTTCCAATGCTCAAAGGCACAAGTTACTGGTAATTGTAACACCCAAAGACCCTAACTTTTATTTATTAAATAAAATAATATATTTATTTAAATAGGTGTTACGCATACTCAACAATTCACTTTTTCATAAATCAAAAATCAATATTTAAGCAGCAGAGTAGTTCGTCAACTTCAATTAAAATAGTTTAAGGTTTCAACTTGATAGCGAAATAAAATTATAGTTTCCAAGTCACTTCCAATTACACATAACAAACGACAAAATACCTCAACACTAGTGTTACAGAATTAGAGCAACGTAATCGTCTACATTGTTTCTTTTCTTTTCTTTTCAAAACTAAAGTAAAGATGGAAACAAGCTTTTACATCACCGTCCCACTACCTTGCAACTAAAGATCCTCAACCTGAGTATATGTACTCCCCACGAGTACAGACACCACAATTACACAACAACAAACAGGGGGGAGAATATTTTCATCAAAAACATTTATGGTACATCTAATCAACATTGTATAATAGTAGAATTTTCAATCATCGTCAGTTATATA
>Ga0228710_1002494_pt1 | contig 29029 bp, 18 predicted proteins | sample MedpolnodulmetaG_FD_177995 | JGI IMG/M metagenome (GOLD analysis project Ga0228710, IMG submission 177995) | Root nodule microbial communities from Medicago polymorpha collected in Santa Monica, California, United States - pink nodules | ecosystem: Host-associated > Plants > Roots > Nodule...
TTTATTGGTTTTTTTTTTAATTTTTTTTTTTTTTTTAACAACTAGTAATAGACTCGGGCTTACGCACAGGTCGTATAGTATTGCGGTAATAATATAAAAAATAGGGTTAATAGTGCTTTTCACCCCTGTAATATAAATCATTTCCGGTTTTTGCCCCTAAAAAAATTTCGGTTTGGATTCCGTCCTCGTAAAAAATTTATTTTTCGGAAAACACCCCTCCCCCATATGACTGTGCATATTTGCTGACGTGGTACATTCTGTGGCATGCTGACTGTGCATACATGCTTATGTGGCGTGTTGACTGTATAATTATTTTTATTTTATAAAAAAAATTATAATATAAATTTATTTATATTAATTTAGAAAAATAAATATAAAAAAAATTCAGGAAATTTTTTATTTACGGAAAAAAAAAATTATTACGAAAAATATTTTCCAAATTTTAAATTTTTTGTTTAAAAAATGAACTTTTAATTTCGAAAATTTCGTAAAAAAAGATTTTTTTTCTAAAATTTTAATTTCAAAAAAGATTTTATAAAAATCTGGAATAAAATTTTCGAAAAAGAAATCTGAATTTTTTAAAATATTTTTTTTCGGAAAAAAAATCTGATTTTTTATTTTTTTAAAATTTCGACTTTGTTTTTTCTAATTTTAACTTTTTTTTATTTTGAAAATGTAACTCCAGAATCTTTAAAAAAAACCTAATATTTTTTCTGATTTTTTTAATATTTGAATTTCGAAAAAAATCTTATTGTTTTTTTTTATTTTTTAATAATTGCTTTTTTTTTCCAATTTTAAATTTTTTTGGAAAAAAATCTGAATATTTTCTGATTTTTTGGATGTTTTTTATTTTTGAAATTTAATTTTCAGTTATTTTAAAAAATAAAATATGATGTGGACAATTAAAAATTAAAAAAAAACCAAGTCAACGTCACATAGGCGCATTTGATGAGTTGGATGGAGGAGGGGTGTTTTCCGGAAAAAAAAAGTTTTACAAGGATGCAAATCAAACCGAAAATTTTATAGGGGCGAAAACCGAAAATGACCTATATTACAGAGGTGAAAAGCACTATTAACCCTAAAAAATAATTACATTGTTAATGTTGTCAATTGTTTAAAGATATTAAATAAAAATTATCAACATTAATATAATGTTTCTATTGAATATTTTTTTATATTAAATATTTGAATCGCGTATGTTAGTGAATTTTATTTTCTTATATACGCGAAAACAAACACAATAAATTTTTTAAAACTCATGATTATTTTTAAAATATCAAAATTAATATAATGTTTCTATTAGATAACTTTTTATCGTACATGCAAAATATTGTTCAATGTTTGCATCCCACCTGTTGTAGATTCTATGCGTTTTATCTGCAAAAATGATTTTTTATGTAAATATATGAGAAATATGATATGATAAAATTGTGGAAGCTCATTAATATTGTCAAAATATAAACATTAATATAGTGTTTCTATTGAATAAGTTTTCTATTTTATATGCAAAACACAGTTCAATGTTTGTACCGCATTCGTTGCAGATTTTATGTGTTTTATCTGCATAAACAATTTTTTATGTAAATAAATGAGAAAGTTGATATGATAAAATTTTGGAAACTCATTAATATTGTCAAAATATAAACATTAATATAGTGTTTCTATTAAATAATTTTTTATTTTATATGCAAAACACCGTTCAATATTTGCACCGTACCCGTTGCAGATTTTATGTGCTTATATATGCATAAATACATTTTTTTGTACAGATATATGAGAAAATAGATATGATAAAATTTTGCATCCTAAAAAACAAATATGCGTGGAAATTTGTTGTATCCGTTGATAGTTCCATAATATTTGTTTTTAAGTCATTCTAAAAAAAAAAATTAAAAAAACAAATAAATTGATTCCATAGTTATCCGTGAAAATTTGTTAGACTTGTGATGACCATTATCCATAAATTTTTTAACAAATTAATTAATTTCATAGTTATTCGTAGAATTTTTTTACTTGTGATGAACATTATCCATCATAATTAATTTTTTATATTAAAAAAACTATTATATTAAATTTTGCAAAATGATCGTTATGTACGTAAAATTAAGAAGATCATGAGTTTTAAAGAGAATGATTATGAAATTTTGATGTACTTCGATTTTTATATATTGTTATTTTTATATATTGTTAGTAGATTTTACATTTCCTTACAAATTATGTCTTCTGCTGTTGATGTTCAAGTTACTTCCCAGAAATACTTTTCTAAAAGCAAAGCTTTTTTAAGGCTTGATGAGGTAATGGAGAGAGAGTGTTATATTATAGCTCAGCTTCATGTGATGTATTAACGTAAGAAAACAAACAGAGTGAACCAATGATTAAATATTTGCATGCAACCGAACTCGATTAAATGCATATGATCCTATTTCTATTATGCCCCTAAACTGTTTCCAACACTCCATCAGAATTAAAAAGTGATTATAACCCTAAAGATTAACCAAGATCCCCAACTCAGGAGCACGTTCATACGCAATTTAGGGGTGTATTGGATTAGGATTTTAAAGGACAATTTTTGTTTAAAAAAGTCTTAAGGATTTTAAAAGACTTTGCATGGTTTTAATGACTTTCAAGATTTTAAAGGATTTCAACGGATTTACATCATAAGATTTTAAAGAATTTGAAAAGATTTTATGGATTTTACAAGATTTCAAAAGATTTTATGAATTTTAAGTATTCATTGGAAAGAAATGATTATAACACACTCTCTTTTACAATATTCTCAATACAAACTTTTTTTTTTAACGAGAACATTAGAGAAAGGAGGGAGAGATAGAGAGAAAGACAGAGAGAGGGAAGAGGAGAGAGAGAGAGAGAGAGAGGGAGGGAGGGGAGAGAGATAGAAGAGAGAGAGAGAGATAGAGAGAGATGAATAGAGGAGAGAGATAAAAAAATCTTAAAAGAAAAACAATCCTAAGAAATCTCATGTTTTTATGAGACTTTTTCATGCTAAAATTTCACTAGAAAATCCCTTAAAATTCATCAAAATCCAATTTATTAAACAATCTTTAGAAATTTGAATGATTTTGAATACTACAAGACTTTTTAAGTGATGAAGAGTCTTGATTGAATACCACAAGACTTTTTTTAAGTGATGAAGAGTCTTGATTGAATACCACAAGACTTTTTTGAAATGACAAAGAGTCTTGATTGAATACCACAAGACTTTTTTATAATAAAAAAAGTCTTTTAAAATCCCTTAAAATCTTAATCCAATACACCCTCTTTAGATCAACTCATACTTTGGCATTTACTCTATTTTTTTTGGCCCAAAAACCCCCCTCCTTTTTTTGATCTTTTAACTCAGGGCGTCCTCTATGGTGCACAAGTTAAATATGCCGCTCACCGGACGCAAGTGAGTTCATCCTACTTTTGATTGTACCGTATCTCTACCTCCATCAACTATTATTCTCTCTTAGTTACGATCAATCTGCCGAGTCTCCAATTTATAGGGGCCTCAATTATTTGTTTATTGGAACGTAGGATAATATTTTCTTTTGTTATGTAGGTCTAAACCAAACACTTATTATTTGACAAAAATAAAGAGTAAATGGAGGTCAAACACACACATCTATCAACAACAAAAATTCAACAAAACAGATTAAAATAAAAAATAATGTTTATTGTCAATTTGCAATTGTTTAAATTATCATTAATTATTTTTATTAAAGGTCATTTTTAATATTAGAGCCGAGCTTTCAATTTTATTGGAACGACCGTGTATCCCACCATGGCAGTTGTCAATCATTCGACAAAAACCGCCCCATGCTTTATCATGACGTAAAAAAATTTCAATTTTGGTTTGAAAGGATTTGAAAAGTTGTTAGGAAAGTGTATGCTTGCTTCACCACAGCTTTCAATATTTATAAGTTAAAAATTTAGTGAATTATATAATTACAATGGAAGCAACTAGTCGACAGAGTAAACAATAATGGTGTCAGCGTTGTTTCAACCACCCATCTATTAATAATTACACTCTCAATCTATTTCTACTATTATTACACGGTGAATATTCCTGTAGAATAACCCTAACTAAAAGATAAGCGTCAAATGCTACAGGATTTCATCTCACAAAGCAGTTTCTGGAATTAAAATGTTGTGATGTTCCAGCTGGGTCATTTCCCCTCCATTCGCTGCATCAAATTGGCATCTATAGAAGCTGCACCGAATAATCAAATGTAAATCATTAAGATCATATAACATAAACATTCACCTTTATTTGGGATACCCAAAAAAAATAAAATTACCCAATGCATAGATCAATAGGAAAGGATTTATCTAAAGAGGCACAAGACTAATCCAACCCACCTGAACAAAATTATATGTGGAACACCCAATTCTTTTGTTAGGATTATAGCATAAAGGGAAACTGAAATTGTTAAAGCAGTTAATATTTGTTATAGAAGTTAGTTAGTTAGCTAGTTAGTTGGTTGAGATTGTTAGAGAAAGTATGAGTAAAAATAAGAGAACGCAAAGGGTAGAGAGCGCCTTTGAATATCGTCTTTGTGAATAGAGTATTCTCTATTGTGAAGGGGAAACTCTTGGGGGAAAGATTCTCTCTAATTCTATCGTATTTCTTAAATAAAGTGTTCCTTCTATTTCATTCAATTCTTGTGGTCGAATAATCTCAGAGCTAACTTCTCAATTGAATCGTGAAGATAAATTTGGGACAGTATTACATTAAATACATTATGATCTTAACTCAAAAAAAAAACTAAAGGTGACCACACCCTTATTCAGTCACTCTTTTCAGACAAGCTCAATTTAGAGCAACTTTTTCCATATTACATTTCATGTTATCTTGAAATTTGAAAGTATGAGACCGTAGTAGCAAAATAAAAAAAAGGTTCACATGGTCATTCTTTCAATCCTCAACTCAGTAATACTAACATATATCAATTTTTTTACTATTAATATAACTGATAGTGTCTTCAGTGGCGGATCTCTTTAGAGACCCGCAGGTGCCACTGTACCCCCCAACTTCTCTATATATATCATATTAGTCATAACATATCACATGTTTTATGGCTGCTGCAGTGGTCAGACACCCCCTTAATCATCTCTAGGGCGTGTTTTCGATCCTCTCACACCCTGTTTTTTATATTTCATTTGTATTTTTAATGTTTTATATTCAAAAAAGCACTCTTGGTGGGAGTTGAACCAATGTCCTCCATGCAGCATTCAAGCAAACAAACCACCACAACAATCCATAATCCTAATAAGTTTTTGAAACTGTTTAATATATATTCTATCAATATTTGGCACCCCCAAAAAAGTAACTCAAGATCCGGCATTGAGTGTCTTATATTAATAGAATAGCTATTATCTAAAAGACTAAAACTTATATACAAGATATATTTTTTGTCATTTCCTCGTATCATACCTTCCATCCATGCCAAGAATTATGACTGTATTCTGTTGTAGACCAAAAGCAACTGTGTACTGAGTACCCTCATGCAAGTGAAACCGGGCAACTGACCACTCTGAATTGAAATACTTGGGCAACACTCCTGAAGGCGCAGAGTAACACTCAATCAACAAGAAAAATGAGAATTGAATTGACACTATTTCTCTTTGCAAATGAGAAGAAGAAGAAAAAATATTCATAAAACTAAAACATGAGCATTTCCAACACATTCTCGGTTAACAAATAGAAAGAAATAAACAACAACAACCAAGTCTTATCCCACTAAATAAGTTGTCAAATAGAAAGAAATACTCTTCAAATTGATAAAAAATCAACAGAAAATTTTACCTTTAAATTTAATGAAGGAGCGAGATGAGCTAGAAGGGGCAATGGCAGCATCTGAACTAGACGAACCTTGTGATGTTTCGTTCTCAGGAACACCACTTGAATTAACCTTAAGGCTGAAAACATGGACAGTACCCTTGTCACTTGAAACTGCTAACCACTGAGCCGTCGAAGAAAACGCCAAACTATATATCTCTGCTGCATTTGCACCCCTTCTAACCTAAAATCCACATCCAAGAAGAAATTCACACAGAAAAACCAAAATGTCTCAATTACCCATACATAAAAATCAAATCTTCACACCATAGGATAGGACATAAATAAGACAACAAATATAGACATTAAACCTTAATAACATCTAATCCAACAAAAGAAACATAACTGATTATCAAAAACACTACACAAATGAAAGTAAGAGCAATTAGCACATACTTCCTGAAGTAGGGTGCCGCTTTCAGTATCATAAATCCGAATGAGCGTACCCTTGACACTGGCAGTTGCTATTAACTGTCCATCAAGTGTGAGAGCAAACGAAGCAATTCTCGAATCATGAGCAGAAATAAACTTAGTTTTCTTCTGTGCAAAATGTTCAACACGAATCTGACCCTTATGCAAACCAGGACAGGCAAGAACAAGAGAATCAGACACATGTGAAACTGAACATAAACCCTTAGGGTTAGCAATAGTTTCAATCTGATGCAACAGCTTTAAATCAGCGAAATTATAAACAAATATCTTCTGCTCCACCACCACAATTATCCGATCACGCCGCAATCGAACACCACGAACGGTAGCACGGAAGGAGAGTTCACCGATGCAAGTACCTTGATGATCATCCCAGATCATGACTTTGTTAGGAGGATACTGAGGGTGGGAGCCACCACCAACAAGTGCTAAGATATTGCAGCGGAAAAGCATCTCAACGTGAGCGATTCCTCCCCCTCCGAATTCGCGGCGGAAGAGTTCGCGGAATGGGTCGCAGTTGTAGATGCGGAAGCCGTTGTCTGTAGCGGCGGCGAAGCAAGCGTGGTCTTGGTTGAAGGAGAGTTGAAGAAGCGACGGAGGAAGCGGCGGTGTGGTGGTGGCGGAAGGTGATTGAGGTTGGGGAGACAAAAGGGAATCGAAATCAAGGGTTTGAGATTGATCAGGATGGAAATTAGGGTTCGGAATTGAAATAGAATTGGGATTATTATTATTATTAGGGTTAGGATTAGTAGGCCAAGGGGGTGAAGGAGAAGCAGGAAGAGTGGCCATTGAAGTTGAAGTGAGATTGATTCGAAGCTTCGTTCTACCGCTAAGTATGGTAACTTCTATCGCTGTGCTGTTCAGTTAACAACAAGAAGATGGGTATTGTCAAAAAAATTTGAAAAGTTGAAAAAATTTCGCCGCTGCCGGGGATCGAACCCGGGTCACCCGCGTGACAGGCGGGAATACTTACCACTATACTACAACGACTTGATTGTTAATGTTGTCGTTCATTTCATTCATAACACCACTCGCATGCTTTTAGAGGTGAATCATGTAAACTTAAACTGTTTGAATATTGCATGTCTAATGAAATTATTTTTATTAATCCAAATATAAATTAAATAAAAAAAATTGGCCTTAAAATTTGATGTTGCTAAAGACATGTCCTCAGTCATCTTCGAGTTTGATTGCAAAGTTATTGTTGAAATTGTGAACTCTTCTTATATGCCTCAAAATGAGCTTAGAGACATTCTCTCTAATGTAAGGATTTATTATCCATTCACGCTAGTTTTGTTGTGAACTATGTTAGGAGGCAAACAAATAAGGTTGCTCATTCCATGGTAAAAGCATCCTTATCCAACCCTAGCCCCCTATGTTTTCTATGATGTACCTTCTCGTTTGTACTCTTTGATATTTAATGAAATGGCCTAAGTTTGCCTTTGTTAAAAAAAAAAAAATATTGTTTGGCGGCATTCTTGGTTCTTTCCATGTCTTTATTCTTCATGATTTCATCTTCCTTGTGGTTAGTAATTTGTTTGAAAGAATGAAAGCAAATCCAATTATGGTCAAGTTCAAGGAAATGATTTAATATGCATTGAAGAAAAGAATATGTGATTGTGCTGCAAACATCCAAATAAGTTATTCATGTCGTTTCTGCCACAACAAGCAAGGAATTGTTCAATGTGTAATTCATTTGAAACTATTAAGTATAATTAAGATATGTGCAACCAAATACATCACAAACAATTTTCCTTGTTACAGCATAAAGGTGAATAACTTGGACAAACGAGGTGAGAATTAAAAAAATTGAGAAACCTCAAAATCCAGATAAAATCCTCCATTAATTAGTTCTTTTCTATTAAGGGTTCATTAATTAGTTCTTTCCCTACAATGTTTGCTTCGTCTACTACACCCAGTGCTGATCCAGTGCCGTCTACCACACCCATGAAAGGTGATTCATATTAACAACAATTGGTAACACAAGTGTGTTTATTTACAAATATATGTCTATAATTATAATTATATTTATTTTTTAGAGATAAGATTGACAACAAAAAAGCAAGAATCGTTTCTTCAAAAAAAACACATCTCTAGTTTGATGTGTTTGTCGTAAATACAAAATCGGAACAGTTGAAATTATTCCATTATTATTAGATTAGAGACATTAAAAGAATGTGGATGCAGTATGCATATCATTTAATTGATAGTGATAATTTATATTTATATCTTTTACAGCAAGGAAAGCTCCGCCGAGTCATTACACATTCAAACTGAAGTCTTTCTCGCTGCTTTCTAAGGCCTCCATAGAAAAATGTGTGTCAGAAAAGTTTGAAGCTGGAGGTTACAAATGGTATATGTAAATGTGTTTTAGCCTTAAATTAATTGTCAGCAAGGACACTTCATATTGATGATGTGTTTGTTGTCTGGGTTACTCATACAACAATGATATATGTGATTGTTTATAATCAGATTATCAATGTTAACGTTTGTGTCGAGGATATCTATTTGAATGTCTTGTTTAATAAATTTGAAAAATACCATTATTTTAGTTAAAAAAAAAGAAAAGAATGATAATATTACTAAACTTTCGTTCATGCGCAGGAACTTGTCTATTTACCCATCTGGAAACACAAAGGGGAATGGGCATGACCATGTTTCTATTTATTTGGTACTCATGGATCCAACTTCATTACATTATCTATTGATTGGGAGATCAACGCCATTATAAACTTTTTAGCATATAATTTTATTGACGATGAATACGTTACAACTCAAGGTACAAATTTTATTGAAATTGTTCGATGGGATACCCCACTCTGTTAATTTAATTTATTTATAATGTAGTATAAGATAAGGTATTTTTCTAATACCTTGCATCATGCATCTGTTAGGCATTTTCATGTCTTGAAAATAGAGTGGGGTATCCCAAAATTCATCAACCTTGACACATTTAAAGACCCTACAAAAGGATATCTGGTCGATGATAATTGTATTTTTGGAGCTGCGGTTTTCGTTGTCAAGACTACCAATAAAGGCGATTGCTTATCCATGATAAATCCTATCACTATTTCCCATAGCTGGAAATTTTACAAATTTTCGTTTGCAAATTTAGACAAGTATGAGTCTGAATCCTTTGTAGCTGGAGACCATAGCCCCGTTTGGTTTGAGCTTATTTTGAGTTTAAGAAAAACAGTTTATGTAAATAAATAAGCTTTTATTTTAATTTATAAACTCTCACTAATGAAAATTGTATCTTCATAAACGGATTTTTCATAAACTACCTTAAAAACTTATAAATAATACATAAAAACTTATTTATTTGCATAAGCTGTTTTATATAAGCTCTAAAATAAGCTAATCCAAACGGGCCCCATAAATGATACGTAGATAAACTGCTTCTAATTAACTTTTTTTTAACATCTCCAATTAATTTATTTTTTTTAAGGAAATCACTAATTAACTTTCTTATTTGTTGTCGGAGTAAATAATAAAATTAGTAGTATTCGAAAGATCGCGAAGTACTTTTAAAAAAGATTCACCAGTTTGATTTTTATTTAATGATGTAAAATACTAATATTTTTTGTGTAAAATAATTTTTTGTCATATTTTATTTACCTCTTGAAGACCGAACTCCGAATTACTAGGGATTTTTTTTAAGGGATACTAAGGACATTTTTCTCTAAAAATTGAAGGGTTAATATAAAAATAAGAATGAAAACAAATTTGAAAATTAAGATCACGTCCAAATAATTATTAAAATCCAAATTATTATATACTATATATAAGAATAAATTACAATCTCCTTCCTTCAAAGACGCTTGAATTACATTCTCCCCCCTCTTATTCAAAAGATATTAGGAAATATTTCACTTTTCTCCCCTAAGAGAAGCTTGAATTACATTCATCTCTCCTCTTATGTCAAAATCTACACTTTACTCCTTCAATAATTTTTTTATTTCTAATAATTTAGCAAAAAAAAAATTGAACACACTTCAATATAAATAGTATTGCGGGTTTATTTTAATATAATCAAAATCTGAATACATATTTTTCGCTGCTTTTTATTCACAATTTTATTGACATATAGTTTTAGACCATGTTATATAATATGAAACGATTCAAAATAAAATTAAAATAAGTTAAAAATTACTAAACACAATAAAGTATGGTTGCTTAAAAGTTAATTTTATACTCTAAATTATAAAATTAATAGCAAAATATTTAAATTTAATTATCATTGACACTTAAATTATAAATTAAGTAATTTATTTTACTTAAATGATGGTTCGAAATCAGTATATATTATAAAAATATTTACTTATCTTAAAATAGATTAAAGTGTTGTGTATATTTAATTATTAAGGGTGAGAGTTGTAATTCAAGCATCTTATAGAGAATGGGAGTATAAATTTTATTTTTCAAAGAAAGGAAATGTATATTTTAACATAAAAAGGAATGGGAGTGTAATTCATGGTTCTCTTAGAAGAGGTGAGTGTAATTACTCTATATATAATTTTTTTTAAATAAAATTTACTCTTTTTGGGTAGTGAAAAATTTTTTTACTCTAAATATAATTGAAAGGGAGCGAATTTACATCAGATGTTTTTAAAGGATCAAGTTGATATTTCATAAGATAGTCTTTGATGATGCAAACGAAAGTAGAAGCAAAATATTATGTTCTCTACCTAATTTATTCATTTTTTTCAACAGGACGCTCCGTTTATACCCCAATGAAGTCGTTGAGGGAAAGGGTACCAATATTTCGTTATTTTTAGCTCTGGATGTCTCAACTCTCCCAACTAACACTAAAATTGTTGTGGATTACACTCTGCGTGCGAAAGACCAAATCAGTGGGAAACATGCTGAACGAAAGTGTAAGCCCATATAGGTTATCTTAAAGATTGCTGCTCCTCTAATAATCTCTTAATTTTTCAATAATTCGTTTTCCAAGAATTACTATCATATATTGAAATAAAAAAAATACATTTGATTAACGCTTTGTTTGGAAGTTTGGAGAAAAAATGATGATAGAGTTTTGGACGGATGAGATTAGAGGAAAAAAAATAGAAAAATCTTTCAATTTTTTGATATAGTGGTTTGGTAGATAATGATAAATTAATATTTATGATTAATGTATTTTTAAATTTGAAAATATTATAACAAAATAAATTGGATTTAAAAAATTACTCAAAACCCTCCAAACACCTCCTCCGACACAATTTTTTGTTCCTTTAAATTATGGGAATTTTATATTATGAAAAAAACTAAACCCCACAGAGTCTTTCACTCTCATGGCTCTCCATTCTTTCCACTTTTTCCTTCTTTTTTTTTACAAACCCTCCCCCTCTCCTCAAAACTCTCAAACAAAACCTAAAAAATAGGTTTTGAATTCCTAATGCATTGATATTAGGCTTCGTATAAATGTTTTTTAAAATTATTTTAATCATTAGCATATTTAAAGCACTCACTAGTGTTTGATAAAAAAAAAAAAAAGCACTCACTAGTGTGACTTATGTTTATTTCATCGCCGGAAATCTAAAACTATTCATTCAATTTAATATTTAGGTTTTGCGAACAAGTATCCTGACGGTGTTCATCAAAGATTCCGAGTTAAAAAACCATTCATTTAAAAAGTCTAATAATTCAGTTTTCGATGTATTAGAGCCTTTAAAGAGTGATCTCAAAACACTCATTAGCATTTTCCATTAAAAAAGTCTCTGTTGATATTTCAGATTTGATAAAAGTGTCACATTTACTCAAACCCAACCAAAACCGACCCCCATACACCCTTGGTGGCTTTGCTAGACGTCATTTATCATGTTCACAAATAGACGAATGAATGGTTAGTGGTGTTTTATTATAGTTTGGACCATAGTGGGAGGCTTGATTTGGGCTATAGGACTATGTTATCATTGTTGGTAGAGAGGAGCATAAGAAAATTGCTTTCTGACATTGAAAACTTCATGATAACACAAGTAATTTACTAAAAGATCCCCAACAGTTGTTAACTGCCGTTCTAGAAACTGGCAGACGTTAACTGCCGCAGGTGCCAACGGCACTTAACTGCCGCTGATGTCAACGGTAGTTAACTGCCGCTACGTGTTTGGTTCCATTTTCAGCAGCTCACCTTCCATTTTTCATAACCAAATTCTTTCATACTTAAACAAATTCATCCAAAATTTTAATCCTTAACATGTTAAACAAATTTTTTCATCCCAATTGTAAATTCATGAATATAAAATGTACAAAATAATATTTAACAGGATAAAATTAAAATGCAAGAAATAATATAAAAGGTATGTACGAAAATGTCACAGAAATAGGAAAATGTGCGGAACATGTCATAATAATACATCACCATCATCATAGTAAAAAAGTACATAAAAAAAGCCTAATGATAATCAGCCTTATTGCCTACGATGCCTCTGCCCCCTGCGCTGCCTGGCAATCTGATACGTAAGGGCAGGGCGACCAATACTGCCAATCTGGATCATCTCCTGCAGCAGCTCTTCTCTGGTCATCTCGCCGCTCCTGGCCACAACATTATCAGTTATCTGCACCACATCTCTGATTATCGTCGGTGTGTCAGGCAGCTCTCTGGCATGCTCCTCCTTTATGATCTGCTCCACGTTCACCGACCTAGGAGGAGATCCTTCATCAGGTGGGAGAATACGAGGGTGAGAGACTTTGGCATACCAAGCCATGTAGCCAACGTCATGATGTCATGGTCTCTAACACCTATATACCCAATCAGGGTAGAACCACGCCTAAACGTCTAGCAACACAGTGGTTAGCAACTGCGTAGGCATCTGAGCGACGGATGACGGATGTCTGAGAACGTCTTGTACACTGTTGTTTTCTAAGTTCATAGTTGTCATTGTTGTCTAAACTCGTTACTTTAACTCAATCTAATTCATATTGTAGTTAATCGCAATTTCTCCAGCTCAAGTTTAGTACGGGGATCTCGACAACTTGTGATATTGACTAAATTAAAAAATTTGAATAATGGATTTTTGGTAGATGATACTTGTATATTTGAAGTTGAAATTTTAGTTATCGGACTGCTTACACCCGGAATTGATTGACTTAGATATACATGTATTATGAATGTTATAGTTGTCTCGTCTTTTTGTTGTTGTGGCTAACAAAAGGATGGATCCCTTTGATAAAAACACATGGACATGCATATCAAATATAACATTCAAGAGTAGTTAACTTTATTTAATTATTAAATTTAGTCAATGATAGAATAATCATTGAAAGGTGGCATTTAGGGTGGGAACGAGTAAGAGTTTCCCACCGTGGGAAAATTGATTTTTTACCATTAGATTAAAAAGACACACTGATCTTGTTATAGTCTATCTACACTATATCTCTTTCCACTTCGTCTTCAGCCTCATTATCATCTCCCTCCTTTCACCACCACCACTAAACTCAAATCAAGGCTTATCATACTCCAAAAAAATCTGTAATAGGCACCCATTGCTTAGAGTTTCAGCTGCCATAAATCATACTCACTTGACCAAATCTAATCAATTCAAACAAATTAAATACATATAGACTGTCTCATATCACAAACTGCATCAATAACCACAACCACACGAAGAGTCTGTCTCAAACAGGATAATCAACACATGGTAGCTCTCAACCACACAAAGTACATAAGAAACTGAGATCTGAATTTTTTTGAAAGTGTTGTTTTTTTACACATGGAAAAGTAAAATCAAAGAGATTGACAAGCAAACAAAATGGAAATAAAAAATTAAAAGAGGACCTCCTCTGATACATGGGTTGCAACCCGATAAACAAAGGGAAAAATGGAACTTGGTCTTTGTGAATCAAGCAAGGTGGTTCTCCTCTGATTTCTGGGTTGTAAAGGATGACGTCGAGTTAAAGTGCGAAAATGGAAGCTTTCCGGCGAAACTTGACCTCCGGTAACAATTCCGGCAGTGGATCTCTGGTACTAATCGGAAACGATTGGTCGGATTTTGGTGACGGTTACGGCACCAACGATGGGAGCGAGAATTGTTGGAGCAGATGAGTAAACCGGAGCATGTATCAGAGGTTTTGCTGAGAAGTTGATCGGAGATAGAGTGGCCGGCGAAGAATGGGTTGTTGGGGATGATGATGACATTGTTCAGATCGACCCCCTTTTCAGTTCTATTTTTTTTTAATTTGACTAATAAAAAAAATCTAGTGTGTTGAGACCATAATAAAATTGTGTGCTTGATTGGATCTAATGGTTAAAAAAAAACTTTCTCATGGTGGGAAACTCTTACTCGTTCCCACCCTAAATGCCACCTCATTGAAATGGATGGTTGAACTTTCCAATCGCACTCATAGCAATTTGGACTCATGTTCATAATTTTTTACCGGGTAAACTCTTTAAAGATTTCGTTATGAGTTTTTAATAGGCTTAATTGCATATTTAGCCCCCTAACTTTCCCAAAATTGTGATTTTGACCCCTCTAAAAAAAACTACAAAACAACCCCCTAAGTTCTGCAATTGTAGAAGTTTTGGCCCCCAAGACTAATATTGACTTGGTCTACGCTGACGTGGCACCCTAAGTGAGGTGCCACGTGTTATTATTATTATTATTATTATTTTGCCTTGGGGGGCCAAAACTGCTATCGTTGCAAAACTTAAGGGGCTATTTTGTAGTTTTTTTTCTTAGGGGGCCAAAATCGCAACTTTGGAAAAGTTAGGGGGCTAAAACTGCAATTAAGCCTTTTTAATAATGTTAATGTTTTTTATGGTTGAAAATGATTCGAATCGAATATGTCAGAGCTTAACTCGACTCGATAAGATTTAGTTCAGCTCGAAACTAGGTTCAAGTTCATCACAATTTTTTTTAACTCGTTTAAAGTTTACGAACATTTCGATTCGGTTCGTTAGGTTCAATTTGTTTGCTCGAATCACATAACTCGAAAATTAAATATTTTTGTCAAAAAAAAGTCAAAATGTTGACATCTAGTATAAAAACTCAAAAATCTATTTAAAAAAATCAAATTGGAGAAGCATGCACTACAAAATGTCTACTTAGTCACTTGATAGTCTCTAAATCACAGCAATAAAAAAATCAATATAGCATCCACTTTGCTACAACAAGGACCTGAAAAACCAGTCTGCAAGCATAACATGAGAAACTAGAATTATATGGTGCAAGAGGGAAGAAAAGAAAATGGAATACCTTCCAAACAATGGCAGCAACTTGGGTCGAAGAGAGATGAAAATGGTAGATAATTTGTGGATATGAGAGAGTTTCTTTGCATTGAAAACAAAGGAGAGCAAAAGTTTTTTGTTTTTGCGGACAATTGGACATGAAAAGGAACCAAAACGTAAGGAAATTTTACCATGTACCCCTACATTTATACTTCTACCCCAACAAATCATGCAAAATTTCAAATTTACCCTTTTATTTGACTTCACCCCCACAATTGTAAATCTGATTGTCTTGGAAATGTTTTCCAGAATGTTATAAATCTGGGTTTATTCACTAACTCACAGTGAACCCGTATTTCAACTAATCAATCGACTTCATTTGCAAATTGGAAATGGAGAAAAAACATAAAATATTGATACATAGGCAAGTTTGCAAGCTAATCAATAACATTAAACCCATATTCATAAGCGCCATTGAAGGTAGAGGTTGCATATTCCTCCATCCTCTTACCACGTTGGTTTGCGCCATTAACACCCTTCAATCAATTTCTTTTGTTAAGTCAATAAATTTATTATCATTATTAATAATTTTATTCCCACCACTTCAATTATCCACCGCAATTGATACTCTTACCCAATTTCAGTCTTTGATGATGACAAACACTTTAATAACATTGCATGAAACCCATATTTGCAAACTTAGCATTGCATGAAACCCAACCCAGATGTGTAAACTTACGAAAAGCTTTCCAAAAACAATTTGGTTTATAGTTTTGGTTAAAATAAAATCCTGGGAATATTTTTTTAAGTACCATGTTTACAATTTTAATTATCGAAAATCTTAAAGTTTCCAGAACTGTTTAATTTTGGTGTGGGGGTGAAGTCAAAATGGCAAAAGGGTAAAATTGGAATTTTTGATGGTTTGTAAGAGTGGAAGTATAAATGTAGGGGTACATGGTAGATAATTTGTGGATATGACATATCTTTTTAGTAGGCTTTACAAATTGGTTTTTAAAATATTTAAGTTCATAGTAGTCGAGCCAATTCATTTTATTATTTTTCTTAGCAACTAGATGAGAGAGTTTCTTTGCATTGAAAACAAAGGAGAGCAAAAGTTTTTTGTTTTTGCGGACAATTGGATATGAAAAGGAACCAAATCGTAATAATAATGGAGATTGGAAACGAAATTGAAAATTGCAAAAGTAATAAAAGGGATATAATAAAGTTGAAGTTTCTACTTTCTAGGCTTTTTAAAATAAAATAAATAAAAAAGGAACAAAAACATTTAAACTTTAAAGTCTTTTTTAAAATATTTGATTAATTTAATAAGGGTCTTGCTAACCATTGCCCTGACGACAATGGTTAAGGAAGGCAAAAGTAACATGTTTACATTGGTTTCAACAATATTTTGACCTTTAAAAAGTTAAATTTATCACTTTTTACCATTTTTCAATACTATATTTCTATTTTTATCCCATTATCAAATGCCCTAAGAGCAATGATTAACATTCACGATTTAATAAATATAAAAAGTTTCAAAAACTAATTAAAAAACTAATTAAGTATATGAAATCAACTATACATAATACAGTTAACTCATAAACCAAACGAGTTGAATTATATATAACTCAAATTCAACCCATTTAATTAACGAGTTTAATTTTCAGTTCAAGTTTAACTCATTAGGTTTATGAACCAAGTTAACAGACTAATTGTCGAGTCGAATTTCAAACTATACTCGAGTTGGTTCGGTTCATTGTCTCGATTAATATGTTTCCTTTTTTACAAAAATAAAAAAATGACCTACCATAGATAAAATGACTATGAGTTTTCAATAGTGATATTTTTGAAATTTCGCTATTATTAAAAAAATCTCTTGCAACATAACAGACTAAGATTCAAATATCGACTAAAAACTTTCTCGCATTTAGAAGACAATGCTGCTTTCTGTATGGGAGAGGACATGGTCAAGTAGGACCAACCACAACGGATAAGGATGGTTGGCGATGGATGACAAACACGGTGACTGGTTTTACGATAAAACCATGTTACTTATTTTAGTTTTCACTGAAAGAGCATCATCACCTATCAACTTCAGATTTGTTGAAGGCAGTTACGCGGATCTATAGGTGTGATATTTTATCTAAAGTGCATGTATTTGGTTGGAGATTGCTAAAGTTACCAACAAGAGTTGATATGAATAGGAGAGGCAATATGAATAGGTGTGATATTTATTATTCTATGTCTAATTTATTTGTTTTTATCATGAAGCTTTTTTTATGGCGTGGGTTGACCTGCGAACCTGGAGATTCAAACCGATCAACTCAATAATTACTAGAATTTGACCATTTGCATGCCTAACTCGAACCAACCCGCTACAATCCGTCGAGTTTTGTTGGGTAGCGGGTTTAATTTTTTTAACTCGCATATCCATGGACCCAACCCGCTAGTATTGATTGATTATATTATAATTATTTTAAGTCAAAAAATATGATAAATATATAATGATCTACTTCTAACAAAAACAATTATGAGCTCAACCAGACCTTAATTCCGTTTACAATAGAATCTCATTCCAAACAATTTTTTTTTTATTTAAAAAATAATATTTTTTTCAAACAGAATTATATATATATTTTTTTAGACGCTCAACTCACAAACCCAACCACGTACAACCCATTCACAACCGAGTTGATTCGAGTTTAACGGTGAAAATGCAGGTGGGGTGACAAACATGACCAGTTAAAAGTTGTACAGTTTGGATAACGAGTTTGGCCAAACTTATCCCAACCAAACTTGTATACCCCTTAGAAGGTCTCAACTCTTCAACCTAAAACTAAACTTGTTCATCGGCACGAGAACACATTCTCAAGTAGTGGTGGTAAAACGGGTTCAACTCATTGTGTGAGGCGATGAAAACTAATCTTTCAACCTGAATCAAATAAACATCGCTATGAGACGGAAAATCAAAAACACATTGCACAAAGACGGAAAATCAAAATAAACAAAGTTGTGTGTGGCGATGAAATCACAAAAAACAAACGAAAGAAAACTGAAAATATGTGAAAATCACTTACTTAGCTAAAAGATAAAGAAAATTAATTCAGAGAAGTGATTTCAGGTCAAAATTGACTATAAATCACCCCTTTTTGGCAAATTAAGATAAAGAAAAGTTGCGACGGGTAGAGTTTGAGAAAGGGAAAAGAGAGAGTTTTATTGAGATTTGTTTTTTTTAAATAGATGAAATGACAAGATTATTCTAAACTCATATACACAAAGTGAAGGTGTATTCATTCTCGATTTTTTTATCGTTAGATATATGACGGTGTATTTATTCTCATTTTTTTTTATATAGTAGCAAATTTTTAGTAACAATTATCTCGAGAAAAAACATTAAATTTTGCTTGTTATACGGACAAGTCTACCAACTTTGTCCGTTCATCTCTCGATGAGACGAATGTGTGTATTTTAGCCCACCTCCTTAAAGTGCCCCGCACATCTGTCCTGTCTTTGACTCGCTAACGAGGGTCGAGCTTGAAAGGGACGGACCGGCTCGCATTGCCAGACTCAAATTTCAATAAGGCACGTGCATACGGTCCAAACTGAAAAAGAAAGGCACGTGCGCACTGTCCACATAAGGTCAAGTTCCACTTGAAAAACAATTAACAGCTTCCGCAGCACGCATCGCAAAACCGCACTGTCCAAACTCCGAACGTCCAATCCAACTCCAAAACCCAAATCATCACTTCCCCATTAAAAGCACAAATAAACGGGCAGGATTGAATTATAAACCCCGCTTCTAAATACACTTCCCCACATCTAATCTATTCTAAACTAATCCCAACCACAAATAAACTCGAAAATTAACCCGCGCATTTTTTGAATAATTTCCGCTTCCCCGTACCCAAATAATAATAACAATTTATTTATTTTTATTTATTTCTAAATCTACAATAATATTTTTATTTATATACTGAACTGAAAGACCAAACACACTACTACTATTACTCTTCATCTTCTTCGTTGATCTTTGAATCGAATCGAAGATTCAAAGATTCGAAAATGACGAGAAAAACCCCAAAATCAAGGGGAAGGAAGAAGGTACCACTCGGTGCAAGTAACACAAGACAGTTACAGCTTCAGCTCAGCAAATTCTCTCTCAAACAATACAAACCGTTACCAACAACAACTATAACTTCTTCCGCCCTTTCTCACTTCCAGAACCTTCTCGATTCAGAGGCAAATCAAAATCCTTCCATTAGGGTTACCAATGATGCTACCGAACCTGATTTAAGAGATGGCATTCTTAGTCAAGATTTCTTCTGGTAACAACACGCTTTATCCCTTTTCATTTTCAGAAATTGAATCGATTCCATTTTTTGGTTTCCAAGTTTGTGATGCATGTGTTTCTTTTTTCTCTTCCAGTACTCCAGATTACATAACTCCGGATAATCAGCGGATTTTGAACGGTGTCGATTTCAATAAGGTGGGGTGTATTAGTAAATTGATAATTTTTTTTAGTATTAACAAATTAAAAATTAAAAAGTAATTTTTTTGGTTGTTTTTGTAATGTAATGTGTTCCGCAGGATAATAGCCCTTGCCCTAAATCCCCGGAGAAATTGAATACTACGAAAAGCAAGAGATGTCGACTAGGTAAGACTTTATTTTTACTGCATGTTCTTACTCGCTAATTGCCAGTTAAATTATTAATTAATTGTTTTTATAAAAAATAAAATAAAATTGATAACATGAACAGCTAACATCAGAATGATTTTACTGTGTTTTTGTATGCACATGTATTTATACTCCAGTGACCTCCCAACTGTGCATAACGGGGATGGGGATATTAGAATACCTGTCATTTCTAGTTGCAATGTAGTTCTCCCAATTTATGATTTTGTAGACAATTGGGACAAAAAATCTCCAGCCCCTTTTTATGAAAGATGTCTGGACTAAACATATCTAACAGGAGGGTGAAACCTATAGCTTAATTGTTTGTACACTGTACCATGTTTTTTAAGTTAATTTTCAACATATCTGGTTAAATTGTAGGAACACTGCAGAGTGTAATTACAGTCTGTGTTATTGTTTATCACTCTTTCTTCAGATACTCTTATACATTGCATATGCTACATAGGTTCCCACTTCCCACCACCTGGAAAAAATTAGTGCTGCTTTTTTTCTTCTCTTCTTTTCCCAATGCTTTTTATTTACCTATTTTCTCTAATCAACATGCGTATTTGTCATAGATGGTGTCTCGGTAAACCCTCTTAGCCCTACCTTTTCCGGTGACCATCAACAAGTTGTGGAACTTGGTAAGGACTCTGTTGCAGAGGAAGTAGCTGTTGATATAACGGTAGCTGCTGGTAAGCCGAATGCCCAGAACTATGTGTCACATTCTGCAGCTACATTGCGTTGCAGGGCTATACCTCCTCCTTGCTTTAGTAACCCCTATTTAAAGGACCTTTCACAAAAGGAGACAGATCCCTATGCAAACCAAAGATCCAAATGTGCAGGTATCACTCTAGTCAATCCTTTACTAGTATCCCGTTCATTAATGGTGGAAAAGTCATTGTAACTGGCATGATCTTATATCTGTTGTTTTTTATTCATTTATATTGCCATTTTCTAACTGTATAATGGTATGACTGTAGGTTTCTTCCCTAAATTTACCGCTTATGATGGGCTCTCACGCTATCGCACTGACTTTCATGAGATTGAGGTACCATGTTTGAAAAGGAATTTTATTTGTTGAGAACTGTTTTGAATTGGTATTACCTTCATCGCATTCAACTTTATGGTTTTGTATAATTCTTACTTCTCTTATCAGCAAATTGGTCGAGGGAACTTTGGCTGTGTTTTTAAAGTATTAAAGCGAATAGATGGCTGCTTGTATGCTGTGAAACGCAGTACACAGTTACAGCTGGATACAGAAAGGTATCATCTTCATACTACGGAGACTTCTTCTTTTCTTGGGTTTAACCACTAACACCGATATTCTGTGATTGAAGGAGAAAAGCTTTGATGGAGGTTCAAGCTTTGGCAGCATTGGGTTTGTATTTTATGGTTTCCTCTAATTTAAGGTTCAAGCATTGATGGAGTAGGTTTTATTCTAAATCTGTTTATCTTTATTTCGTTTATCATTTGCCTCTATAGGTTACCATGAGAACATTGTGGGGTATTATACTTCATGGTTTGAAAACGAACAACTGTACATTCAGATGGAGATATGTGATCATAGCTTATCTGTAAACAAAGGCTCCGAGTTATTAGCAGAAGGACAAGTGTTAGAAGTTTTATATCAAGTGAGCTTCCTTGTCTGACTATTATGTAGATTTGATTTGGTACAGATTATCATCATTAGTAACTGTTGTTATCTATGATGAAAGTCGTCCATCGTTTTTGCCATGGTTTCCTTAATCTATAGTAAACCTGCATAAGTTTTTACATAATTCGTTGATCACAATCACACTTTGTTTTGATTTGGAAATCTGGACAGGTTGCTAATGCACTGCGATTTATTCACGAGAAGGGAATAGTTCATCTTGATCTTAAACCTGATAATATTTATGTAAAAAATGGTGTCTGTAAGCTTGGTGATTTTGGATGTGCAACTCTTACTGATTGTAGCCTTCCGATTGAGGAAGGAGATGCACGTTATATGCCCCAGGAATTTCTTAATGAGAATTATGACCACCTTGACAAGGTTGATATTTTCTCCTTGGGAGTTTCTATTTATCAACTCATCCGAAAATCACCTATGCCAGAATCAGGATGTCATTTTGTGAATCTTAAAGAAGGCAAGTTGCCACTCCTGCCTGGTCATTCATTGCAATTTCAAAACTTGCTCAAGGTACTATACATTGTTTAATATTGTTGGTGATTCTCTCTTCTCTATGTGTTTTACATTATCTCTCAACACGTTTGCATGACTAATAAATACAATGTGTGGTTGGTAGACTTGTCGGAGGTACTTAACAAACTAGACAAATCTGTATACAAATGAACTATGATTCCATTGTGGATATATATGTTGTTTTGATCATTGTTAAAATATGTAAGCTACTATGGTATTTTTACATCGTTTTATTATATAGTGAAAATTAATCATGCTGTGCTACATCTCAAAAACAGAGTATGTTGTACAAAATGCTCTTTATTTATTGTTGAGTTATACAACTATCACATTTAAAGTTTGTGATTTTCACAAAGAATTTTCTGAAGCACCATGGATTGCTATACCTGTTCACAACTCATGTTTTATATACTTTTTGATATTCAACTTCATGACACATTCTTGATTTCTTGTACCAAGTAAAAAGTAGCATCGTTTTGAATTTTACGATTGCAAAATTTTCATGATGTTGTGTGCTCTTTTTTTGTTGAGCATGTTTGATTTAGTAAATTTATCTGATGTTTTGATATTTATTCAGGCCATGATCGATCCTGATCCGGTTAAGAGGCCTTCTGCCAGAGAGTTGGTAGAGAACCCAATTTTCGACAGGGCCTTAAGAACAGCGAAAATTTAATCCACCACGTTTGTTTTTCACTTTTCCTGCTGGACCATCGTCTATCTATGTAGATCAGTGTCGATTGTGTCATGGCCAATTTTGTGAATGTCTTTTGGTTATATTATATGCACCTGATAATTCTTGCACATGGTGCAAGTTCTGTATTTGCAATGGTTCAGTTAGGTGTCTGTTGTACATTGTAATGGACTTAAAATATATCAATGGTAGTTAACAAATGAGAACTCTGATTTCCAGAAATGTTTGCCTGTTGTTTTTTCACCTCCAGTTGGATTGAGAAAGACACATTATATAAAATAAAATCATTTTATTTGATGTGTTTTTTTTTCCTCCTTCCCATTGTAGCTAATATATAGTTTTGGATCAATAAAAAGGGATGAAATGTAAGGTAATGCTTAATGTTACAGGAAAGTTCAAGCAAGAAATGCACGAATAGATCAGGTTCTTATAATTTAACCAAGTAACGAACACGATTTCAATTTTCCGGTTTATCTAAAGCTAAACATATATAGTCATTCTTGCTTTTCTTGCGCTTTTCTTTTGTACGGAATTAGCTTTATGGTTTGTAAGTTATATGGACAATGTGAAACGCACGAAATGGATACTCTATATTTAAAAGGAAACATGATGGCATGATGCTGGATGGTGCTAACTTTAAAAATTATTCATTCAAAAAGTCATATTATGAATTTCAATGCATTGAATACACGAATTTTCATAAAAGCTTATTAATAAGGGTCCTTAAAGAATACCCCCGGAACACTTGTTAACATTTTCCAATTTAAAATAGGGTATACAAATGCCTACTCTCTCCGTTTTTAATTATAAGTAAAATTGACTTTTTAGATTTATTCAATTAATGATATATGTGGTTCATAATATTGACCCCCGGGACACTTGTTAACATTTTTCAATTTAAAATAGGGTATACATCATTAATTTTGCATATATTAGAAATAGAGAAACAGAGGGAGTACTTTGCTAAGTCTTGGGCAGCACTTCTGTGCCTTTTGGGCGCCAAAGGCACGTGCCTTTGCCCCAATAAAAGCTTGCCACGTGTCATTGCTCATTTAAAAAATATAAAAAAATTAAAAAACTTGAGCATTTGGATCAGAGAAGAGAGAAAGAGAACGCATAGCTGCAAAGAAATTCAAAACAGAATATAAGCCACAACTCAATCTCTTTGCAACATTACTTCAACCACCACCCACCATCAACAAGTGCCACCGCGTTCGCCGCTCACCCACTCCGTCCTCCGCCGCACCGTCCTAAATTGTTCTGCCATAAGCTATGCACTTCGCCTCCTCCTGTCTTCTCATTCTATTTTGATGAATTTTTGTTATGCAAGAATCGATTTTGTGAATGATTGAGGGTGGTTATCTCTTGAGCAATGAGATTTATCTTGGATTGATGAATTGTTTGTTATTTGGGATTGATGAATTGTTTGAATTACATGGAGTTTTGTAAAGAATAGATACAAGTTTTCAGTTTATGTGAAAACCGCTGCAATATTAGGAAGACAACGGCGCGACGGTTGGAGGTGGACGTAAACTGGTGGTGGGGCGTTCAGAGTTGAAGTTGAAAGGGAGAAAGTGGATGAGAAACTGTGTTGTTAGTTACACACCCAGTTTTTGTAATTTTTTATTTTTTAAATAAGCAATGACACGTGGCAAGCTTTTATTAGGGCAAAGGCATGCCTTTGCGCCCAAAAGGCACCGAAGTGCTGTCCCTGAGTCTTATAGGTAATAGTGTATTTAATTTGTATATCATGGCTCAAAGCCATGATATACAAATACAGCTATGATACACCAACACAACGTTCTCCTCCCGTCAATTAAACGGTAGAAGATATGATGAACCAATACAGCATTTTTTTTTTCTTAAACGGTAGAAGATATGATACACCAATACAGCATTTTTTTTCTTGTGCGCCAACTTAACTCGCTCCAATACAAAGAAAATAACTCATACTAAGCAACAAATGACAGATGAATAACTTGGTGGAAGAGAACACTTTTAAAACTGCTAATGGACATAAACTTTTAAAACAAACCATATGAACATGGAATAACTTCTGTTCATGGTCTTTAACAATGGATCTTCATTATCATGATATCTTGAACAAGATAAATAAACAAAATAGCACTCAAGTATTCATCCCACGTAATTAGTACAGAAAAATGGATCATACACTGTAACTGGATAATTATTTAATAAAAATAACTCATCTTAGTGAAATGGCAAAACCTATATAAAACTTGATATGGCACATTCTGCTTAACCAGAAGAATCATTGCTTGACATTCTCTAAGTACCACTTATAGGTATCAACAAGCCCATCCTTAAGTGAGACTTTCGGTGTCCAACCAAGGGCTGCAAGTTTTGAGCTATCCATCAGCTTTCTTGGTGTCCCATCGGGCTTAGTACTATCCCAAACGAGATCGCCTTCGAAACCCACAACTTCCTTCATTGACTCAGCCAATTCCTTAATTGTAACCTCCTTTCCACTCCCTACATTCAAATGCTCAACTCCACTGTACTTTTCCATCATAAAGACAACTGCATCTGCCAAATCATCAACGTGCAAAAACTCCCTCAATGGACTCCCTGTACCCCACACCACTACCTCCTTTGCACCGTTGACCTTTGCCTCATGAAACCTCCTCATCAAAGCAGGCAAAACGTGTGAATTTTCAGGATGGAAATTATCATTTGGTCCGTATAAATTGGTCGGCATACCTGAAATTGCATCCCACTTGTGCTGAATTCTGTATGCTTGACACATTTTGATCCCGGCAATTTTGGCAATGGCATACCATTCATTTGTGGGCTCTAAGGGGCCAGTAAGCAAAGCATCTTCAGGGATCGGTTGAGGTGCAAATTTAGGGTAAATGCAAGAGGAACCCAAAAACAAAAGCTTCTTAGCACTATTGCGATAAGCGGAATCAATAACATTGGTCTGGATCTGGAGGTTGATGGCAATGAAATCAGCAGGATAGGTGTTGTTGGCATGGATGCCACCAACTTTGGCAGCAGCTACAATGACAAACTCAGGCTTCGTGGATGCAAAGAAGGCTTCAACATCAGATTGTCGAGTGAGATCAAGCTCCGCATGAGTTCTCAAGATTAGATTTGTGAACCCGAGTTGAGTGAGCTTGCGAACAATGGCCGAACCAACAAGACCTCGATGACCGGAAACAAAAACCTTGGCAGATTTATCATCAAAAAATGCTGCTGCTGCAATACACGAAAAAAATAAAATCAAAAATTCAGATATTAGAACTCCAATAAAAATAATTCTCTCTCCCTCCCTCTTTTCTTTTTTTAGGGCTAGAATTTTTGCCAGAATAAGTTAGCATTGTTATTTACTCTTGGACCACTATGATTCATCTAAACAACCACCTTTGAATCTAGAAAAATTCTGCATGTTAAAAGCGAAAGATAGCGTAGTTCCTATAGGTTGTAGTCAACAAGAACTTGTAATCGGGACCTACAAACTGGAAAGACAAATATACCTATCAGCTATTGATACCGTATTAAACCAAAAGCAAAAGACAGATATACTTATCGGCTATCGATGCCATATTAAACCAAAAGCAAATGAACTCAAGGGCTACCTCGGAGAGTGAGACATTGTATTCTGTCTATGTAGCAATTGGAAAAAAACGCTCAACTATGGCACAATTAGTTCAAATTCTTTCAGAAGGGAATGCTTTAGAATATTCCATCAACCAAACACAGACACGACACTGACAGTTTGACACACTGTCACCAGTAGTAATTTGAAAAAATAACATTTAATGTAATCACATTGGTTGAAGTTGTGTTGGATACAATGTCTTTGATCAACAGTGTCGGTGCTGTGGAGATTAATATTAATATTTACTAATCTAATAATTAATACATTCAATTCAAGTTAGTATTTCAAAACAGTTACAATATTCAAAGAATACAATCGAACAGTTGAAACGCATGAATGAAGAGAAGAACAATAACCCTTACTGTTTTGGCTTCCCATATTTGAGAATTGCTACAAAACTCTTCCAACTTCAAAATTACAAATGAAATCTGAAGGAAAAAAATTAAATTAGGTTCACCATTTCAAAATTTAACAAAAACCCACTTCCAAAATGACGAAATAACAAAAGGGGTGAAGGAAAAATCGAAACTTTACCTAAAACTTGAAGCGAGACAAATGAAGTAAAATGGGTCTGTGGGTAAAAGAGGATCCGATCCAACGGGTGAATGAAACTCCGGGGAATCGGACTCCGGTGGTGGAAGGTCAGATCTGAAAGGATTCCGGCAGATCGAATCAGCTACTGACCTGTTGGTGAGATGAGATGAGAGAGTGAGGTTGAGATGAAACAACACAAGAGAACGGATTTTATGGAAGGGGAGTTTCCTGCACCCTCGTCGATTGTTTTTTACTCATGTACTGTTGTGTTTTTTTCTTGAAGAAACTCATGTACTGTTGCTGTGTAGAGTTCCTATATTGCCAATGCCTGCTTGCTTGTGTAGGCAAATTTCTCTTTATGCTTGGCGCAAATTTCTCGTAACCATGCTTCCGGTAATAAGAAAATAATGTGAGTATGAATGATAAAGTTGTATAAATATCATTTCTCTCATAGAATTTGTGAAATTTAAGTCTTTTTGCATAAAAAAATTAAATAAATCTTAAAAAATTTCATCTTAGAACCTTTAGGTGTTTAGTTATTCATTGTAGCTAAAAACAAATTATAAAATAAATAAAATATACACTAAGAACAAAGGTTGATGAAAGACTCTTAAATTGATACTCGTAGCGATTGTCTTCTTTTTGAATATGAATATTTTGAATAAGAATTTGTGAATGAAAGGTATTATATTTATAGGCAAGTTTTCAACTGGGTTTGAGTTGGAAAACCGAGCTTTTTCCCTAAACTTGAATAGAAAAAAAACATCATTTAGCTGCTTTTCCTAGAACCGCATGCACACCACGCGTGAGTCCTATTAACAGAGATGTTATACTCTCTTTGACGCACTTGTGACACATTACTTCAGCTCCCAATGTGTTTTTGCCTTTTTCTTCGTCTTTTTTAGTGTTTTTTCTTCCGAATTTGTCTTAGGACTTGAGACAGAATTCTCTCAACTTGTAATGTCTTCATAGGCCTCTTGAATCTCCATTCCATGTCTTTCATTTTTCACGAGGTGTCTTAATTTGTTGAATTACATGATTTTACAATAAAATACTTCAAAAACACCTACGAATTGCTTGGTTTAAGGAATAACAAGAATTACACGACTTGATATGCAAACATTACAAAATATCCCTTAAACTATGAACAACTTCACTAAAACTCTTCTTTGTTGACTCAAATTGCTAATCAAATGATTGAAAAACATGTTGAAAATAACTTAAGATGATGTGTCATCACTCAATCCCTATAAAGTATGAAATCCGACCAAGGTGACTCATTCCAAATCATTAATAACATGCCTTTTGGCAGTACTTGGTATGCATGGACGGAGCTACGTGAACTTCAAGGGATTCATATGAACCCTCTCACTTTTTACAATTACACCTTTTTTTTTTTTATGTTATTTTAATACTTGACCCCCCTCAAATTTGTAGCTTGAACCCAATATCTCACCTATGTGCAAAGAAAGTTGTGTGTTGCACCTCTATATTGGACTTTTGGACAATTAAAGCTGCACACACTCCGTTCTATAGTCAAAGTCAACTAGTTGTACAGACTACAAAGTCAAAACACACTACTTTATCTAGTAATTGGAAGTGGAATTACAAATAAAGATGAAAATCTACCGACATATGAAGATCTAGAAAAAACTATGAGATTCGTGTTAGAAAGTGATGCCGTTGTTTAATAGAAGTAGTCAACATCACTTAACGATATAAGATTTGATTGTTATTGTTAAGTACAACCCACCTTCGACCATCAGCTCACTTAGGATTCCAACCAACATCCTCCATTCTCAAAACAATTTTTTTTTAAATTTGACCCTCTTCTCCCCCTTATTCTCTCATCCCCCTCCTCCAATTTGTGTCTAACTCTCTTTGATCC
>Ga0228710_1002495_pt1 | contig 29027 bp, 17 predicted proteins | sample MedpolnodulmetaG_FD_177995 | JGI IMG/M metagenome (GOLD analysis project Ga0228710, IMG submission 177995) | Root nodule microbial communities from Medicago polymorpha collected in Santa Monica, California, United States - pink nodules | ecosystem: Host-associated > Plants > Roots > Nodule...
TAAATTTAATTATCATTGACATTTAAATTATAAATAAATGAATTAATTTTTCTTAAATGGTGGTTCAAAATTAATATATATCATAAAAATATTTATTTATGTTAAAATAGATTAAATTGTAGTGCATATTTAATTATTAAGGGAGGGAGTTGTAATTCAAGCAATATCTTATAAGGGAGGGGAGTATAAATTTTACTTTTCAAGGAAGGAGAGTAAATATTTTAACATAAGAGGGGGAGAAGAGTGTAATTCATGCATCTTTGAGGGGAAGGGAGTGTAATTTACTCTAATGTATCTCTTATTTGTCTTATGATAAAAAATTGAATATAATTTGGTTTATAATTCAAAAAGAAAATGATAAAATGGAAATATTTGAACAACTTTAATGTATTTATGAATTTAATTATAACTTATGATTTAACCCAAATATTCCATTTAGTTTATGATATTCATAGTAAGATATTTTAGCCTCTTAAAAAAAAAAAAAAGATAATCTTTTGGGTTTTGCTAACCGGTATCCCTGTGACACTGGTTAAGAAACTAAAAATAGAAAGAAAAGACAAAATTTGCATTGAAAATAACATTTTTTCAACTTTCAAAAAATAGAATACACAATTTTTAAAGTAATATTTTCTTTTATAATTTCTTAACAAGTGTCCCAGGACATTTGTTAGCATTTTCCTAATAGAGTTAAACTTTTTTTAGGAAATATTAAGAGATGGGATCCTCTCAAAGAAAAGAAAAAACAAAACTTTCTTTCAAAAAAGGATCTCTCCAAAAATAATAATTAAAAGTTAGGATATGTTACATCTATACTATACATAAAGAAAATAGATCGTTTTGATTTTTTTGGGTTGACTTTTTCTTTTTTCAAAATTATCCTCAACTTTTGATATAAATGACACATAAAACAAATAAATACGAATGTGACAAAAAAATCAAATAGATAAGAATAAACTCAAATATCAAAAAAAGTAGCAAACTGTTCACAAAAATATCACGACCAGTAACTAAGAATTACGCTTACCCACTAACCGTGTTTTCTGTTACTATACAGTAATCCTTTTAAAAAAAGGGTTTTTTCTACATCACGAAACTATCTATACTATATATAAAGAGAATAAGGAATTTTAAGATGACTTTTTTTTGTCATATCAATTATATCCATAAACAATTTTTTTTTTGTTGTTATTAAAAAAGATAGGAGTTATTGCTATATTTGTAATATTATTGTTGTTATTGAAAAAGATCAATATGGTTTGTTGAGTTTGTTACATTTGAAAGTCATAAATATTTATTTTTATAATTTTTTAATTTATATATATTTTTTTGTATAAAATACCGTTGGTAATTTACAGTTTTACACACAACTTTTTTATAAATTATCTTTGATAATCTGCACGCGTTACTGCCATTTTTCGCTAGTATGAAATAATTTTAAATAATATAGTAGATCGATATTTATTTTTATTATGAGTTAACTTTTTTTAAGATACTTTAATAAATGTTAAAAAATCGAGATTAGTATTATATAAAATACCGCTATTCATCCCTATTATAAAAAAATGTATTGCTAACCAGTCCCCCGGGACAATGGTTAATGAATATGCAAATAAAAATTTTGTCTTGGAAATATAAGATGTTATTTTTAACCAAATAATTATTACACAACTTTTTTATAAAAATTTACTTATTTTGTATGCTTAACCATTGCCCTTGGGGCACTGGTGAACATTCTTCTTATAGAAAATACTCTCATCCATTTCTCATCAACATTAAAAAAACAATTAAAGTTTTATTAAATTGAGATTAGTATTTGCAATATTAGACTATAATCTACTCCTAATCCAACATTGATTTCATAAAAAAAAATCCTTGCATCATTAACTATACTTTTTAGATTTTAAAGATTAACAATAAAGACAGTGTGACAGCACAAATTAGGATTGTGAAACATAAAACAACTTACAAGCATGCTACAAGAACAAAGACACAAATTGCAAAATTTGAGATATCTAAAATGAAAATGCATAAACTCGAGGCTTTAAATAGTCAGATGCAAACCACATCAAAATAACTCGGATGTTAAGGCGAGCTTTACTCATATTGATAGACATATTACATAATATATACAAAGACTATATTCAAACCTCAAACATCCTACTTATTCATTACTATATTCAAACCTCAAGCATCCTAGTTATTAAAGACAAATTTTTAACCAATAGGCTACTTACCAAAACAATAGTCTGACTCAAACTTATCTCGCTAATATAAATTGATAAATGATATTTGTACAACTATTTTGTGACAACTTTTGTACTACTCTCTCGTACTCACATTATGTTTTTATTCTTTTTTTTTCTTTTTTCTCTCTATTGATTTTAATTAATAAGAAGAAAGAAAAAGAAGATTGTAATAAAATTTATCACCATTGCAAATATCATTATATTTGTACAACCATTTTTTAACAACTTTCTCTCTCATAATCACATTATGTTTTTATTTTCCCTTTCTATTGCTTTAGGTTTTGTGTCAATACTTCATTTTCTTTGTAAATAAATGGTTGTCCAATAAGTTGTCATACAAATAATTGTTCAAATAACACAACTCATTCATTTATGTGTTTACAGCCATGGTCTAAATAACCATCTCCCAAGAAAAACAAAAGCGAAGAGAAAGAAATATATTAACACAAATGATGGATAAGGCAATACATACAACATATATAAACAACAACATAGTTACAAATAAGTTAGGAAACATGAAGGTTGAACATTCAAAATTTCAATGCTATAGCATCAAACCTCATAACCAGGATTTACTTTTTGTTGTACGTCTCCATAACTTTCCAACTCCTCCATGTCTTCCAAACTCCCTAAAAAGAGAGGAAGTCTTTGGTGCAGTTTAACTGGTTGAAGAGAAAGAATCCTACTTTTTCCATCGGATCCTCTCCCACCAGCTTGCTCCACGATGAAACTAAGAGGGTTTGCTTCATAAACAAGACGAAGATGGTCCCTCGGATTCATTGCCACACCCCCATACAACAAAGTTCGATGGAGATCAGCCACTAGAGAGCATATATACCTTGCAGAGTACTTCTTAGGATATCTACCTTTTCCTTGTCTCACAGTATCAATATATTTCCTTAAGCCTTCAGGCCAATCAAAATATCTTGCATCATTCACAGAATATATTTGCCCTGAGTAACAAAACAAGAGAGCAGTCAACAACATAAACTTAGGGACTGTTTAGGATGGACTTATTTGAACTTATCCTTAGACATGAACATTTGTGAGTTGTGAAACTGTTTGGTAGAGTTTATGGAAACAAATTTTGACATGTCCATAAGTTGTTTTCAGTGGAAACAACTTTGACATGTCTATACCCTGTTTTCAGTTTATTTTTATAAGCTCTTCAGGATAGTTTATGAAAACAATTTATTGTTTATACAAAAATAGTTTGACTTTATTTTATCTTTTGTTATAGAAATAGCTTATACATAAGCATTTATATGATAAGCGCTTGTGCTACAAGTGCTTAGTTAAGCTATTTATCAAAACAGGGCCTTAAATTATAAGCATTAATGTCTACATTAAGTAAGAAAACAATGAAAATAACCAACCAAAGAAAATTAGCCTTACGTAAGATGCTTCCAACATTTGATAATATAACAGAAGATAGGAGTTATAAAATATCTATCAAATTAGGAAAGTTGATATTAGATCTGCAAATATTTGTGTATATGTCATAATTAATGTGCATATGTTACCACGAGGAGGAATTTTAATGCTTGGATTTGTCAGAATGAAGTCTCCTGTTGAACGGTCGAGAGTGAATGCATGTGTCCCAGAGCCAAAGGTAATGCAGAGTATAGTTGCAGATGAATATAAAACATATCCAGAAGCTATCAGCCTATTTCCACTTTGGAGTGAATTCAGCAAAGCCTTCTCCTTTGTGGGCTGATCATCTAGCTCCTCAAGGCGTTTATAAATACCGAAAATTGTACCAGTTGGTATGGATGCATCAATATTTCGAGAACCGTCTAGGGGATCTGTCACGACCACATATGGACCATCATCACTTATCCAAGTTGGTGTATCATTTTCTTCAGAAGCCATGACAGCAACTTTTCCAGATTTTTGAAGTGATGACAAGATAATTTCATTCTGCAATAATGCATGGTGGGGATAATTCATGACTCAGATTCTCTTTTTCCTTGAACAAAGGGTTTTGTTAAGAAAGTAATTTACACATCCTTTTATAGACATAATGGCTAGAAGAATTAATATATGACAGTAAACATTCAATACTAGTATATGGTAAATCAGTAATGGGTTTAAAAATAAGACCAATTCTGATATAAGATCAAAATTATTAGCCCTACAATCCATTTAACAACATTAATAGAACAGTTTGTCATAATGGAAATATAGGTTATATATCTCATGCAAGACTTACATACATAGATTTGAGTCAAGACTATATTGCCTTCAACACATTCTAACATAAGATAGACTTGAGTCAAGAGTATACAACCTTCAACACACTCTAACATAAGAGTCTCTAAGGATTTATAAGTAGATATATCACTATCAGCAGTCAAAAGAAATTCTCATGATGGTGTTCTACAACTTAATATAAGGCTAGCTTACATTAATTTTCCATGAGTGGTCCAACTGATGCACATATAGAAACAGGCATGAAATGAAACCCTCTTCTCAAAATTTTGAAGACCCTTGAGGCTTAATTGGTAAGTTATATGAAAACACAAGGAAGACAAAAAATCATTCTTTTTAACTTCAAATATTGTACTTTCATCTCATGGTCACCTCAACTTGGATGGCTTATTTTCTATTAGGTTTAAATATCGGGTCTAACTAATCCAAACCAATTCGTAAAGCGACGAGTTTCACCTTGTTGGATGACTCGAATGGATAGACTCTAACGCTATAAAATGTTTTTATATTTGACTCTAAAGCCGACCTAGATGACTTATTTTCTAATAGGTTTTAATGTCGGGTCAAACTCATCTCTACAAAACCAACTTATTACATAGATAATTTGGTGGATGACATGAATATATAGACTCTAATGCTATAGTTGACCTAATTCATGCTTACAAAACCGACTTTTAAAGAGTTTTTTATACCTAATTTATGCTATATTGAGTTTTCCCCAATAATGTGACCCATTTTGTCATAATTCCCAATTAACAACACACAAACACAACAGAAAAATATGACACAACTAACCAAGACAATCAAAAAGGAAAAAACATCAACCAAACTCATGAAATTCAAGAGAGAAGAAAAACGCACCGATATAATATCAAGAGGCTTTGGAGCATCCCTATCATCAGAACCACTACTTGGCATATCAATGGTATAATTGAAAGGAGAAGCTATAAGAGCTGCAATCCTTTTACAAGCATGCTGTATATGATCAATCAAAATCACCAAATCATCATTCACACCAATTCCACCTCCCTTACCCATGTACTCCAACAATGTAACAACAGACCCATCATCACTTGCTACTGTTGATGAAGATGAAGAAGTACTTAAGGCTGATAGTGGTTTTACACGTGTTCTGAACTCAGAAACTGAAGCCATTGTTGGAATGTAGAAAAGGGTTGGAGTTTTTGGTAGGAAAGTTTGAGGCTTTGGTCGGAAGGTAAGGAGTAGATGGAAGGGTGTTGTTGTTGTTGCTGACTGCATAGTGTCAAAACTTATCCAAGTTTCAGCAAAATTTGGGGACACATTTTCGGGAGTTGCTGAAATACAACATGGATACCAAAATTTTTAAGGTTACACATTCCTTAAATATTTTAAAAAAGGAAATAATTAATAATTTATTTTATGTTTTAATGTGTTCACCTCGCACTTATCTCATAAATGTGTGCAGCTCTTAAAATATCTTTAACCTGATAATTACTCAAAGCCACATGAATAAAAAAAATGGAACGGAATCAAAGTTACGTCTTCAACATTTTTTCCTTATTTTAATCGAAAAAATATTAAATTAACTTGTAAAGTTAGATAGTGACTTAGGTGGACAAATCTCATGACTCACGGATGTAACATTATCTAATTGCTATATGATTTTGGTGTGACACTGAAATTAAATAACACGTATTATTTCCTTCTCATCTCTGGGCGAGAAGTAAGTGAAAACAAACGAAGATGGTGTCACATACAGTTGAACTTTTAAAGAACGAGATTCCTCTAGAGCAAGAGTCAGTGGTTTTAGCTGAAGACACTGTAAATGGTCTTATTCTTGTCGATATCATAAATGGCTTCTGCACAGTTGGTGCTGGAAATCTGGTATCTTTCTACATAACTTGTTTAAATTCTTTTTTCATTCACTAGGAGACTTTGATCCTCTAAAGTAAGTATCTAAACCTGATCTAATAGTCCTACGTGCCACTGCACCGTGCAACAGCCGTAGAAGACTATACGCTTGTTTTCATCAACTGTATAGTAGTATGGTGTGTTTGCTTACTCCTTTTATATTATATATTTTTTCCTTCTTCATCCACTAAAGGGTTAGTCTTTATAAATTTCATGCTTAAACACTTGAAGTGGATGAAACTAAAGCCTTAAGAGATGAATTATATATATTTTCAGGCACCAAGAGAGTCCAATAGGCAAATTTCAGAAATGATCAATGAATCAGCAAGGCTAGCTAGACTATTCTGTGAGAAGAAATTGCCAATTATGGTTTTCCTTGATTCTCACCAGCCTAACAAGCCAGAGGACCCTTACCCCCCTCACTGTATTGCTGGGACTGATGAATCAAATTTAGTTCCAGGTTTAATTAGCATTTATTGACATTTTTTAAAAAAATTTATATATATTTTCACTACTACTATTTTTTTTAACTACTGTCTTGTATTTTAATAATTGTGGAATTGTAGCCTTGAGATGGCTAGAGAATGAAACCAATGTAACAATCAGACGTAAGGATTGTTTTGATGGATATGTTGGCTCAATGGAAGAAGATGGTTCAAATGTTTTTGTAGATTGGGTGAAGAAGAATAAGATCAAAACTGTGAGTATATATGTTTAATTTCCAACTTTAGTGTTACGGTTAATTGTGATCTTCTAAATTCTAATACTATTACGTATCATCTTTAATATCTAACTAAAATCAGGAATTAATTTGTTTACTTATGGGTAATTGGCGAATTGAAGATGGTGGTGGTAGGTGTATGCACAGATATTTGTGTTCTGGATTTTGTATGCTCTACAATGTCAGCTAAAAACCGTGGTTTTCTGAAGCCACTGGAAAATGTGGTGGTATATTCAAATGCATGTGCTACTTTCAATGTCCCTCTTGAAGTAGCCACAAATAACAAAGGAGCTTTAGCCCATCCTCAGGTACATGCATGTGTTACAATTACAAACTGTTAATTTGCTTGGATTTTTTTTCCTTTCTGTTTTTTTAGTAAAAATCTATTGCTTTCTTCATTTGTTATACAATTTTTGTAAAAACAGAAATAAAAATGTGATCCTGTTTTAATTATAAATTTTAAAAGTAAAACAGAAAATATTTCCTCTCAACACACATGTTTTCAAACTGTGTGCTGAACATCTTTACTCCAAAAGTAATATGCTAAATAATGCATTTTTTTTGCAGGAATTTATGCATCATGTAGGTCTGTATATGGCCAAAGAACGTGGAGCCAAGATAGCAAAGGAAGTGCTGTTTGATGCAGCAGAGAAGATATAACCATGTTATGTGGTGTAGCCCTTCTAAATAAAACTCTCTTAAGATACTGATGAAGGTTTGGTTTGGTATAAATAAGAAGCAAATGGTCGTAGATGACATACCATCATGCATGTAAAGTATAAGCAGGATCCTTAGTCCCTCCCACTCCCCATGGCTTTTAACTAAGACGTATGTACGTATTGTGAAAATCTAAATTTCTGCCGTAGAATGCATATTCACAAGACGGATGTATCACAATTGGTTAGTACTACAGTACAACATAAATAAAGAACTCTTTCATTAGAAGTTATTATTATCCCAATACATTTTATTGCCCCTCAATACACACGTGCGCGCACACACTCCCTCTAGTCCTAAAAAGAAATGGTTGTTCAAATGGTTGTCACATAAATAGTTGTTCAAATAATACACATCTATTAAAAAATGGAGTACACACATATATGACAAAACACCCTGCTTTTATAGGCAAATTCACTTTCAAAGACCCTTTTCCAAGGGTTAACTAACAACCATAATTTTTTTTGAAAGGAAATAACAACCGTAATTTTCTTTTCCTTTTTGTACATCACTAAATTATACATGAATTTTTAAATTCAGCCAGACCACTGTCAAAATCCATTTTAATTAATTCTCAATAGGCTTTGCTCATTGTCAAATTAATTGAGACGGTAGGGTTGATAAAAAAAATAAAGCAAACTCATTTTATAAAAAAAAGAATCTGATGTTTGCCTTAAAAATAAGCAATAGGCATTAAACCAACGAATATGATGGGAAGACGACGGAATAATTTTCTTGTGATATTAGACGACTTAAAAAGGAATTAATAAGTGACATTTGGAGGACGTGAATTTAAAGCTATATGTTCCTTTCTAAAAATATTATTAACTTTCTCTTTTCCTCTATAACTCAGCCTCCCAAACAGGATGAACTTTCACCCTATTTTTCTTCCATCACCACCACCACCACCACCACCACATAATTTCTATTTTTTTATCCATTCCATACCATATTTTTAAGCAGGTCTCAATAAATTCAATATAACAAGGCTTAAGCTAACTGGGTATATACACTCCCAAGTTCATTCGTTGAAGGTAAGACTAGAATTGAGAAGAACCACAACGGTTTTGTCATATCCCACAGTGGCATGATGAAATAATGCTACCTGTAATGAAATTTTTTATTCATCCTAACAGAAAGAACAAATGAAACCCTGTACACATTAGGCTAAGTATGATTACGTAGTTATGATAAATGGATATGACATACAAGAAAATTTGGACCACTATACAAATTTATGAAGGATGCCATGTGAACACTACAACACCTCCTACAATACGTAGAATGGAGAGACTAATACATAGTGCTTTAATGCTGATATTATGAATCCCCCTTCATAATAAAGTCAAGCTACGACAATCAAGCTTAAGTGTACAGGGTTATTTTACACTGTACACTTACACAAGCAGCCCAATGCTCAAAATCTATGCTGCCTGGCAGAAAGCTATTTTACACTGTACGTAAGAGAGACACAAACATAAAAGGCAAACATCAGAGAAAAATGTTCATCGAAAAAAACCATAAAACAGCCACTACATGGTTAAATAAAGGATATTATTCATAAATGCTATCAGGGGAAACAAGTTTTACACATGCATTCAATCATATTTTACAATGTAACAGATTTTAACAAGTAAAATATTACTAAAATAAGATCAGATGCATCTATAAAACTTGTTTCCATGGCCGGCACGTATAATTAGTAAACACTAAAATTGAACACTGAATACCTTAAACAGAAAAGCCTGCAGTGATGGATAATATCTTTCACTGAAGCATCACAACTTAGCATTCCTCGAAACCTGGAACCAACAGAAAACAGCAACAATCATAAACCATATACATTAATAAAGATTGCAACTTGAAGTCTTTATAAAATAAACTAATAGGAAAAGTGGAGACACTTCATGACAATTCCACTTAAACAAAAACAGAAAGATACAGAACAGATAGACAACCATAGCACTTAACAACAAGCGGAAGGAAAACTTCTGTTGCTTATAAACGAATCTTTGCTTTCTTTACTAAAAGGTTTCGCTAAAAGTAATACGATTTTGGTCTTTCATTATACTGGGAAAAGGGGAGATGATAGAATAATAAATTATATGGGAAAATGTGAATTATGTTTGATGTTACAATCCTTATTTTATACTAATACCAGACTCATAATCTTAATTGAACAAGGAATCAAATCATGATATATACAAAATATGGAACCTAATTCGAAAAAATAATACATTTGGGATAAATTGTTCAATTAAATGCTTATTTAATAAGTACTTATTATATAACAGTTTACGTCATAACTTCTCATGTTAAGTAGGCTATTTGTATTTGCAGATACACATCGAAAAACTATTTGCATGATCAACAATAGTTGTCACTATAACCAAAGAATTTGGGGTAAATGGAAATTGAAGTGAGAACAAGGATATGCTCTACACAAGCTGTTTCTATAAAAATATCTTGGATAGCCTATCACTAAACAAACAAAGGGCATATCACAGAGACACAAACTATTCTTATGTTTTTCCAAACACTTACCCAAGCACTAATATCTGAGATAAGCCAAATTTAGCTCTACACAAATTCTTCCAAACACTCCCTTATACAATTTATATAAGTTTTCCCAACCACTTACCCAAGTACTCATGTCATGAGGTAAGTTCAAATAATCTGTAAAGAAATTCTTCCAAACACTCCCTTATACTAATACTGGACTTCCACAAGGAAACAAATCATGATACATAAGTAAATGTGAAAACGAATCTTATACATAAGGACAATGGCCAATTTCTAAGAGATAATCTAAGATACAACATTTATGATAGAGTATTGAGATAATGAGATGTTTTCAGGCAGGTTTGTATTAGGTAAGGATCAAACTTAACAGGTTTGTATGCAACCTATCGAGTCTATGTTAATAACTTTACAGACACATCAACAATATAGAGAAAGTCATCCCAACTATGTTGGCGCCACTCCCACCAACAATCATCCGATAAAGAAAAATGTGTGCACAACAAATTTTGGAATTAAGGTGTAGATTTGTTTTCCTTTACTATTGTAACAAATTTGTTACCATAATTACTGTAGTTAGAAGGTGATTGTGTACAATATTTATTTCATGATTCTATATCCTTGGAACTTCCACACTAGAATCCTAATTCCTAGCCACCTTCATTGTGGTAAACCCCAATTTACCTTCATTGTAGTTTTAGGTTACCTTCAGTCGGAGTGCCTTCATAGAACTTCTTTTTCTATCTCCTGTGAGACTTATTGGATAAAGATCACACTTGTTGACCTTAAATCAGGTACGAAGAACTCAAGAGGCTATTGTATGGTGATAAATTTGTTACTAACTTATCATGCAATCCAAATCGACATGATAGGTCAAAGCACATAGAAATAAACAAACATTTCATCAAGAAAAAGTTCAACAACAGTTTTGCAATTACGACGTTTTCCCAAAGAGTGGTTTCATGATCTCAATTGTAAGCTAAAAATGATAAATATTCATTCATCGGTTTGAGAGTGTATTAAGGCAATTAACAAAAAAGAAACCATTATTAGTTTTGTAACATATGTGCTATATTATAATTGTTGTACTTAAGAGTTGATTGTTACAATCATAATTATCTAAATTTATTTTCATGTAACTCTTTAATTACAATAGATTTGATAGAGCCTATATGTTTGTATCGATTTCTGTAATTGAAAAAGATAATTACAACTCAGATTCTCCTCTTTATTATTTCTTTGAGTGTGATGTGGAATTCTTTTAGGGAAACAAAAAGCTCTTAACTACTACTACAGTTCGATTAGGAAAATGCAGAAGATATTCTCCATATTCAAACCATACGAAGTAATGTCCTACATCATGTTCTATCAAGGACATCTCCTTAAAGTAATGTCCCCAAACTCAAACTAGTTATCAACTCAAAAAAGAAAACAATTCACACGATAGTCCATCTTGGAACAACTTAAAATTGAATAAACAAAAATTATATTATTAATTTTCTGTTACAAGGAAACTTAATATTTATATACATTTATCAATTTGGAAAGGACTAAGTGAGGAATATAGAATACCATTAGCTAATGTGAATAGCTGTATATAACCCATATTTTTACGAGGCCACCTGATGGGGAGGTTCAACCAGAAACTTGTGACAAAGTACGGGTCATGCAAACTATAGATTCCTTCTGTTCTTAATAATTAAATTCTTACACATTTCATTACTTCCTCTCATGTTTCCTTTTCAAAGTTTGTTTCCTGTGCTTCTCATTAAGCCCGTTCAATGGTTTTTGTTCGAGCAACCAGATGAGTCCATGCACAAATAAATGCTAGGACATGAAACATCTAATTACAGGACAAAACAAGCACTAAATGAACAATACGAGAAGCTTAATGCATGTTAACATGTTTGCACCAAATTCTAAGACAGAAAAGAATTCATATGGAAAAAAGAGAAGAAACAAATAACTTCTTTTAAAATTGGCGAAGGGAGAAATTATTATTAATTAAAGTGGCACTCTGACCAGTTTACTACTGTCCTCGGGGGGATTTGAATTCCGTCCTTTAAGCTGTAAGCTGACATCGCATGGACAAATAACTGGTTCACATTAAACCAGCTCAAGTCACATCTGTTGTTTTGAACCCACCCTAAGTCAACCATGTAAACTCCTCTTTTTTGGTAAACTTCTGACTTTATTAGCAATTTTACGATTCTACAATTCTAAGTTGGTTTGGCCTAAAATGTAAATTTTATATCATTAGTTTGTTTGCTTAATTATTTATGAGGTGCGATATGTGTGTGTGTGCGCCTTAAAATGTAATCTTACGTTTTCAATATTATTTTTTGAACAAAACTTAGGTACAATTCCTTAAGTGCTTTTCGTATGGTTCTTAACTAAAAATACAACTTTTTTGGAGATAACGAACTTTGAGAGAATTATGGATTTAAGAAAATCATGATGAATTTAGTTAAGAACCATACGAAAAGCACCTAAGGAATTGTACCTAAGTTTTTTCCTTATTTTTTTTCTACTTATTTTTAAACCAGCCATAACTTTAGTGCTAAAATTTCATGATAACTATTTATCCACTTAAAAATACTTATGATTTAAGATGGAGCTGGAATGTTGAACTATCGTTGTTTGAATGAGGTTATATTATGTATATATGTCACGCATAGGTTTTTCAATATTATTTCTAATATTTGGTAAAAACTCACTAGTTTTACGAATCGATTCTACGAGTCGATTTGAGTCTACGACTACGTAGGATCCACAGGTTTACCTAGAATTTCGAGTTTGGCAACCTTACACTTGGACCCATCAATTATCTGGCTTTACATTTGGCCATCTCAATAGACCATACCTTTTAGGAAACTGCGTGCTAAACACTTAAATAAAGTCATTAAAAATATCCCAAAATTAGAGATGCAAAAAGGTTATGCTAGGCTATGCATAAGTTGGACAGGTCACTTTATAAAACGCTGGTCTTTGCATGTATAAAAATAATAGATGAGCTGGCGAATAAAGCTATAAGGCCTTTTTTTAAGAGAACTTACACTAAAATCTGAAGAAAGAATTTACAAGTCTCTGATAGTATGGACAACGAAATCCTACTGTTGAAGCCTAAGCCGATTGAAGAAGACCAAAAAATGATACTCAGGAGCCCAATACACAAATCCAACAACAGGCCCTGCTTTTATGTGCTGCAAAAAATTGACAAAAGGTAAGACACTATTATAAAAAATTGCACCGAAGTAAAGGTGGAATTACAACAGCAAAGGCTAAATAATTAGACCGAGCTCGGGAATAAAAACCTTTCCATCAAGAATCACCAGTTCACCGTCAACCCATCGAGGATTCTGAAACCCTGGCTCTGCCAATCTTCCTTCACCTTTATAGCGAGCAATCTGAAAAATTAATAATATCAAATAAGATTACAGAACAAAAATAATTTTGTATTCTTTAATGTGAATTGATGACAATTTAATAAAAAATTTGGAGGGAGTAGAGAATGGAGATAGCAAGGAAACAAAAATAGGAAATCCTGCAAAATATAAAATAAAATCATACCACTCCAAATTCTTCAGGAATTATGCCTTTATGTGGAAGTTGGTACCCCTTTCCAACTTTTGCACGAAATGCCACCTAAGGGGATCAAGGAACATGATTAATGAGATTTATGATTAATAGTGCACAATGCAAAAATCGGCTTCCAAAAGAGACCACACATTTCACACACAAAAATACAAGAAATATCATAGGTTCCATTGAAATTGGTCAAAACCACATCATATCTGACTGTTTCCAAAGAAATAACTATTCACTTCTAACAGAACACATTGAGAATCTTCCCCAATCTAGTAAGAAGCTTAAAATTTTGGTTATCATATAACAAAAACAAAAGAACAATAATGATAGTTTTTAAAGTTTAAGATGTTTAACTACTTCACAAGACAAACAAGTTGAAAGGCTGGGCAGCAGAACATGTAATAAAGTATCAACCATATGCCAGTACTTATTATTACATATAAAGCTTTTGAATGTAATAGAAACACACATTATATTCATGTCATGGAACACCCAAAATTTATGCATGGGATGCACTTAATAGAAACTGAAACCGCCATTGATGAAGCTTGGAGAAGTTAGTTACAGAGTTTGTTAGGGATAAGAGAGAGAGAGAGAAAGTGAGGAAAATTGTATTTTGTATTATATTTAGAATCTCAGAGATACAAGTATATATAGCTGAATATAAGCTACTAGAGATATGTGACACATGTCACAATCTGATAGGCTAGATCTTAAGACTAATGAAGCTATGTTACTTAACTATTACGAGCTTAGAATCTATACTCTAATATTCCCCCCTCAAACTGATGGGGTCTGAGATCCTTAGTTTGTCTCTAAGTTCCAAAAACCTAGAAGCAGAGAGTGGCTTAGTGAGAATGTCTGCCCACTGATATTGTGCTGGTATATGGGAGACTATCAAGTCCTTGTTGATGACCTTTTCCCTGACAAAGAAAATATTCAGTTCCATATGCTTTGTTCTTGAATGAAGAACAGGGTTATGAGCCAGGGACACAGTGCTTAAGTTGTCACAGAATATTTGAGGGACCTTAGTAGGAACTCTTAGCTCTTTAAGAAGAGACTGCACCCATAAAACTTCTGCAGAAGCCTGAGCCAAACTCCTGTACTCTGCTTCAGCACTGGATCTAGAAACCAGTGTTTGTTTCTTTGCCCACCAAGAGATGAGATTTGGCCCTAAAAAGATGCAGGCACCAGATGTGCTTCTCCTATCATCTGGGTCAGAAGCCCAGTCAGCATCACAAAAGGCTGTGAGAGAGAAAGGTTCATGCATTGGGGCAGAGTTGAGCAGAAGACCATGATGAATGGTACCTTGTAAATATCTAAGAATCCTTTTTACAGCTTTCCAGTGGTCCTCAAGAGGTGCAGAGAGAAACTGACGAACTTTGTTGACTGAGTAAGAGACTTCTGGTCTGGTAACAGTTACATATTGTAATCCACCCACAATTGACCTGAAGAAAGAAGGGTCAGATACATGATTTGAGCCATATTTTGACAATTTTGTGCTAGAGGCCATAGGAGAAGCAATTCCATTTGCATTTGCCATGTTAGCTTTTACTAATAAGTCTTGTACATATTTAGTCTGAGATAGGAGAAGAGCTCCAGTTTCTGAATGATGCACCTCAATGCCTAGGAAATAATCAAGTTTGCCAAGATCCTTTAGAGAAAATTCAGAATCCAACTTCTTGACCAGTTGTTGAATTAGAGATGTAGAGCTGCCAGTGATGATTATATCATCAACATAGACCAGAATGAAGGTACTGTGTTGATTAGCATGCAGTGTAAACAAGGACGGGTCACACTTACTAGGACAGAACCTCATCTTAAGTAAAGTGGATTTTAGCCTTTCAAACCAGGCCCTTGGGGCTTGTTTTAGTCCATACAATGCTTTGTGCAATCTGCAAACCAGAGAAGGGTCAGCTGTTTCAAAGCCAGGTGGTTGAGTCATGTACACCTCTTCTTCTGGATAGCCATTCAAGAAGGCATTATTCACATCCAGTTGTTGGATACACCATTTGTTTGTGACTGCTAGTGTCAGCACAGTTCTCACAGTAACAGGCTTTACAACTGGTGAGAAGGTTTCTTTGTAGTCAAATCCTGGCATTTGGTGAAACCCCTTTGTCACTAACCTTGCCTTGTATTTATTTATACTACCATCAGGGTTTTGTTTTACTCTAAACACCCATTTACACCCCACAGCTTTTCTGTTAGCAGGTAGAGGGACAAGAGTCCAGGTATTGTTTTTCATCAATGCTTCATGTTCAAGCTGCATAGCTTGCAGCCACTGAGGTTGTTTCATTGCTTGTTTGTACCCAGTAGGTTCAATATGGGTAAGAAGTAGAGTAGGTTGCTTCCTCTTTTGTACAATTCCATGTTTTCCTCTTGTTGCCATAGTGTCAGTATTATTGGGATGAATACGGTGTGGTTCAGCATGATTTGAGGGTTGACTAGTTACAGATTCAGCAGAGATGCTTTGATGAACACTGTTGGAATGTGGAGATGAAGATGTACTGATAGATGGTGAAGGTGGGAGAATAGATATGGGTGTGGGATTGAAAATAGGTCAGGTGGGATTTGAATATGATTAGGAGATGATGGACTGGTAGTATGATGATTGTAATCAAGGGAGGTGTGACTATCATGGATACTCTGTGCTGGTCTGAAGCTTGTTCTGATTGAGAAGAGGGAGCAAGTATCTCATGAAAGGGAGAAGGGAAACCAGCCGTATGTGGGGAAGTGGTAGTAGCAGATGAAGGTTGAGTTGGGGCACAACAATTATTATTAGAGGAAACAGTAAAGGAGGGCAAAGGAGTAGAAGTAGAACTGGTAGCAGGTGTTGAGGGAGCCTGACCAGAAGAAAACAACTCAAAGTAGGGAAATTTATACTCATTGAAGATAACATCTTTCGATATAAAGATTCTGCCTGTGGGATCTAAACATTTGTATCCCTTATGAGAGGGTGAGTACCCAAGAAAAACACTCTTTTGAACGCAATTCCAGTTTATGATGATTGTAGGATCTGGTAAAAGGGAAACAAGAGCAGCCAAAGCTTTTTAAGAATTTGTAATCAGGAATTTGGAGGTGAAGAATGAAAAATGAGGATTTGTTATTAAGGGTAGGTGAGGGCAACCTGTTGATGAGGTATGTGGATAGTATAGAGGCAGCTTAGCATTAGCTAGAAGTGTTAGACCAGTTTCCACTATCTGCCTATGCTTCCTTTCCACAGAGCCATTTTGATGATGGGTGTGGGGACAGGTAAGCCTATGTGTGATGCCAAGACTGGTTAGAAACTGAGTAAAGGGGCGAAATTCTCCACCACCATCAGTTTGAACTGATTTGATGGGGAGGTTGTATTGAAGTTCAACCATGTTTTTAAAATTTTGGAATGTGGTGAATGTATGAGATTTTAGCTTTAGGGGGAAAATCCAGGTATATCTGGAATGAGCATCAACACAAGTCAGAAAATAGGAATAACCCCCATGTGATTCAACAGAAGCAGAACCCCACAAATCAGAGAAAATGAGTTTAAAAGGTTTATTATAGGGTGTTTTGGATGAAACAGAAGGTAATCTATGAGATTTACCTAAACAGCAAGCTGAACAAAAATCAGTGACACTTTTATTAGGCATTTGTTGATTACACAATTTCATAATACTTCTAACCACCTCATGATGTGGGTGACCAAGTCTATTGTGCCAAACCTTATACAAAGAAAGAGAATCAGTACTAGTACTGTTACTGCTACTACTACTATGGATTGGAGTGTAAACACTTCCAACATTATTACATTGTGACCTAGGTAAAGGAAAGCTAGACTGATGAGCAGAGTTGGTAACAGAACTTGAAGAAGCAGTTCTTGACACAGAAGGCACAGATGGCTGATCAAACTGGTAGAGACCATCATCTCCAAGATGACCCTTTAGAAGGATTTTAGAAGAATCCTGAGATTTAACATAGCAAAGATTATAATGGAATTCAAAGAACACATTATTGTCCTTACAGAACTGACTAACACTGACAAGGTTCTTAGTTATTGAAGGAACATGAAGTAAATTATTAAGAGTAAGAGTTGTGTTAGGAGAGAAGGGAGAAGAAAAACTCATTGAGCCTATAGAGTTGATAGCCAGACCTTGACCATTACCAATGTACATCTGGTCAGAACCTGAAAATGAAGCAGCATCCATGAGATAATTGGCATCAGGAGTGACATGATGGGTGGCACCAGAGTCAGGGTACCAGCCATTGTTGAAGGAATTGGAGTTTGTGGACTCATTTCTAGTCAGATAAGCTTGAGGAGCAGAAGTTCTAGGGTTGCCAAATTGAGGAGGAAGAGAAGGTCTGGGTGCAGCATAGGACAAATTCCTCTGAGGAGCACCTTGCATCCATAGCCACTTGCAGGATCATAGCCATTTCCAAAAGTTCCACCATAGGTACCATATCCTTCATACTGAGGAGGCACAGAGAGCCTGTAATAACAAATGCTAGCATCATGACCAGTCTTATAACATATTTGACATTGAACATTTCCTCTTCCAAAACTACGTCCTCCTCTTCCTCTATAACCATTTCGTCCACCACGAAAACCTTTGCCGCTGGAACCATTTCTTCCACCAAAATTAGGGTTAAAATATTGAGATGCATTGTTACCAGTTGGATTACCAGAAAAATTAAGGTTCTGATCAGAATAAGCACCAGCAGGAGTTTGATTCATACCATTCTTTTCACCAGGATTCTCAGAATGTGTCAGGTTAACAGATGCAGTATCTCCAATTAACGCTTTCTTGAATTTCTCATTGCGTGCTTCTTGAGTAAGTAGCTGAGATTCCAACTCATCCAGTGAGATAACCTCTGCTTGACTGTTAACCGTAGCAACAATAGGGTTGAACTCCTCAGGCAAGGCTTCAAGAACGGTTTCAATCAGATCACAGTGAGGAACTGGATCACCAATAGACATGAGTGACTCAGAGATTGAGCGAATACGAGCAATGAAGTCAGTGATAGAGCGCGAACCCTTCGTAATCGTTCGAAGTTCAGAACGAAGTTGCCTTGATCTTGTACGCATCTGAGTGTAACAATAGGTATGAACTTCATCCCATACCTGATGCGAAAAGCGAAGAAGAACGAATCGCGATAACAGAGAGGACGAGATCGTAGAAAGGATCCACATACAGAGCAACGAATCTTGCTCTTCCCATTCGGTATACGCCGGATTCTCAGTTCCGGCCTCACGCGCCGCGTCGTTGAGAAACACTGGTGGAATCTGCGGCGAAACGTGGCGCACCATTTTTGTGCCACACAAAACTCCTTTGACCTGTTGCTTCCATTGGAGATAGTTAGTTTCGTCAAGTTTGACGGAGATTACTTGTTTGAAGTGTTCGTCGGAGAAGACATGGTTGGATCGGAGAAAAAGCTCAAGATACCATAATAGAAATTGAAACCGCCATTGATGAAGCTTGGAGAAGTTAGTTACAGAGTTTGTTAGGGATCAGAGAGAGAGAGAGAGAGAGAAGAGAGAGAAAGTGAGGAAAATTGTATTTTGTATTATATTTAGAATCTCAAAGATACAAGTATATATAGCTGAATATAAGCTACTAGAGATGTGACACATGTCACAATCTGATAGGCTAGATCTTAAGACTAATGAAGCTATGTTACTTAACTATTACAAGCTTAGAATCTATACTCTAATAGCACTCAACCAATGTATGTGTTACTCCTAACACAACGCCTAGAACAATTGCCAGCTTAAGATAGCAATCAAAATTGTCAGTCAATCAAGTCATCCAGCACATCACTAGCCTTGCTATACCAAACTACTTCTAAAAACAACATCTAAGTGCAAGACGATACATTATGACTAACTAGAAGTACAGGAGTTCCATTTTCCTCTTATATGTTCTGGCCATGAGCTGTTTGAAGCTCAACAGCACACAGGACCTCAAATACAAAAGTCCATGAGATACATTTGAAGAAAAGCGGTGCCCTAGATCTTTGCATAGGATGATTGTGAAGCTGTTTAAAATCATCTCTCATATCATACAAAGAATGACCTAAGTCACCGATTTGCAGTGTGGGTATAGTCTTTATACATGTCTTCTAAGTATCTATAATTTCGAAATTGTATATGATTGTATCTAACGAGACCCTAAAATGGACCAGGATGCTTCCGGTTACAACGGTTTTTTAAATGTTTGTATATTTTAGATTTAGGGCATCAGATATTGAAACATAAACACCGTAAACCCTAGTTCCACATTTTGAAATTGGATATCTTAGAAATGCCATCTCCATGGTTTGACACATGGGTTCACCTTTTGATCCCTTTTTCACGAAGTCTATATTAGAGGGAGTGAGGGACCCTTGTTTATACATCTATGAATTAAGTTATCAATATTTTAATTCATTATAAATGAAAATGTTCTAAAATATTTAGCTTGTGTAACAATTTGGATTTGAATTAAAAAAAATCATGTATTACCTTTAAATTTCTTCAAACATTATTAGTTATTATTTTCAATACATGCTTTCAAATTAATAAAAAAGATAAGTCCATTTATCTTGATAATGACTACTTGCATAGAAAAACCATTGCTATCATGGCTTAAAATTCACGGATACTTTTCATTTATCAGCACCAACATCGTCCAATTTCTGATAAAACACTGCATCCCCCCTCCTCTCTTTTTCTCCCAGGTGGGTGTATTGCATATATAGAAACCAACATCACAGAATGAAGGATAGAAATAAAAAAATAAAAAGTTGGAGGTCTGTAAAATAAGTTTCATGATATTACCTGGCCAGCTGGTACATAAGGATCCCCGGTTATTTTCAAGGCTTCTACATATTCATAAAACTCGAGATCTGAAGTCTCCTTCGCCCTACCGTCCTCTTGCCATTGACCATATCTACGTCTCATTTGAATAACTTCAGAAGAGTAAACACCATATGCACCAATATATAAGCCTGGTTGAAAATGAGAATATTTGTTACTTGGTTTGCAATAAACTAAAGATTAAAAACAATCATTTTACTGTCAGAAGCAGTCAATAATAAGCATCTAATAATCAAATGACAAATAAACAAGAAAATCACCATTTAAGGGATCAAATGAAGTTGGTATTTCAATGCGATTGAAAATCGTTGACCCAGATAATGGTTGATGATTCTGAGCCTGGCTTAGAGTGAGACTTATCAATTCTCCTACCTCTTTCAGCACCTATAAGATTGAAGCAATGCATTATAGTCTAAGCAACTTGTGACTAGATTTTAAGAAGGATAGTGAATTTTGCCATAAAAAAAAAAAACATGATTTGCAGATTTTATGTGAATACTTAGCCAACCTTTGCAGGTACTTTATCCTTGCCAATGGATTTTGCAAGATCAGAAATAACATTATCAACTCTGCGACGACCTTGAAACTTAATTGATTTATCTGATGAAGATTTCCCTTTGTCAGGACCATCCAGCTGATTGGCTTCGTTTTCAACAGTAAAGGAAAATGAACGACGCTCCTTGATCTCCAGCTTAGCAGGAACTCGAAGCAAATCTCTAGGGGATAAATTGCTGGAAAGTTTCTGCACAAGACCACCAATGACAACTTTGACAGCAATTTCATCCTGTTCTTTGCGTGCAAAAGTTCCAAGATCACCATTTATCTCAATCCCATCATCTCCCTCTTGATCAGTTTCCAACTTAATGTCTTCCAGATCCAGAATTTCTGTATCATTTTCCTTGTCTTCATCTTCACTGTCATCTTCTTCATCGCCGTCGTCTTCTCCATTTTCGTCTTCATCCTCACTCTCTTCTTCCTCAAAATATTTCTCAATCACCTTAGACATTAGATCCTTGTCTATTTTCTCTGGAGTTGTCACTTTGAAAATCTTCACCTTCGCACCAGGAATCATATCTTTCAAGACATTCTGAAATCCAGCCATTCCCTCAGCAGGGTCAGAGCCATCATTCCTATCATCACCACTTTCTGGATCTTCAATACTCACAACAAACAGCTCACTTCTGTCTTCTGTAGACTCCATTGAACTCGATCTCCCACTAGCATCCAATGGTTTAGAGGACGTTGTTGGGGGACCGTGGTAGGACCCTTTTCGCTTTAGGTACACAGCCTGAAAATGAAAAGAATACTTTATTGCAGTATTGCTGTGGGATAACATAATAGGTTGAAACTTGAGACTGGGTTATATATTATCTCTTAATTTTATAAAAAAATTATTATAATTGTTATTTTACTTTATCATTAAATGTAGTAAATTAAGTTCCATATAAGTAAAACTTGAAGCCACAAAAAACTGGTTTAAACCCAAAAAAAAAATTTCAATTCAAACTTTCTCTACTCTGGATGTAGTTAATAAGTACATTGCTACTCTCTAAGTCTCCTTCATGAGTACCGTTTGACAAAACAAACCAATTTTGGGCCTGTTTGTTTACACCTTAAAAAATACTGATCCCGTGATAGACCTTTTTCAGAAGCTGTTACAACCTTAAATAGCTAAAGCTGATTTTGTCTTAAGTTTTTCCTTTTTTATTTTTTCTCAAAAATAAAATCTTACTTTAAGAAAGCACAAACAGATGGCCCTTTTAGAGAATTCAACTTGGTGATGTCTATTTTAGTAATTAACAACCTAGTTAATCAAATTAAGTTTCACTCTACTAACTACTGTCCTCATAAATCGTTTTCTCAACTTAATAACTACTGATTAAACCTTTACCTTTCCCAATAACTACCATCTTCATAAACTTTATCAATTGAAAACTTTAAACTTATGTGATCAATATTTCAAAATTAGACAATTTTAAGTATCAATCAATGATAATATAAAAATTACTTGTCATAAATTATACATTCATGAAGATAGGGAGAGAAATATTTGGTAGCTATTAGGATAAATAAATTAATATTACAATATTAAAAAATGTCATGAATGTATAATTTATGACAAGTAATTTTTATATTATCATTGATTGATACTTAAAATTAATATCTACTAGAAGATCACGGATTATTAAGTCAATTAGCATCTAACAAATGTAAGGTATAGCCTACAACTGATCCAAAATGGATTTGCCCCTTCCTTGGACCAGATTACTCTTTTGTAGTATTATTGACAGTTTAAAAGTACATTGTGGTTTCTCTTTATTTTGTTTTTAAAAAATTAGTATTATGAATTTATATAAAATAATAATTAGAGACAAGTCTGAAGTTGGTAAATATTTACTACTGGGAGAGAAATATTTGGTAGCTATTATTAGGAGAGATAAATATCTACTCATTTAATTGTTGAGGTTTTTAATTACTAAAATGACAGTCGCATTTAACTGATTTTATTCAGCAGAAAGAAATTAAAACTGTCTCTTTGTCCAATACAAGTGAGTAAATGCTAACCAATACATGAAGGAGAGTAGGTTAGCATTCCCCATTGGGCCTCCTTAGTATTTAGGGGAACTCGACATGATTCTAATAGAAATAGAGGTCTACTACTGAAGTCAGAAGTTTCTGAGAAATATGGCAACATTACCCAAAACAACCTTAATATATAGCTACTAGGTCGCATTTGTTAATCCAAAATCAAAACTTAAAGACAATGTGAACCTGCATATGATTGAAGCTACATTTTCCCAACTAAAAAAAAACTTAACCTAAGAGAGCTTCATTTCCATCGACATGATTCTAACAGAAATAAAGTGAGGTTTACTACTGAAGTCAGAAGTTTCTGAGAAATATGGCAACATTACCCAAAACAACCTTAATATATAGCTACTAGGTCGCATTTGTTAATCCAAAATCAAAACTTAAAGACAATGTGAACCTGCATATGATTGAACCTACATTTTCCCAACTAAAAAAAAAAACTTAACCTAAGAGGGCTTCATTTCCATATTTTAAAATCCAACTCAACACCTACAATACAAATTGGTTGGTGTTCCAGATTGTCTTATAAAACCAAATATATGACAAAATTATAAACCTTATGCTAATCTAGATAAGAGATTAGTGTGTGAATGAAATACAAAAAATGTGAACGGATTATGAGCTACAAGCATACAAGCAATGCAGTAATTCTTGCATGTAATCCCAGTTCCCCAAGCATCATGACTGTGATTGAACACTAGTTTTCTACACAGAATAACCATCAGAAAATTTGTTTAACTGTCAGCATGAAAGATGATCCCATATTCAGATAGCAAAATTTTGAAGGGGAACAGAGAATCCATCTTCAGTGCAATGATCTATCTCTATCAAAACATGTAATTAATTTTAGATATGGTTGCTCTGGTCTAATTAACATTAACCGAGAAAAAAAAACATAGAAGTTATAGGGTCAGTCAAGTAGAGATACCTGCGACTTAAAGTCACCTTTTTTATCCATTGTAAGAAAAAACTCAAATAGAGGAACACCAGCAGCAGATGTTGCAAGTTGCCTAGTGAAAATATGGTAGAAGGGTTAATAAACAGAAACCACACAAGGTAGTGGCAAAATAACCAAAAGTATCACGTGCAGAAATAGTTTAAAACTATTAGATTTTTATATTGGGTCTAACTGATCATTACAAAATCGGCTTGAAAAGTGAGGAATACTTCTCATTATAAAATCTTTTCAGGCCTTGTCTCTTTTCAAACTTGAGTTTTACCCATTACACCCCCTCACGCCCAACACTATTGGGCTTGGTGTGTGGATAGTTCGGTGGGTAGCTTGGATTGACAGGTTCTAATGTCGTATTGGGTTTTATTATTGGGCCTAACTCATTCTTACAAAACTAGCTGGTAAAGTGAGGGATGTCAGTCATTATAAACTTGACATCTAGAATTTTTGGCCGGGCCTAAGTCAACCCTACAAAACCGAAACATCAAAAAGTGAAAAGTTCTTTCCAAGATATGATAGTAATAAATCAAGGGAAATGCTAAAGAGTGCCCTTAGGGCATTGGTTAAGAGAACAAATTTAGAAATGTTGTATTGGGAAGTGGTGAAAAACGATAGATTTGACTTTTTAAAAGTTAAAAAATTGCTGAATTCAATGCAAACTAACCATTTTTGGTTTCCTTAACTAGTGCCCTTAGGGCACTGGTTAGCATAACCCATAAATCAATGCTACCAAGATAGATTTCATACAAGGAAAATAGATAGCAAGACGAATAGTTGCAAGTTTTATACAGAGAATCAGGTTACAATGCTTTGTCTGATGACATCTGAGTATAAAACCCCAGGGTATAATTACGGTTGAAGTTAGGCTTTTGTCTATTTAGCACAAAGGCATAAATGTAACTGGTAAATAATTACTACCATCTTATTTATACACAAAGAAACTAGAGTTACAAACAAGTGTATAAGCATATATGAATAAGTCCCCTTCAATGAGCTTATTAAAGTTTATCTACTTCAAGTATCACTTGTAATTTTGACCATATTTCAATGAGCTTGTTACAACAACTTTATAAACTGCATAGATATAATTCGGGATTAAGACTAACAGTGTGCTAAATTTCAATGATCAAAAGAAAGGGAGATAACATGAGAAAGTTATGATACAACATTCTTTTTGAGATAAATTGAATATTCTAGAGCTGAATCTGTAATTGCGTTCTAAATTATATAGAGATCTAAATCTGCTATAATGTATGTATGCAGTTAGACCGTAATGCTAAAGGTTCCAACTAAACCTCAACATTAGAGACCTAATAGAAACACAAGCCGAGACGGATGCTTTACAGACTAGCTACTCTAACAGAAAAGATGGACGCATAAATGGTTAAATTATTCCCGAACACCCCTTTTATCCCGAAAAAATGACCAATGTTTTCTGTGTTTTAGTTTCAGGTTGAGGTTGGGGAATAAGTTTTTTCTTTCAGGAGGCAAATTACCTAATATGTTTTCTATTATCATGATATAGAAATTACCTAGGACTATAACTCCTTGCCACATATCTTCCATGCTCTGGAGTTATGCGAATAATTAGACCATGTGGATCGTTCACATCTTTTGAAATACCAGCCCACCAACCCACCTGCAAGAGCCGATATATGTGTAAGTTTAAATGATTTTTCTGGATTGGTTCAAGACACATACCAATATTGCAAATTACAAATCAAAAACAGATGTTACAAACAGTCCAAATTATTGGCTTGGCATACAACACTAAAATGTCACACCACGGCATTTATCTATTTAAAAGAAAATAAAGGATACAATCAACAAAATAAATAAAGAATTGAAAACATATTTAAAATGAAATTGAAAAAAAAAAATAAAATAATAATAAGCAAACCAAACATTCAATAAATGGATTATTATTTGCAATAAGACGATTTCATAATATTGACTGCCATTAGATTCCACAACTGATTTGCAAGCTCAAAGAATAATTTAGTCTGCAAAAACTCCTAACAACAAATGCAGTTGCGAGGAAAGTCTTATCAACCCAGGTAATAGCAATTTAAGCAACAGTATGTATTACTGGGGTCGCCCTATGACATTGCAGCTGACACTCTATTTCCACCACAATGCAAAGACATTCATTAATGTTCCCATTAAACAAATTCCATAAGAACTTACAAGTCCAGCACCCGCTTTATCTCTTAAAAAAGCTGCATCATTGTACCGCTCTTCTTTTATGGCTCTCTGCAAGATTAGAAAATATACATATATAATTAAATTATACGCAATATAGTGAAAAAGTAAAGCACAGAATCAGCTAACAGTATAACTCTCATTCATCAAAATCCGTACTTTGAGAAGAGTTATCACTTTCCCAACACTGTCATTGTTAGCTGCAGCTGCGATCGCCACCTTAATCTTAGCAGCTTCTTCATAATCCTCCACATATACAGCATGACGTAACTGAGACTGTTGAGCACAAAGAACAGCAGCCAAAGAATCAAATTATAAACAGGTTCAAGAACAGTAAGTTTTGGATTTTTCGCAAGAATTTCTACACGTGACAATTCCACATAAGTCATAAAGAAATTAAATCTTTCAAGAAAAAGATAATTTCGCACCAAAACTACCACAACAATCTACACAAATATTAACATGGATTAATTCACAATATACACTACCGGAAAATCGAAATTTCGTTAACATCAGAAACAAGAAAACGAAGTGAAAAGAATGTAGCAGCGACGAACCTTGAGGATAATGAGAAGACGCTCCTGGTCATCAACCTGATCGAAATGCTGACGCCAGCGATTCCAATCCCAATCATCATCGTGAACATCACCGCCTTCTTTAGCAGCAGCGCTGCCACTCCTAAGCGAGTTCATATAAGAATCGAATTGTTTAATTGCGCCGGTGAGGAATTCGTGGAGCATCGAATCCCAGCGGCGGTTGTTACCGTCGCCGTCGTTGTTGTTGGTGGTGTTGTGGTTGTCGTCGGAGACGGAGTTGAGACAGAGGCATAACGGTTGAGAAGGGAAGTGAAGAAGGGAAGGGCGTTTGAGAGGGAAGGTTGTGGAGAGGTTTTGTTTTGGGAAAGTGAGGTGTGGAGTGGAGAGAGATGAAATTGAAGAAGCCATAGCGGTGTGAAGGAAAAGGAAATGAGAAAGAAAATTGGGGAAATGTTGTAGCTGAATGGTGTGTGATTGGTGAAACATGAGGCTGCGATCATCGCTGTTAAAATATTTCGGGCGAGTGATACTCACCGCTGAAAATGTTTTTCAGGAATAATAAAAGGATAAGGATTCAATTTTCCTTCCAGTCAAAAAATATAAATAAAAAGACAAAATTTTCTTTCTACTTTCTTTTCATTTTTTTTATAAGAATATTTACCTACATATATCTAATTACTATGCTTATAAAAGGCAAAATGATAAATTAAATTAATTATTTTTATCATGATATTGATACAAAATTTTTACCCTTATTTAGCGGTGGCTAATATCTCAGTCAAAAAAATCTATGAACGCACAAAGTGAGTTTTCCTCTTCAAACTGAATTTTCTTCATTCACATGGTAAGAATCAAAGCCTTGACAACCTGTTTAAGGGAATCAAGTCCCTTACTACTTGGACTAATCGATTGAAGGAATATTTTCCATTAAATTTTGAAGAAGTTGATGATTCCATTTTACATAAAGTCACTTGAAATAAGTTGGTTCCATCGAAGATGTTGTTGCATCTATGTCTTTCAACTAAAGATATTTAATTCGAAGACGAGTGCAAAGTTTTATCATTTCTTTCATGTTTCGATGGATGTAACCTGAACAAAACATCTAAACATTTATTCTTCGATTTTTTGGTCTCTAGAAAATTATAAATGGATGTTTTATCTTTGTTGGAAATTAGTTGTGCAATGACAAATAATTATTTTGATCATGTTCAGTTTACAAGTTCGGTTTCTCATGGAAAGAAGATGAATGAGTGATTTCATGCGAATTGACTACATGCTTATGGTTAATATGGAAGCATCACAACTATGCGGTATTTGACCAACATGACTCTTTAACTCATTTCAGGGCCGACCCAAGGTAGCTTGATGTACTTGACAGCTACTCGACCTGACTTAATGTTTGTGGTTAGTCTCGTTAGTTGATACATGGAGCAACCAACTGAGTTGCATTTGCAAGTAGTAAAAAGAGTGTTGAGGTATTTGAAGGGCACGTCAGATTTTGGAATTTTCTACAAGAAAGGAGGGAGTGATGATTTGGTGGCTTATGCTGATAGTGATTATGCAGGTGATTTAGAGGACAGAAAAAGTACACCAGGATATGTTTTTTTGATCAGCTCGGGTGCTGTTTCATGGTCATCTAAGAAGCAAACCTATTGTTACTCTTTCAACAATTGAAGCAAAGTTTATGGCTGCTGCATACTGTGCCAGTCAAGTTGTTTGGATGAGGAGGATCATGGAAAAACTTGGTCACTCCCACAGTGGCAATACTGTCATGTTTTGTGACAATTAATGTGACCTTTAAAATTATTATTTTTTTAACAGAATATTTGTCTAAAATCAATTTTGTGGAGACCAAAATTTGAATTCATGACTAAGAGTAATTGAGACTTTTTTGGTAATCAGTTAAGCTATGCAAATGTCTGTAATTTATCTATCATATAATATACTTATAACCAAATTAATTTTATTTAGGCCTTTTTTCACCCAACATTTTGAGGCCTAAAGCCCTTGCTTAGGT
>Ga0228710_1002496_pt1 | contig 29026 bp, 11 predicted proteins | sample MedpolnodulmetaG_FD_177995 | JGI IMG/M metagenome (GOLD analysis project Ga0228710, IMG submission 177995) | Root nodule microbial communities from Medicago polymorpha collected in Santa Monica, California, United States - pink nodules | ecosystem: Host-associated > Plants > Roots > Nodule...
CAGTGAGTGTGTTTCTCTAGCAACCACGCCTATTTTCATGGTTGATTGCTATTGAAATCCTTGAAGCTCGAAACTTTATTGTCTCAAGGTTTGCTAGACTATTTTCATGTTTCGCAATCCTTGTCTAATTTCACTTGTTCCAACATCAAAAATTCATCTTTCGATTCTTCGCTTGATATTTGTGATGAATCAATAACAACTATTAAACTTCATCTTTCGATCATTCGATTAATACTTGTTATTGATTATAAGAACAGTGAAATAGATTAGAAAATAGATTTACATAAAATTAGGGTTCGAGGCTTGGTTTGATAGAGATTTGGTCATCAGACTCATCCAACAATCCCAAGACAAAAAGAGTCTACTCACTCATGTTCATTGTAGATATAGAAGAGAAGAAGAAGAAGAACATAAAATAAAATAATAAAAAGGAGAACTTTTATTTAAAGAAACAATTTTCACTTATAATTTCAGAGAACAAAAGATGATTCAATATGTTTGCTAGCTGCTCTATTTATAGTCTACAACTACTTAAGTCCCAAGAAATACATCAATAGAATGTTCCATAAGAAACCATGGACTTTAGGTCAGAAATAGACTAAATAGGCAGCTTGTACAAGAAGCAAAAGCAGCAAAAGGCTGTCTGGAATGGTGGCACGGCCTTGCCACTGGAGGCACGGGCCGTGCCAACCTCTCTGGTTGGTGGTCTTCATATTTTTGTACCAAATCTTCGTATTTTCAACCCGAATCAGCTCCAAATCACTTTTCTTTTGCTCCAAGACGAAATCTTTCAAATATATGTTTCTGAAATAAAATAACTTGCAATTGAAGTAAAATAGTTCTAAAAAGAAAATAAAAACATATAAAATCTAAATAAAATAGACTCAAATAATATATTAAAAACACTAATTATTGACTCATGACTTAGAGATCTTGCAACAACATCTTTGGAAAGGAAATGATTTTAGAAATACAGGGCCTCGGGTTTACACTGATGAGGAGGAGAGAGAGGTGACAATCAGATATTTAAAGAACCATTCTGCTGCCATGGAAGAGCCCTTCACTGAGGTGGTGTTTAGGGCCACGAAAAAGAAGAAGCAGAAGGGTTTTCAGCTTCATAATACTCGATCCAAAAGGCAGGTTACCAGATTGATTCTTGGTCATTCTTTGGGTTCTTCTCGTTTCTTTTTCTTTTCCTTTTTGTTTGTTTTGCTTTTTTGTCTTGTTATTTTCTAGGTTTGTCTTTAGTCTCGCGTTTGTTTTATCTTGTATCGTTTGAGAAGGTTTTGGTCTAGCCTCCCTTCTCTTGTGTTCTTGTTTCCTTTTATTTATTTATATATATAGGGTGTTGTAGTTGGTTCACCTTCTGCACCCCATTTATCTAAAAAAGAAATACATTGTTTTGAAATGAGGTTCTTGTAGGTTGACAGAATAACAATAAATTAGATTTGTATTATTCATTCATTCTAAAAAGTATGCATAAACTATTTTGAGGTTTCGAGCAAGTATTGCTCCTAGAACTTTGATTCACTAAGAGCACAATAATTTTATGTATATTTTGTTGATATTGTTTGTAAATGAAAGATTTCTTATGCGAAAGACTATAAAAATTTTCTAGATGGGTGATACAAATAAACTGATTTTATTATTACATTTGACAGTATAAAAATTATTGAAGGCTCCAGAAGAGTCAATATATGGAGGAATAAAATCACACAATGAGAATGCATTATATTCCTCTAGGTCACGTAGACATTTATAACGTTTTTGAAGAAAGAAATAAAATTTTAAATATCTCTATATTACGAGATATATTCTGGAGAAAATAAGTATAGTGAAAAAAAATTATCTCTGATTTATACTACACTTATATTAGTGCAATGGAAGCACATATTATTGTAAATCTGAAGTTTACATATTATTAGTGCAATAAAAGTACATATTATTGTAAACCAGAAGTTTATAAATTGTTGGCAAGACCGGTTGGGTTATCCCGGATCTATTATGATGCAGAAACTAATTTGTTAGATTATTTGGTCAACATTTTGACTAAGAGTTTATTTTCTGAACTTTTCAGAAAGCATTTGATAAGTATTATTCGTCAGTTGAAATTAACATTGAACAACTAATAACATATGCTCATAAAAATGGACTTGAATATACGTTCTTTAGACGTTAAAAGTTAATTGTATGATTGATACTTATGAGATCATACCTTATAAACTCTAGTTTGGTTATGAGACCATATCTTATAAACTCTTTTGGGAATCAATAATCTTGTATGTTGAGATATTGATTTGCATCAAGCCAACACATTACTATATAAGTTCTCCCCTTAATCTATCATTGGTTTTAGGTTAACAACTTAATATTTTTGGATGTGTTGTGTACATCACAATTGCTCCAATATAATGCACTAAGATAAATCTTGAAAGAATATTGGAAAAATATATTTGATATGAATCTCTATCTATCATTAATTATGTTGAGCTAACTTATTTATAGCCCAATAGGATGTTTATCAATTGATGGATTAGTTTTCCCAATATTAAGGGGAGATAATAAGCAGCTGAAAATGTGAACCTGAAGTTCAAATAAATTATTTGAACGGAAATATTATTGTCTCATCTTGATCCTCAAGATATAACTCATTTGCTAAGTTAAATAAATCAAATATCAGCTGCTAATGCTCCAAATGAAATAGATGTTCTTGTCGGATAATCTAATATATGCAAATGAGTCTCAACCGTGCCTAAAGCATGGTAGATCAATCGGTTCCAAATATAAAAAGCCTCGAATAAAAAAATGAGCTTAAAGGAATGATAGGCCAAACGAGGATATAGAAACTCTAAAAGAGTTTTCTGACATAATTGATTTTTCAGTTCTAAAAGAACTAATCAAGTACCTGAAACTTATGAAATATTAATAAATTATGTCGTGAATGAAAGATCTCACTAAAATGAGATAGAACCGAAGTAAAGTCAACGTCGACGTGTTTTTGGATATAATATAGCGCTATATGTGATAAGTAATAATGAGGATCATAAATTCAAGTCTATTAAAGATTATAGAAAAAGAAAATATCTGCAGATAGAAAGAGACAATTCCAGTAAAATCAAACTCGCTTTGTAAAGCTGAATTTTTTGGACCTGTAGTCTGCACACTCGAAGATGTGAAGTTAATTAGATATGTATGATTTTTCGCGCGAAAAGAGAATTAATGGTAAAATACATATATATATAGAGTTTGATATGTTCACCTGAAGTGAATTCAAGAACTTTTTCATACTTGATTAAGTTCAGTAGCACATGAAAGGCTCAAATTATATGAAAGATGTGCTACAATATATTTGTACGGATCACTTGATAGTGATGATTATATTAAACTCCCTGATGGATTTCATTTGTGTAATACATACTATCAAAATTATTGAAAAGATGACATCATTTGTCCATTTTGAGGATTTGGAAATGAATTCTTTATAATCGATTTTATGATAATGGTATAAAAATAATATTAGAAATCCTGAAGAGATTCCAAAATTTGTTATTATATAAATGTTGATATGGACAAATCTAATTGATTATGTACTAGAATGATTGTAATATCATGTCCTCAAGAAAATTATGAACAACTTGAATTGGTCAATTGAGGACACTAATGTATTTTGCTTATGATATATATCGTGGTATTTTAGTTTTGTCAATACAGATATTGCTGCAAAGTCAAGCATACAATTTGTACCTTAGAGAAAGAACAATATCACCCAATTGTTTGAAAATGCTAACACCACATCAAAGAAGTGGAGAATGCTCTTTATTAAAAATTATGATTTTATACATACAAGAAACTTGCGGTTTTCTAATTTTAAAAGGAGATTCTTTCAACAACTCAATATGAAGATATCTCAAGAGCCACAAATTTGGAGAAGAGTATGAAGATAGATCATATCTTTCTATAGAGTCATCGCCAAGTAAAGATTTTGAGTAATCAGTATAAAAGATTATTTAAACTTATTCGTTGTCTTTACAAGGGGGAGACAAAAATGTGTTCTGCACTCTTTTTTCCTTAACCATGGTTTTATCCCACTGAGTTTTCCTGGTAAGGTTTTTAATGAGGCAGATTATGACACAAAAGGATGTTGTACTCTTTTTCCTTCACTAGAATTTTTTTCCCATCGGATTTTTCTCTAGTAAGGTTTTAATGAGGCATATCCTCGATGGACATTCAAGGGGGAGTGTTATGAATATTAGTGGATGTCCATGTCCTTAATCTTCCACCTTCCTATAACCCCATTAGTAAATGTATGGTTAGTGGTCCTTAATTGGTTTGATCATTCACTTGTTCATTCGTGTCCTATAAATAAGACCTATATTGTAAGGTAAAGTACACACTTGTGAAGTAATACAATAACTCTTATGTTCTCTCTTTGTTTGTTTCTCTCTATTCTTATATACTTTATAATATCTTGTAATGCTAAGGACCAATTTCATAACAAGATTAAATTAAAGTGAGTTTGATATCAATAATTCCGTGATTAATCTTTAAAGATTTTTAAGAACAAAAAATGTTGAGTAAGTTATAGTAAACTTAAGAACAAAAATATGCAGTTTGTTGCCTGTTTACTTTTCATTTATGTGTAACTTTCTATATATATACCATTTATAAAAAGAAATGAAATTTTTTGCATATTTGTTTCATTTCATAAAGAATAACTGAAATTCACACAAGATGAGCCGTAAATATAACTTTGAGAGACGAGGTTCAAATTCCTCAAGACATTCTCCAACTTATTAAAGATCCATATAGTAACTTGTAGGAAGGAAATAAAAATTTTATTAGTTATAATCACATATACAATAACTCTTTCTCTGTTCAATAACAAAGAGATCCTACAATTAAAATAAAAACGAAAATAGGTAAAAGTTGGTTTTACCATTTTTTTGACAAGTGTAGATTAATTTTTTCTCTTTGTGTGGATTTTAACCCGACCTCTAACTTCTTCTTTCTTGGATCAATTCAGTTGAATAACGAGAAGAATCCAAATCAAAAATAAGAAATATAGCACTCTAAAGTTGTCAGTGTGAACTATTATTTAGTGGTTTTCTTTCAAGGTGTTGGATTCGACTCGTTGAGTCCTTATTAATTACTTTCATAAATATGTACTAATATATAATGTGTACACGTATGATCTATTTAAAAATTGTTTTTAGTTTATTACTATTATGGATGATCATAGAGAAGGGATACTTAAACTCAACTAATAAAAATGTCAAAATTGTTAAACCAAACGCCGTGATCGAAGTTCAAATTTCGAAGTCTCCACTTATTTATGAGAATTTTTAACGGCTATTGACATCCTATGTATGTATCTATACTATATATAAAGAAAACAACTCATTTAAGCTCTTTTGTGCTGATTTTTTTCTTTTCCAAAAATGTCCTTAATATTCAATTCAAATAACGCATGTAAAAAATAGATAAGAATAAATTTAAATATTAAAAAAATGTAAAAAACACCGTATGAATATGTCTTTTTTTTTCATTTATCATTTAAAAAGTGTAACAAACTAGATTAATATATTTATACTTACTTTTTCATTATCCCAATTATACCCTTAAACAACTTTTTATATAATAAAAATTGTTGTTGGTGTCATTTAAAAAAATAATTTACATTATATTTTTTTGTTATATTGTTGGTGTATGTCATTAAAATAAATAATCATGGTTAGTTTCGTTTGTTATAACTTAAAAACAACAAACATTTATATTTTTATTTTTAATAAAACTCAAAATTTTATAAATAAAAAAAAACAGTACATAATAACGCAATTAAAAGAGCGAAAAGACGGACACGTGAGTGTCCATTTTTGTTAGTTAAAATAAAAAAGAAAATGAATACGTACAACAATAGAGTTAAACTTGAGAAAATTTGGACATCAAAATCAAGCCAAATGCTATAAGATTCCGTAAAAAAATCGAGTCAGCTTTATTGGTTTTGCCATCAATGTACTATCGTATGGATGGTTAAATTAAAAAAAAACAATTGCACATGACAATTTTTATTTTATTTTAAAGGATAGATGACGGTTTAAAATAAGGGTCTTGTTAATGAATACTTTTGGGATAGTTTTTAAACATTCCAAAAGGAAAAATTATTTTATATAAAGTTAAATATTTTATTTCCAATACATTGATTACAAAAATTTTCAAAAAAGTTATCATTTAAAGGTTTTAAAGAGTGCTTAAGACACTCGTTAACATTTTCCTTAAAATAATTCTCACAAATCTGTTCAAGTTCGAGGTTATCTATCTAATAACTAAAATCCAAAGAAAGATGGTGAAATTTAAAATAAAATAATTCCACATGATTGTTTTTAGTAAAAAAAACAAAGTAAATTTAACATACATTTCTTTTGTAAAAAAAAAAAGAGAGAGCATACATTTCCAAAATAACAAAATACGGGTATATATAGAACGTAAAATTCTTTCTTCAAAAGAATATGTAACGTAAAATTCTATAAAGTATGAATACGTATGAAAAAAAAGAGTAACACTGCATTAATGGAATTGACAGTAAAATTCTTTAAATTCACTTTAGCTAAAATTCTATAAATTCACTAAATTCATATAAAAGTAAAATTCTATAAAGTATGAATATGTATGAAGAGAAAAAAAGAGTAACACTGCATTAATGGAATACGTATGAAAGTAAAATTCTATAAATTCACTTTCAGATTTTTTTTTTTGAAAAAAAATAATCACTTTAGCTAAATTAATGGAATTGACAGAAGGGTATAATAGGAAACACACAAAAATATTACAGCTCCCTTCCATTTCTTCTTAGTTTTGGAGAGACCACATGTTTCGATAACAAAAAATATGGTCAGTCATTCACATGACAATACAAATACTAATTCACGCATTTCATTAAAAAATAAAAAATACTGGTTCACATAGAGTATACTCCGAAGTCTTCAAGAGTTTGGTCTAATTAACATAGACATTGATGTGGAAGTTTTAAATTCAAGTTCCACTAACGCTTTCGAGGAGTGTAAAACTAAATTCATACTCCCTATGTTTTTAAATATACGTAAAATTGATTTTTTAGGTTCATTTAATGAATGATGTATGTGGTTCATATTATAGACCACATACATCATTGATTAAATAAACTTAAAAGTTAATTTTGTTTATATTTAAAAACAGAGGGAATATGCAAATGTTGTTTGTATCATATTTTTTTCCTTCTCTAACTTACAATAAAGCATCATAATGTTTTCTTTACTTTTTGACTAGAGATAGTTCATACATAAAATATCTTTTAGAATAGTCCTCATGAGTTTAACTCAATTTACATGAACATTGCATAATATATAAAAGAGTATGAGTTCAAACCTAGGACATATTACTTATTCACTTTTAAAATGTGAGTTTCTAATAACTAGACTATTTGAAAGAAAGAAAAACATTTTTTAGAGTATATCTAGATATTATGATGGATTTTTGTGCATGCTCGACACACAATTACAACATTATTAATACCAATATGCTATCAAAACTAAACGTATTTTTATTTCTTTCACAAAAGAAAAAGTATTTTTATTATAGATTTAAATAAAGTCAGTTTGATATAAAAATTTGGTGTAATTAAAATAAAACGTATTTGGTACAATTAAAATCGAGCCAGATTTATTGGTTTTACCACCAATGTACTACCCTACGGATGGCTAAATTAAAAAAATATAATTGCACATAACAATTTAACTCTTTGGTAGGAAACATGACCCTTTAAAATAATCCTGACAAAACTGTTTAAGTCCGAGGTCATCTATCTAATAAATTAAATCCAATGAAAGATGGTGAAAATTAAAATAAAATAATTCCACATGATTGTTTAATGTTTCTTTAGGGAACCTGTTTAAAATAATGGAAATGTTAATCATGAGAGATTTTTTTTTGACAAAGTCATAAGAACATTGTTAAGAAGTTTTTAATATTTTTTTTATCCTGAATATGAAGAATTCATTGCCATAAAACTTAGAAGTTAATTTTTCATTTTTTTGGTCTGGTAGCCTTTTTTTTTTTGAGGGATTTGGTCTAGTAGTCTACTACACAATTAAATATGGAGAAGTGAGGTGTTCGGGGTTCGAACCACCGCTCTGCATAAATTATGCAATGTTCCTGCCAACTGAGCTAAACTCGCGGTGACAAAACTATTTTCTACCTAATAAGATAACAATTATTTTCATATTATGTTTAAATTGTTCAAACATGGTCCGATGTTATCTAACTAAATTCTGAAGAATATTTAAATTTTAAAACATGTTTCGATAACACAGTGTGGTCAGTCATTTACATGACAATACAAATATAAGTTCACACATTAAGCATCTTTCAGATTATACCATGATATTGTATATGACGATTTTTTCTCCATGTGTGAAACATCAATACATTTTTTTTTAAACAGGCCAAAATAAAATCAATTAATAACAAAGGCAAATCATCCCGCACAAGGAGTGACACATCACAACATTAATATGAATTTGTTATTAAAACTAATCGTATGTTTAATATAGATTAAAATAAAGTGAGTCTGATATATCAATAACTAGGCGGTTAGTCTTTTAAAGATTTTAAGAACAAAAAACAGTTGAGTAAATTAGAGTATCTTTAAGAACAAAAATATGTAGCTTGTTGCCTACTTACTTTTCATTTTTGTGTAACTGTCAATATGTACCACTTACAAAAGAAATGAGAAAATTTGCATATTTGTTTCATTTCAAAAAGCATAGCAGTGATATTCACACAAGATAAATTGTAAATATAACTTTGAGGGACAAGATTCAAATTCCTCAAGACATTTTCCAACTTATGAAAGATCAATGTTGAAGAAAAAAATACATTTATTAGTTATCATCATATATACAAAAACTGTCTCCCCCTACAAAAAAAAAAAAAACTGTCTCTCTTCAATAACAAACAAACTCTACAACTAAAATAAAAACGAAAATAGATAAAGGTTGGTTCTACCATTTTTTTAACGACAAGTATTAATAACTAGTTTTTAGATTAATTTTTTCTCCTTTGTCCGAATTTTAAACTAGGAACTCTAACTTCTTATCTCTTGGATCAAAATCTGATTCTCCATTTATTTGTGTAAGTATTAAAGTTATTGACTTTACGTCTATATATCAAGTTAATAAAAAAATATTACTTACAACTACGCAAAGTTTAACTAAAGACTATTTGAACATCAAAATCGAGCCAAATGCTGTAATCTTCCGTAAAAAAACTCCAGTCAGATTTATTGGTTTTACCACCAATGTCTAACGTATCGATGGTTAAATTAAAAACTAGACTATATAATTGCACATGACAGTTTAAATTCTATATAATTGCACATGACAGTTTAAATTTTTTGTAGGAAACATGACCGTTTAAAATAATCCTGACAAAAATGTTCAAATAGTTCATGGTCCGAGGTTATCTAATAACTACTACATCTGTCCCTATATATAAGACCATTTTGTTAAAATTACGGAAATTAAGAAAATGAATATTTGTATTAAAGTTGTTTGTAATCACTATTGTTTTTACAATTTTATCTTTAAGAAAGAATTAGTTTATGTTTTCCATATGTTATTTATTGATGATTGAAGAAAAAGATGTATAATAAATAGAGGCATGTATGTAAAGAAATAATTAATGTAGTTGAAAATAGCAAAGAAGTCTTATAAAAAAGGACAAAAAAAATCTCAAAAAAGTCTTATAATTAGGGACGGAAGTAGTAAAATACAAAGATGTGAAAAATTAAAATAAAAAAATTCCACATGATTGTTTAATATTTAGGAAATGTTAATGACCGTTAGAAGAGCAATATTAAGAAGTTAAAAAAATAATATTGAATAAGATGAATTCAATGCCATAAAACTTAGAAATCAACTTCTTCTGCATGAAATATCAATTACTTCCTTATTAGGTTTCTCATGACAAAAATGTTCAAACCTCAAATTGTTCAAAGACACAAAAGTCAGTCATTCATATGACAATACAAATACTAATTCACAGATTTCATAATAATTAAATAAACTACTACCTCCTCGGTCCTAAATTGTATGCCACTTTAGAAAAAATGTCTCAAATTATATGTCGCTTTACAATAATGAAATATTAATGTTACTTTTCCTATTATATCCTTAACTATTTATTATTCTGTCTTCTTTCAATTCCTTTGTTTATTTTTCTCATATAATTTATTAAGGACAATTTTGTAAAACAACTCATAATACCATTTCCCCACACAAAATTAATTACATTTCTTAATATGTGTGAAATGTCAAAACGTCATACAATTTGGGACAGAGGGAGTAGTTCACACATAAACTCCTTAGTCTTTAAGAGTTTGTTCTAATTTATATAAGACATTACTGTGAAATTTCCAAATTCGAGTTTCGTTAACGTTTTAGATGGACGTAAATATAAATTCATTTGTAAGTCTTATTTGAGTCATAAAAGTTTCTCTAATTTGGATTAAAGAATCACAGTCTTCTTTATTTTGGACTAGAAGATTATCCACTCATCCTAATTTTTATTTTTATTTTACCAAAAATGGTAATTCACAGATAAAACTTTTTTTTTTGTGGTGGCCGGTGTTTAAACTCTGGACCTTATATATATTATGCATTGTCCATACCAACTGAGCTGAGCGATGCAAACACTTAGGATAGAGTAAAAATGAAGAAAATAAAATGTCATAAAACAAGAAATAAGATGAAAAAGAAATTGGCATTATTGTAGTGTTGATTCGAAATGTTTTAACCTGAAAAATAGACTTGAAGATCTAGGACTGAAACTAGGTCATTAAGAGTGTTTGGATGTAGAATGTTTTGAGGTTATGTAATTTTTTGAGAGAATTCAAATTCACATGACAAATTCTATTGTTTCGATGATAATTTGAATAATTTTTAAAATGATGGAAATTTATGAAGTATTTTGTTCAAGTTTAATTTAAAGAATTTCAAATGACACCTAAATGCTAGAAATTTAAATTAATTCTTCCTTATAATTTTTCTGAAGTATGCTTTTTGGTCCTCATATTTTAAAAAATTATCAAATTAATCCCATAAACTTTCAAAGAATTAAAAATTAACCATTAGAGTGTGTTCGGATGATAATTTGAATAATTTTTAAAATGATGGAAATTTATAAAGTATTTTGTTCAAGTTTAATTTAAAGAATTTCAAATGACACCTAAATGCTAGAAATTTAAATTAATTCTTCCTTATAATTTTTCTGAAGTATGCTTTTTGGTCCTCATATTTTACAAAATTATCAAATTAATCCCATAAACTTTCAAAGAATTAAAAATTAACCATTAGAGTGTGTTCGGATGAAGTAATTGGAAATTTTAGAGAAAATAAAATTCTAACAAATTAAAAAATGCTTTCATTTTTAAATATTTTTGTTTACATATAATAGTAAATAATTTCATTGTTATTTTTTTTTGCGCTACTTTTATAAATTTTGAAATTTTTTACCCAACTTAAAAAATGAAAAATAGGGTCAATTTGCAAATTTCGAACATTTTGAGGAGCATATAAGTAAATTTTTTAAACATGGATGGGCCAATTTCTAATTTTCAAAAGAATAGGGGTCAATTTATAATACGTTGGAAACTTATTCGGTCAATTTGCAAATTCTGGAAAAAAAATCATAAGAGGAAAGAATTTTGAAATTCCTAACTTTTAGGTGTTATTTGAAATTCTCTAAATTATCATTACCTTAGATTTCGATCATTTTGGAAATTCTCCAAATTATCATCCAAACAATGAATTTACATAAAATGATTTGAATTCCCACAAAAAATTACATTACCTTAGAACATTCCCCATCCAAACACACTCTTAAATATTTTAAAAATTGCAAATTAACCCCTCAAATTTTTAACCTATGAAAATGAGAACTCACAGAAACCTTTACCAAGGAAAATAAGTCAACATTTTTCCAATGATTTGCACAAAACCGATAGTTTGGCAGGCAAGGTATCTGCTTTCAACAAAGGCACCCTTATAGGCCAGATTATTCGGTCATGCAAGTTGTTTTTGCATGTTTCGAATCTAGGTAGATATTCTTCCTCCAAGACTGTGATTGTAATCCTATCCCATTTAACACATAGTCGAGGTGGTTTACGGCAGGGAATATCACAAACATTGTTTAGGGCTTGTAAAAAGGTTTTTTGGTGTGCAGGTAGCTTGAGATTATTTGGAGTATTGATTGGTTGGATTGATGACTTAAAACTAATACAAGGCAACATGATGATGATAACTTGAGCCATGATCCCGTGGAAGAAGAAAGGTGGTGGTAGGAAGTCATGGTGGTTATAGAGAATGCTTCTCTCTCAAGGAACTGTCATCGCTCTCTTCCTAATGATTGTAAATTTAAAACATTGAAGTATTGTTTTCTTAGCAAAAAATTTAATATTGTTCAATTGAATGCATGTTTTTAGATATGCGGCCCTAGTCAATTATAAATTGATTTTCATACGCTAAAATTCAATATTTACAACACACATCGATTTTAACTTACCAGAATTTGTAGAAACAACACCAGATCTTATAACATCAACATCAAACTACACATAATTTACAGTACTTACACGAACAAACACATAATCAAACAGATTAACCACAAAGAACACATAATTTACATACAATCATTCATAAGCATAATAACATTAAGCAACACATTATTGAGATGTTCTCATCGTATATAGTCTAATTCCATTGTCCCCATAACAATCTAAATACAACATTAATGGTGGTGGGATCATATATAGGACATTCCTATTTAATAAAGGCTTAATTGCACTTTTGGCCCCCTATCTTTTCAAAAGTTGTGATTTTGGCCCCCTAACTAATTAAAATACAAAACAGCCCCCTATGTATTGGATCTTTGGCAGTTTTGGCCCTCAAAACCACTTTTGACTTAGTCTTCGCTGACGTGACACCCCTCAAGACCACTTTCTCCTGATATACCTAAGGATTAAATCCCTTTGTATGAACACATATTACACAATTAGGTTGACAAAAGAACGACTCCCATTGTCTCATTGTCAAGTAAATTTACAGAATTCAAAGAAGAGTTTTTTTATGAAATTAAAGAACATAATTGAAATATGAATTTCATCGATCAAAGGATGATTATGATCAATGGAAAGAAGAACTTGTATTATAGTCCTTGAGTTGGGTGATACACTGTAAATATGGACAGCCATCACCTTTGAGATACGATAGTTGAATGGAATATTGGACAATGCAACCATCATCTTTCTCCTATTTCCTTGATTTCACATGTCATCCCTTAAGTCTTGAGGAGTTTTCTTCACCAGTTTATTTTTTATATGAGCAATTTGTGGCCAATCATCACCCGTGTCTGGTTGACACCTTGGCAATAACAAAGGGCAATCCATAATAATCAAAGTATTTAGAGACTGTAGCATTTCCATCCCCTTGGGCAGAGAATCTAAATTTCTGCATTCAGAAAGAGCCAGTCTTTCAAGTGAAGTGAGGTTACCTATGCTTTCTGTTAGGTCAGTTAGACCATGGCAATCATAAAGCCTTAAATCATGCAAAGAGTTCAAGTTTTCAATTTCCCTTGGAAGGGACTTGAGTTTTGGAATACTCCTTAATGTAAGAGAACGAAGCTTTCTCAGACCCTTCCATTCAGTTCCGGAGATGTCAAGATCAAGTTGTTCGCATCTCTCAATAGTGAGTGATATGAGTGAGCTCAAAGACTTGAAACCTTGTGGTAAAGACTTTAAAATAACACAATCTCTAATGTGAAGTTCCTCAAGTAAAATGAAGTTTTTAAGCCACCTCTCTGGTGGAGTTTGCTCAATACGCTCAATTACCATTGACTTCAATTTGGAAAAGGGTTTTGACTTAGTAGTAGTTTCACAACCATCAGCATGATGCATTGTATCCCTCATTGATCTTACGTTCGACTCCACCAGAACGAGCTCATCATCAAGACCAGGATATAGAGGCATGCAAGCTAATTTCGGACAACATTGGATGTTTAGTTTTGAAATGCAACTGAAATATGGTCTATCATTACCCCAAATCTCATTTTCCCACCAACTTTTCAGATTAGGACAATCCGAGATTGTAAGTTCCTTCAAGGATGGAAAAAATAATATTGGTGTAGTAGAGGAAGGGTAATTACCAACTTCATTGTTTTCTGCAATGAATTTCGGAGAGTCCAGTCTTCGAAGTTGGAGAACCTTGAGATGTGGAAGCCGATCCAATGGGGGGAGAAACTCGCATTTGGGACAGTCGTTCAAGGTAAACTTAACAAGACACTGGATGGAATGGAGCCAGTTAGACAAGGTGTGACCATTGTACCCCACAATCAATATCGCTCTCAAATTTGGATGTGGCTCAAGACAATCAAGCAACTTTTTGTCTGTATCTCTGACATGGCTTTCCTTCTCCTCCTCCTCTTCCTCGTCATCATGATCCCATCTTAGAGTCAAAAACTCAAGGTGTTGTTTATTTTTCAGAAATTCATCTTGAGCAGCTTCCTTAGATGGAGAGAACATGACTTGTTCTAGATGCGATATTTCCAACTGGCCTCTCAGATTGTTGAGATCCGTAAGTTCTCTCAGTCCTCCAGTGATCACTTGTTTCTTGCTGGCCACAAAGAGTGACAATGTTTGTAAAGAAGTGAGCTTATTTATACCACTTGGCATGTGAGTTAGATCCAGGCATCCCTCAATGTCAAGATGGTTGAGGCAACTCAGGCTATCCAAGTCTTTTGGCAATTCCTTGAGGATGTGACATTGTGATAATTTCAATGTTTGCAAGTGGATAAGCTTTGTGATGCAACTAGGTAGCTTCTCTATGTTGTTATGGGAAAGATCCAGATACCTCAAGTACTTCACCTCCTCAATAGATGTTGGAACCATCTTGATCCCCAAGTCATGTAGATCCAGGACACGCAAGGACTTGAAGGTGTTGAAGATCTTATCGCATGTTGATGTCGTCATCTTCACCTCGTGTGGAAGCCGAGGGTTGTTAGTGCTGTACGGCAAAATAATGGTTCTCAGTTTCTTTGCTTTCTCAAACAACAAGTCTGGGATCCCACATGACAGATCCAAAGTGAAATCAAACGAAGCTCGCAACATTCCACCTTTAACTTTATCCCCCATCGAATTCACAGTCATGTTTTCTTCACAGGTGACTAGCCTTGCGAGTTTATGCATTAACCGATTCATTCTATATGAGTGGTTACTTACAACACCTTCTTTTTCTTGCACTTGATGGAAAACGAACGGAACAAAGTCATTGAAACAAGGTCGATAAAATTGTTGTCGTGTGCTGGTGAGAAATCCTTCAGCAGTCCAGAGTTCAGTTAATCTCTCAGCATCAATCAAATAATCTCTTGGAAACAATGAACAATATGCAAAACATAACTTGTGAAGCATTGGAAGATCCTTGTAATACATAAACTCGAGCTCTTGTAGAAACTTCCTCTCCACGTCTGCTATTTGGTCTGGTGCCAAAATTGAAACACCGCCACCACTTTGGTTCTTCATCAAAATTGCTAAGGTAACAATCGCAAGAGGGACTCCACCACAATCCTTCACGATTTCCCATTCGACGTTGTCTTGTTTGTTGTTGGTTGAAGTTGGTCCACGAATTTGTTGGAACATAAACTGAGATTCTCGTTCATTAAGCCCTTTCAAAACATATCTAGCAGCAGAAATATTATTGGCGACATAGTTGCTACGTGTAGTGATGAGTATTGCCCAACTGGTACCGCCAGATTCAGTTAATTTCTGTTGCAACTTTTCAAGATCATGCTTAATCTCAATTCGCAAATCATCGAGCACAAGTAGGCGGCGTACACTGCCATCAATGACTGTGGTCGTAGCTAAGTTAGCAATGTATTCCACATCAAAGGTTTCATGGAGAGAACAGATCCAAATTGGTTCGAAACCAAAATGAGCTTTGACTTGTTCATCTTCGCAAACAAGACTTGCAAGTTTTGTTTTCCCAATTCCAGGAACACCAACAATGACAATAACAGGAACAAAATCATCAGCAGGGTTGTTCAACTTCAGTAGTTGATCTATAATCTCCTTCTTTTCATTTTCTCTGCCAACCATAGTAATTTTCTCAAAATTTCTTTTGACATTCTTCATGTTACTATTAACAGTTTCTGTTGCTGCTTCTGCTGCTTCTTGAGATATTAACAAACACAATCCCTTTAAATCCACCTCGGTCAAGCGCTTGAACTCCTCTGCGGCTTTCTTGACTTTGAAATGATTGGTTATTTTTAGGCCGAATGCAATGAACGATGCTGTTGAGCCACTGGTAGTACTCTCGTTGTAACGAAGAACCTCCATCAAGTCGTTCAAATCGATGACCGCATCTCTAACCTTTTGCAGCAAAGGAAGAAGACGTCCTTCGCCTATGGAGGAGTAGCTCAGTTTCTGAACTTTGTCATTGATTTCTTTGAGAATATTTTCAAGGTTGTTGATGTGATCTATTCCTGATAAACGAGCAGGTATAGGTTTTAGGGTGCTAATGAGTTGTAGGATGCTTGAGATGGAATAGGCAACCATTGCTACGTCTATAGATTGCAGGGTGAATGCTAGAGATGTAGTAATGTTCAACAAAAGGGTGGAGGAGTGCTCTGGTAATTGGCGTGGAAGAAATTACTTTCTACTATAGTCAACAAAATACACTACTACTCCCTCCATCTCAAAACGAGTCTCTTTAGCATTTTTTTTTCACAATCTCAATAATTTTTTTTCCTTTAAATATCTGTCTCGAAATAATTCACTTTAAAAAATCAATGTAGAATTTATTAATTTTCTCCACTATTATAGCCTTAATTATTGAATTTTATCGAACTTAACTACTCAACTAACTACAATTAAATGCGAGTATTTTAGTAAATGATACTAATTTTATTATTGAACTCAATACAATTAATCATTTTCTTAAAGATTGTGCACAAACATTAAACGACTATTAATTTAAGACGGAGAGATTACCTAATAATGCATTAGGTATTTGTTACGAATTACCTTTTTATTACTAATGATCGAAGGTAAGACAACAACATATAATTACTCACTCCTTTCAAAATGAATGTCGTTTAATTTTTACACACATACTGAGAAGAGTACCTCCATTACCAAAAGAGTTGAAGGTGAAACCTTAAAAAGAGTACACTCCAAAATCTCAAACCAACTCCTTATATGTCTTAAAAAAAACACCACTGTATATAACCAACCATCGTTAATGTACTCCCACTTGATATTTAGAATAGATATATTAACAATGTACACCTTTCTTCTTGTCAATTTTTTTTTACACCTTTTCTCTATTTGTACTAGAAATTTTGGTGTTCTTTTTAAGAAAGTACTTAAATATTTTATTTTATAATTTCTCTTTGGCATGCACAATTCCGTTCACGTTCTCTCATCTTGTCTCTGCGCCCAAAATATTCCATTGGTCCCAAATGTTTATAGTTACGTGATGTGAAGAGACAAAACCAGCAAATCATCACAAAAAACAAATGTTTATTCCACACCGAGAAAGCTACAGCCGCTACAAATAGACGGTTTCTTTGTTATCTTTTTTAATGATAAATGTTAGTAATTAGTTACTAGATTAACTTTTTTTTCCTTCATCCGGATTTGAACCAAGGACTTCCGACTCTTTTTCCTTTAGCTCAAACCATTTGAGCTACCCAACCCTAATAGAAGGGTTTGTTTGCTTTCACGTTGGTGGCAATAGGCAGTCCGAAGGCAATGCCCACAACAGCCAGGTTGTGTTTGTATACAGTGTATGCTGATTGAAAGGAAAAAAAGCATGAAAATGTGCAGCTTGGTGTCATGGGGTTGATTGTTGAGGTATAGAAACAAATGGCCGAGGTGAATTTGCATCAGTTCAGATTGGATAGAATCATATATGAGCATAAGGCTGGTATCAGGCGGGAAAAGTGTGTATCAGATAAGAGAGAATTATACTCCTCAGTGTTACTATTGAAGCCCCACATTGAAAATTACACTCTTCTATATATGGAGTGCACTACCAAACATAAGATGCATTCAAGAATAATAAAAAATAAAAATTTATGATAAAAGAAAAATGATGATTGGGCCATGTGTAAATAATATATGGCCACTAGTTATTTTTCATTTTTTACTTTTAGCTCTTTAGTATATTAGATTTGATTTGAGCTATCGAGTCGACACTATAAAAAAATTGACTTCTAGTGACGGCCGAAATCTATCACTAGAAGGCACCCATCCATAGGTAAAAGTGCATTTGACTTTGTGTGGTGGATGCTGGCAGTGTAAACTTTAATGAGATGTCTCTAAATGTTCCATTGTCATAATTATAGGTCTTCTACATCTACCTACAGTCTGAACTGTAGCTAGAACCCGTGTACGAAGGTAATCATTATTTGACTTCAACCTATGGATTGTCTGTCACTGAAATCTAGTAATATATTTTAAATTAAATTCATTTCATCCTTGTTACCACTACAATTATTTTCTCTTTTGCTATCCCCGTAAACTTAGCTCAGTTGGTAGGGATAATGCATAATATATGCATGGTCTGGGGTTCGAATCCCAGACAACACCAAAAAATTTCTCTGCAATTTTATGATTGATTAGGACAATTTAACAACAAACAAATTGAAATTGAAATAAAAACAAAGATTACTAAATTAGTAGGATAAAAACAGAGATTAATAAACAAAGATTTCAATATAGTAAATTTCAACAAAAAATCATATGATGAAGATATTACAATCCAACTCCATGTTCTTATTTCCTATATATGAATTTTACAAGTAAAAATGGAAAGACCATTATGTGTACACAATGTTTATGATACTTGTTAGGGGCAACTTAGAAAATCTTGATGTCAATGTATCTAAAACTTGAGTACTCTTGTATCTTAACCTTCATGTCTCTGCATCCAAACTCTGCGCTCCTGAAAAAATACCAAGAACACAACAAAATCCCAAATTCATTTTAGATTATACAAAAGGTAAGGAACTGATTCTAAATAAGAAGGGAAAAAAAATAAGAACAGTTGAGAAAATTGAATTTAACCAACACATGTGAAAAAGAGTTACATAAAGAACCTATAAACAAGACATGCTTAGATGCAAAGACCAAGTGTTCAAATATCAACATTAGTTCCGCCCTGTGTCCATTCATTTCATAAAAAATCAGTTATCATAAACTCTACCAAATTTTTACAGCAGCCACTTTTTGAAAATACACAATTCAATTTAAGAAGTTTTCCTGATGAATAACTTTATAGAAAGCAAATATCAAATCGGCATGTAACCGTCATCGCATAGTAGTTAATAGCGGATAGCGGCGCGTAGCGGCCGACCCCAAAAATGCTATAGCGGGATAGCGCATAGCGCTATGACCGCTATTTCATAAAAACAAAAACAACAAAAATAAGGAAACAAAGAGCGGAATAGAGTTTTATATGAACAAAACAGAGGATTGTTTGTACAAACTACAAACAGAAACAGAGAGAGCAGAATGGAGTTTGGAATCAATAATAACAAAGAAAACTATTTTTTTTTTTTTATAAGGCACAAAAACACTAAAAAGTCAGGATTTGGGACCTGAACCCATGTACACAAGAGAATTACACCGAAGCCAAACTAAGGCAAAACAAATAGAAGCATATTAGAATTCTAGCCTATAACAACAACTATTATAAGCTTTGGAAATACTTCTACAAATATTTTGGATTGCTTTTGATCACAACCTTCTTGGAACAAGTTTGTATGTGCTCACTACTTGTGCTTTGGGCCATTGTATCATTTAGCTTATTGACATGTTTCTTCTTATTAGACTTCTTCTGCCTTCTTGACATAAAAAGAGTAAATAAACTCCCATCCCCAATATCCCCTTCAATCTCAACATTTATGTCAGGCTCAAGAGTGCTATCTGAAGTCTGGTCCGTGTCCAAATCATCCGCCCAAAACTTGCTTAAAATAATTTCACTCTTCCTGCAAGCTGCAACATTATTAGTTTTGATAACAAGTTTAGAGAACTTCCCTTTATCAGGCCCCAACACCTCATCAGTGATGGTAACAGGCATGATGATTGGTGTTTCACAAGGAACCTTCTCTGTCAAGACAGCTTGCAAATTACTCATAGGATCCAAAGCAATGTCAGCTGACCTAGCGGCAGCACTGAGGAATAAATGCCTCCCAGTCTTGCTGTGCTGTTCAGAAAGAGCAGGTCCTGATGTAGGGATCTGCAGAGTCCCTTTATCAGTATCCATTATAGTGTTGTTTGTGTTTAAGAATGCAGGTTCATAGGTATCATTAGCCTTAGAATTGTCCAAAAAGAACCAACCAGTGTTTCTTTCCAACGTATCAGCAGCCAGCAGGGCCATTAACATTAGCAGAAATACAGACTTCTTTGTGTTTAGAAAAAACTCCTTGTGACATAACAGGTTTAATGACAGGCCGTGTGTTCTTAGAAGTATCACTAGCCAGAACAGGCTGCTTGCCAGTCAGTTTAGCCTGATTCCCGTTGTGATGATGAATATCTTGAGACAGATCAGAACGTTTACCATTCAAATTGGACAGATCCCTGTTGTGTTGAATAATATTCTGAGACAATTCAGAGTGCTTACCATTCAAATTAGCTGTATGTGGTTTCCTGTTGTGTTGAGGAGCAGTTTGTGCCTGATTATGAGTACTATTAAATCCCTCCTTCTGATGCAAAGAGCTCGATTTCAGACAACTGTGAATATCATGGCCCAACATCTTACAGTGGGTGCAAAATGATGGCTGTTTTTCATATTGGACCGTAACAGATAGCGCATGTCCTTCCCTTTCCACAATGACAGCTTCAAAGAATTGTTCGGATAGGTCAACGTCAACCAAAACTCTAGCATAGAGGCCAAAGCGTCTGTTCAAGGTTGCCTTATCAATTATCAATGGCGTGCCTAGTCCGGATGCAATTTCAAAGAGAGTCTTCTTGCGCCAATACTCCTGAGGCAGAGGCATAAGCCTCACCCAAATCTGAGCATGTGTCTGAGTCTGTGCCTGAATAGAGAATTCACTTGTCCAACAATAAAACCGCAGCAAACCTGGTTTCAAATTTACAGCCCCCATAGCCCATATCCTGTGCATCTCCTCCACTGAGCTGAAATGAAACTCAAAAAAACCTCTTCCCAGAGGCGTTATGTCCCAGTTATGAATGTGTGGCCACAAGTTGTTGAGCTTCGTCTTCAGTGCCAGAGTTGTTAGAGGTGCGTCACCCTTGTGTAACATCAACCGACCATGAAGATTGCTGCTACAATCTGTAAGCCCTGCTTCGTATTCAGTTTGTGTAATTTTTACTCGAACGGACTTCCCCATCACAATCTTCGGAGGTAGCTGAGTGAGTTGAGGATCACTCGAATCTGACAAAGCCTGGGCAAAAGATTTTCCGGCGGCCGGTAACTTCGCCGGAACCACCGTGGAATCCAAAGAAGCCATGAATGGCCAAGGACATACCATGATTCACAAACAAACACCAAAGCACAACAGAAAAACACCAAAACAATCCCTAATTGAGCAGAGAAGAGATAGATTGGAAACCCCAAAATCGAAACTCAAAACCGGCAGATAGAGAATAGAACTTCAAACAAAGGTGTGTGAACAGAGAAATAAGGAAACGCATGTAAAAACCATGAAAACATAGAAGAAATAGCTCACAGAGGCTTCACCAGAGCTTCGCCGAAAATCGCCAAGGACACCGGAGTAAACAGATCTGGCCACCGGAGAAAAAACCCAAGACAGAGGTGTGAAAACCCAAGGCTGGGGTGCGGAGTAACAAAGAGATGGAACCATAGGAAGGATGCGAACGGAAGAGCCAAGGAAAATTGTAAGAACAACACACTGGATCTACGACGGAAAACGGAAAAGTCACCGGAGAAAAGTTGTTTCAGACGCCGGAAAACCTTACTTCTCTCATTATTTTTTGATGTTCAATAACAAAGAAAACTAGAACAAAAAAGTAACAGGATAACAGAGCAAACACAGCAAACACGACAAAGTAGAGGAAGATTTACAGCAGAGGTGAAGAAGTTTTCAGAACAGCAGAAAAGCAGAAGAAGATTTACAGAAATACCCTTGTTTTTTTTTAAACCAAGGACAATTTTGTCTTTTCTCTTAAAATGAAATAGCGGTTCTAAACCGCAAAACCGCTACGAAGTGTTGCGCCGCTATCTCACACCGCAACGCTATGGCTTGTTGCGTAGCGCTCCGGCACCGCACCGCACCACGCGGCCGCTATAGCAGCGCTATTGGCCGCTATTGATTACTATGCGTCATCGTGAGCTTAGCTCAGTTGGTAAGGACAATGCATAATATATGCAAGGTCCGGGGTTCAAACCCCGATCACCACCAAAAAATCAGCATGTAACCAGTCATTTAAATCATGTCATTGTGTAACTTGTCTTAAGTCAATTCAGCAATACAACATAATCCAGAAAAGTTATTTACCTCAAACTCAAGACAACAATATAGTATTCTCTATTATACTCTAGCATCTTCATTAACCTGTTCACATAATCAATTGATCACAAAAAAATCAGATCTCACTAAACATTTAGACCTCACTATAGATATTAATATTACATGATAAGATAAACTAAAAAAATCAAACCTCTTCAGATACAACTAGCAACACCTCGTTAATTTGTGGATCCTCAGAAAATCAGACTTGAAGAATAGAAACAAGATTTCCAAGCAAACTCTCTAACTTTTTAACTCTAGTGCCTGCATTGGAGCTAGAGCTTGGATGTCGGGGAACCTTGCCAAGACAACGCACACATCCTCTTTTTTCAGGCCCTTTAACTTTTGAGAAAATATCATTCTTCCAGTTTGAAGAATCTTCAATGGTTTACCTCTACCATATGCTTCTTTAACTCTTCCTACATGTAACACATTGTTAAAATCCAATTGTTTAAAAACAACCAAAACTGTAACTCAACCACACATTGTTAAAAAGTAATTAAATTTATGCCTAAATTTGAAATTCTTACAATCACATCATTTGCCTTTTCAGTCACAATACTTCCATCTTTTCGAGTTCGAGTATCGATGTAAATTTGTGCCCGTGAAGGTTGCACTCCTTTAGCTTTTGTTGTCTATTATTTGTAACAAGAATATCATCCATCTTATTTTTATTGAGAAATTAATTATAAAAAAATACCGAAAGAGACAAATTATATCATGAATTAGTATTGGATCAGGATGATTCTTGGTTCCCATGCAATGTATGTCCTCATACTTTTTGTGATTCATTTTGTTCTTGTCACTTATTTTCTATATCCAGTGAATAAGTAAAGTGAATAATAAAAAATGATAAATCATTGTTATAAGAACAAAATATTAATGACATTATTCATATACTTATGCTTCCTTAGAACACCAATGATGTACCAATTTTCACGATATTGAGAAGGATCAACCCTATAATAAGAGATGATAGTAGCCATCTCCTCTTTTGTCTTATTACTATCAAATCCTTTTGATTTCAAATGATACAATTCCACTTAATACTCATGTTATCCTTTAGAACTTTCTCGGTTTGCTCAGTGAGTTCAGGAACAAATCGAAACTTTGTCTATTATAAGAACCATAAGCAAAATAACAACTTTGTTAGACAAGTTGCAAATGAACAAAAATTATTATAAATAAAATGAAATAACTTAAAATGAACAAAAATTACTATAAATAAAATGAAATAACTTAAAAAAATAAATGCAACCCCTTAATCAAATCCAGCATATCATTAATATAGGAGTCAGGCATAAGACTCCAGCTAAGATGTTTGATTGGAGCACATTCGTGTCTCCTTACCAAACTTCCTATTGCATTTAGTAGTGTTTTTCCTTCCGAACCAATAGGATTTCCCAACGGATCTACATCTACCAATATAAACTCTCCAGGAGGCAAGTCCCACACCTAGCATATGTGCATAACCTCTTGTTCTCATTTCACCTATATGAGATGCCAGATAAAATGAAGGCTACTGAGATATACAGGTTTATAAATTGTAGTTTCTGTTTTATTTTAAGTTGTAGCTTTAATAAAAATTAATAGGCAGAATTATCTTTAAGTATTACTAGTATTCAAAACACCAAAATTGTATTTACCTTTACTTGAACTTCCCTCTTCAGTCATATAGTTGTTATTTTGGCTGAGTTCATTAGAGCTATCAATTGAGTGCCCTTTATCTTGTGATTGGCCACTATTACGAATAGTATTTAACTTTCTTCGCTTCCCCATGGTACTTATTACACATGTAAAATACAAATTAGTTTTTTAGTTTTGGTTAAAAGTAATCTAACTCAAATAATAATCTATTATTGTGGTAAATAATAATCTAACCCAAATGATACATATATAAAATGGTGGGAAGCAAAATAACAACACGCACACCTTTGTAACTTAAATAAATTAGAAGTTAAATAGATAGCTTGATGAATAAGTTATGTCTATATATTAGGTGAAGTCTTCCTCAACTGTGTGGCAAGTAGGCAAATTACATAGGAACAAAAAAGGACAAATATGCTTGAAGTGTAAAAACACTACCACTACATAATCTTTTGTTTACCTGTTAATTCCACTAAAATTCCTGCAAACCTGCTTTATGTCAGTCCTATATCCTGCTATCACTATTGAACTTGTGGTTGAAATACCAGTTCAGTTTGTGAAGTAACAATGCAGTTAGGGTTATTTAACTCTAACTACAGAGTTTTACAAAATCACTCACTCTAAGAATATTCAGAATCATTCCATTCTATCTTGACAACAATTTCGGAATAATTTCAATAATATTTCAAAAACATATAGAGCTCAAATCAAAACAGGTCTTAAATTCAAATTCAAACATTCCACAACCCTGAATTAAAGCAGGAAAAAATAACAGTAGGCTAAGCTAAAGATTATCCTAAATGACATTCCAACACAAAATAAAGTCATATTAGCATGCTCACCAAACTCTCAAACAACCAAAATAAGCATGCTAAACTCAGGCTTATCATAATTAATAACATTCTACTACAAAATATAATCAAATTAGCATGTTTACCAAACTCTTAAACAACCAAAACAATGATAGTTGATAGATATTAAACCAAATCTGAAATGAGAAATAAGATACGTGTAAAGCAGAAAATCTTGCCTAAGTGCCAATCCTCAATGAGAGATGCACTGTTCAACTTGAATCCTTACCTGTAACAAGAAATCAAAACTAAAAACATGAGAGAAATTATGTTTCATACTCAACAAATTGCAAATAGATGAAAAGGAAAAAAAAAATTTAAAGAACAAAGATGATCCAAGAGTGAAGACAACCCTTGAAGAGTGAAGATGGAACTATTTCACTGACAAGTATTTTCGGCGACAATTGCAAAGGTGAAACCATTTTCGGTGATGAAAAGTGAAGATTGAGTTTGGGGGATAACTGAATTTGAAGGAGATTTAATTAGTGTAGAGCGAAGAAGGAAGTGCTTTTTGGTGGAAGAAATTTTCTATGGGAGTGATTATTGGTGTGGAAGCGATTTTCTATGGAAGTGATTTTCAACAGAGATGGAAATTGAGCGATTTTTGGTAAAAGCGTATTCACTATATATATATATATATATGAGGGCAAAAGCCACCGTGGAACCTCTTTAGGTCTCTACCGTAGGAGACTTGAATTTGTGGGTAAAGTTAATTTTCATGATCTTAAAAATCATTTATTTTTTTTTGTATAAAAGGAGAACTATTGACGGGTAGGTGGAATAAACCGTAGGTAAAAGTAATATCTAATGACAATTAATAAGGCTTCACAATATGACCGTCACAATATGTTTATTATTTTGTAGTGCGAATCGATTTACTAGAGCTTTAATAGAGTTTGAATTAAAAATAAAGTTTGTGATGAACTAGGGTCGAGTTCCAGACTAATTTGTAACGACTTGAACACAATTAAGTTCGACTCAGATAATATCAACTCATTTCCAACTCTAGATCAGTAGAATTAGCGAGTGCATAGAAGTGGCTACGTTTGAGTTGATTTTTTTTTTTTTATTTTTTTAAATTGCAAAGAGAAGTGAAAAAGAACCCACCGAAGAATTACAAGCACTAAAAGGCTCGAAACAACAACAGCAATTGAAACATCCTACACAAGCTTGAGCAACATAATTGACACTTAAAAGCTAAAATTTGCTTTCTATACAAGCACCAAACACACCTAAAACCAAGATAATAGCTATTTCGAGTGAATAGAAAACAACCAGTCCTAGCCTCTGGAACCAAAATATCAATGAAAATTGATGGAAATATAAACTCATACACTCAGCACCTCTATATGACTACAAAACATACACTCAGCCACCAATCAGTTCCTCAAATAATGTTTCCACTTAAACCTTATTTCTGTTGCAAAATTATGTGATTCATTATCTTGCAGATTCCATTTTTCAGTAAATCAATGTCTCATACAGGACAACTTGTCTATGAAAATGATTGGTTTGACTAAACAAGTGAATGGCTTATATCATTACTCTTCTCCTGCTCCTACTTCACATGTAGTTTCTAGTTTTTCATTCAATAAAGTTTGTTATCCAATCTAGTTTTCACTACAAAATTCTTTTCTTTACCTTTTTTTCCTTTTCCAAACAAGGTAAACTTGCTTTTTCCATCATTTTTCCCTTTCCTTGCTCTTTCTTTTGAAATAAACACAATGTAAAAGTCCAGTTGGAACAACAATCTCACCCTTCTTTCCCAATTTAACGACCCTCACACTTAACAAACAAGGGGAAATCTTTTCTATCTACCCACACACTTAATGGTCATTAGTTGTGTGAGTAAAATTCAATCATTTGGTTAATTGAGTTATAAACCGTGGATGCATACTGTGTTTTGAAATATACTGTATTTTTGGGTTGCATACTGTCATAATTTGCTGAACCCAAGACTTATATCGATTATTAGTCTTCTCGTAATCGATTGTTTTTTGTAAATAAATGGTTATGATCTTGCCCATAATCGATTAATCATAACTCTGTTAATCAGCTCAATAATTAATCGATTAGCATTTTTGCTTGTAATGAATTTAAGTGTTCTTCCTGAATAATTAATACTGATTTGTGTTCATGCTTATTAAACAATTAATTAATTTGGTATACGTTATAGATTAATAGATCCATCTGGTCATTCAACACACAGTTTTCCTAGACTATGCGAGTCTAAAGTATATTTCCAATTTATTTCAATATTTTCGCTTTGTTTTGGAGATGTGTTTTGCTTGAATTTTCTCTTTTTTACATTTGGAAATTTACACCTTGAGGCTTGAATCAAGAATGAGAAAGGGAGTAGTCTTAAGATTGAGAATATTTGTAGTTAACATCAAACTAAACTCTTGACCCGTGCTATCACACGGGTCCATTAGAGTTGATAACTCTAATATTGTTTTAGCAACTGCTATTTAATTAATTATTAATATATCAAGTTGTATTATATGACAATTACATTTTGTTTGCAAAATTACAGTCAATTATAATGATATGGAAGTGGCTTAAGCAATTCAATTGATTTGAGTTAAAAAGTTAAGAGTTTGAAGATTTAGGTTCAAACTCAAATGATTAAAAAAAATTGATCTATCAACTAACTACAAACATTTGTAACAATAAATTGATCACAATCTTCATCGTTGTAACAAAAATATATACATCTTACTATCTTAGTAATTGACTAAAGAACATATTCAATATTTTTTTTTAAACTGCATATGATGTTACATCTATATCTTCACTTTTCACATCAGTTACCCGTATCTCTAAGTCTTCCCTTAAAATAACTCTTGGCATGGCAACATATAGGTGTCTATGAGAAAAAATTGATTGTTATGAAAAAAAGGGTAGGATTTGTATATATGAGGGTGATCCAAATTGAATATAAAAATTTATTTTCAAAAATGCCAGTTGATGAACTTGAAGATAATAAACAAATTTGAGACACAGAGAGCAAAACAAAAAGAAGAAAAATCTCACTAATTACTTAAAGAATGTGTTCCATTATATGTTTTCAATGACTTGTTTTGTAAATCACATGCATTTAATTACATATATTTTCATTGCACAACTCAATATCTTCATTTTTTGTAGGGATCAAGGTTATCTTCATGTAAAGCATGCATGCATACACGGTGCTCTAGAAATGACTTTCATAATAAGTTGAAGCAGGTAGGCTTTGAGATAGATGGAACACGTGTATGTACATGAAACATGCCATATTCATTGCTAATAGCTTGGAAAACTACATGCACTTTTATCCAGCAAGTCTTACATCATTTTCCTTTTATGCATTAATTAGTTGCACGGCTATATGTGTACACATTTCTGACATGCATTAAACCAAGTAAGATTAAGCAACTTATTGAGCACGTGCATTAAAGCAAGCAAAACTCACACAATTGAGAATCAGTTGGCGCGCTAGGGCAACCAAATTTGCAAATCAGACTGCTTAAGCTTTTAATTAAGTAAGATTCCGATGTGTTTTAAAACAAAGAGCAATGTTATTTGAACGACCATTTCTTATGACAACTTGTTTGACAACTAAATTATACAAAGAAATTTGGCTAAAATGCACTTTTGGCCCCCTGTGTTTGGCTCTGTAGTAATTTTGGCCCCCTATTAAAAAAAATCATTTTCCAGCCCCCTAACTCCACCCCTTTTTACAACTCATAGACCCCCTCTAATTTTGACCCGGTCAAATGCTATTATTTAATTAAATTTAAATGGAAAAAATGATAGGAATAATTAATAGCCTTAGGATTAAATTAGAGGTCAAGATTAAAAGACTCAATTTAAGTGTTATTGTGTTCCTTCAATCTAATAAACCTCATTTCTTCTTCTCTTCTCTTCACCCCACAAAACAATTCCGCAGAGACAAACCCACAAAACAAATC
>Ga0228710_1002497_pt1 | contig 29024 bp, 18 predicted proteins | sample MedpolnodulmetaG_FD_177995 | JGI IMG/M metagenome (GOLD analysis project Ga0228710, IMG submission 177995) | Root nodule microbial communities from Medicago polymorpha collected in Santa Monica, California, United States - pink nodules | ecosystem: Host-associated > Plants > Roots > Nodule...
TATATATATATTTTGGTATATAGTTACTATACTTTTGTATAACTAGTTATTTTACAAGAACAATCCTTGTTTCCTAATTGCCAAAAGTATAGTAACTATATACCAAAATATATATATATTCAATAGGAATAATAAGAAGAAAAATATACCAATAATAAACTTAACACTCACTTATTATATAATAATAATAATAAAAAACAAAAATCGGACCAGAGAAAGAAAAAAAGAAGAAGCAAGTATGCAAGAATCAATGGCAGAAAAGGAACCCAAACTTTCGGTTTCAGGTATTATAACATTACCATCTTTTCTATGTTTCGTTTTACAAATAATATTCTTATTATTCTTGATTTGGATTTTGTGGATTTGGTGGATTTGTTTCAATAGATGTTAGTGTTGAAATTTATCATAACGCCGTAATATCCTTATTGAACAAAAAAAGAAGAAGCAAGTATGCAAAATCAGACAAAAGTAATCGAACAAAAAAAAATAGAATCAGACAAAAAAAATGCAAGTTGAAGAATTTGATAGAGAAAAGAAAAACCAGGCATGGAAGATGACGGCAGACAAGGGTTTGTGTGAGATTGTTGGATGGGAGTAGTATTTATATTTTTAACTAAAAAGTCTCACAAAATCCATTCCATCCAAGAATCCATCAAAATCTATAGACTTTTGAATACCAGTAGACAATTCATAAGTCATGAGAAATCTCAATTGAATACCAATGGATTTTGTTGCCTTAAAAAAAAAGTCATGATTGTCTTGATTGAATACCACAAGATTTGTTTACATTTTATAAAAGTCTTGATTCAATATCACTAGACTTTTTTATTATAAAAAAGTCTTTCAAAATCCCTTGAATTCTCAATCCAATACACCCTCCTTAGTTTAACTATGTTTTATGCAAAATCTATTCGGTAAACTCAATTCAAAATAAATATTTACCTGATCACATGATCAAATGTATAAGTTCACTTAACTCGTGTCATCTTTTCGTAAAAATTCAACTACATGTACTTAACTCATGTATCATATATGCCTTGAAAATTTTGAGTTTTTAGATCTTATGTAGTTTAATATATTTATACAAACTAAGTTTAAGCACATTTTTGTAAATTCAATTCGGGTATGATTATACAAACTCGGTTTATGTATCGTCTATAACTTCTAAGTTAGAATCTAGATCTTTATATACAAACTTGGATCGAGTTCATTTACATAAGTGTGGTTAGGTGTACATAAGCTCGTGTCAGGTAAACTTATGCAAAAGCTTTGAAGAGGTTATGGAAATCTAGTGTAGCATCAAATGTTTGGGTTTTTGATTGAAAATTGTTGTTTAGCTCGTTGCTTACTTGAGATGGTCTTGTTTGTAGTTAGAGAGATTGTTTTAGGTCAACATAATAATAAATTTGTGATGTAATACGGCCTCGGAATCTTATCAACATTTTTTTTTTAATGTTGGTTTACATGTGAAGTTTTGAGGCTCATTTTAAATTGACTTGGTGCATCGTATTGTTTACTAATTTTGTTGGAATTGACCGTTTTTTGAAATTTAATAAAAGATTCATATGCAAGAGATACGAAAAGGTGAAAGGGCTACTTCGCCTAGTTGCTACCTAGAATACTTAGATTGTTATGAGAAATGTCATCATATTTAACGGAGACCGTAAATACATTCATGAGATAATGGATAGAATTAAAACTATCTCATATGGGAAGGGAGTGAAGGGGAGAGAAAAATAAATTAGGTTGAATTGGATCAAGTTTATAGACATTTGGAAGAGGGGGGTCTTGGTATTAGAAACTTGAGGATTTTAAATCAAGCACTTTTAGGAGAATGGGGGTGGAAAATAAATACATAAATGAATGGTTTGTGGTATTGAGCTTTAAAAAATAAATATGGTTCGAACATAAAGTCTATTAAAGTAGAGAGTAGAGGAGTTTTTGTTAGGTGGAAAGACATTTGCAATATAGATTTTAGGGGAGTGGAGTCTCATAATGTGTAATCAGTTAAAGAGGTGTATAAAGGGTTGATGTCTAATTTGTCAAGCTCTTCGAATTCAATATGGTTGAAGGATTGACATAAATCAGTTCCCTTAAAAGTTTCATATTTACTTTGGAGATTATTTCAAATAGACTAGCAGCAATTTTCAAAAGAGAAGTCATGCATCAAAGTTTTATTCAATGTGTGAGAGAATGCGGAAGTGAATAATAAATATCTCATTTGTTTTTCGAGTGTCATTTGTTTTCAAGTGTGTGGTTTGGCTTGGAATATCGGCGGCATTTTAAAATATAGGTCATCTTCACCTCGAACAATTTGGAAGTTTGATAAATAACAGAAGAGTTTCCACAGTAAAAAATTATCATATACAAACTGGTGGAGGAAGTGAAAGTTTTTTCATTATTTGTTGCGATTTAAATCAAAGATTTTAGATTACTCAATGGTGTGCGAATCTGAGGGTGTGTCTGGGAGATATGGGGAATTGAATTGTTAGCACGGTTCATTTTAATGGTATTTTATACCAATGATTTTGCGGTCTTTATATGATAGAGTATTGGAGGTGTTATTCTTTGTTATTGGTTACATATCGTCTATTGGAATTTGGTTACTAAGTGAAGGGTTCTATAGCACATGTGATTTGGTGTGCGTCGTCTGTTCACATTTTAGATCAATTTTGGGATATATGGTGATGGTAAAGTATAACTGCTTGAGGTGAATAAAGACCAAGATCCGAAATTGCCTTTTTATTTCATTTGAATTAAAGTAATTTCTTTTCCAAGACAAACTCTCGGATCGGTTTGAAAAACCAAAAACTTGCAAAGGTTCACATATTTCAAAACCCCGTTATTATTACCTTTTTCTCCTATGGGTTCGTCAAACTAGCGGTCTCTTTTAAACTCATTCCAACCTTTACCCCATAACGCATCCATCAACCATCATCCCCATATGGAAAATAAGTCACCCTATCACCTTTCTCAGCTCTAGCTCCGTTTCACAAAATGTCATTGTCGACGGCATGCTTCGAATCCCACGCCACAGGTGAATACAACCTCATTGACTCACACAAACAAGCTTTCAAATACTTCATATCTTTCAAAACTTCATAACCAAAAGATATCATCAACTCAAATTCATCATCATTATTTTTTCCTCCAAAAACTTCTCACTCCTTTCACTATCAATCTCTCTTTGCTTAGATTATTTGACAACAACCAAAGAAGCCATGTCATCGCTACCGACGTTGTGTCTCTCCCCGCCAAAATAAAACTAATAACCATTTCTCTCATCATGGTTTCATCATGCTCTGCCTCCAACAACTTTGTCAGCAAATCACTCCCGCTAACAATATTGTTTTCGCTAATTTCTTTTTTCTTCTTCCTTATATTATATCATTCATTAATTGATTGATGAGTTTAACAATTTCTTTACAATTTCTCTGACCTTACATTAAGGATCATCTCGACCTTCCACAACAACTATCGCAACCAAGGGAAATTGCACACTAAGTTTTAAAGGAGAGTCTCGTTAAAATCTAAAATTCATGTTTCCTAAAAAATAAAATAGGATGTTTTCAACCTTCCATTTTTTTCATCCCTAATAGTTAATTTGTGTTCATATCAATGTCAAATTTACGATCCTTTTACATTCAAGATGTATCCAAGTTACGTCCATCGATTATGTTCAACCCTTACATGTCAATGTTATTATGTTCACAAATTATCAAAAACATGTCTATTGAGGACAAAAAACAAAACAAAAAATTGGAATGTTGAAACCATCCTATTTTATTTCTTAAGAACTAAAACCAAAATTTGTTAAATTTTTAAGTATGAAAAAATTTTTTAACTTTTTTTTTCAATGTTAAACATATGGGAAAAAAAAATTATGAAGTCATATTTTTTTATGTATTTGCCTCCCTTAAATTAATTTTCGGGTCCTGCACCTTTAATTTGTACTGTCTGTGTGCACGTGCAGCATACTGCATACCGACCACTCAGTACTTTACTACACTACTGTACTGATTGTGTGCGCTACTGAGACGACGATGGGCTTGTGTAAAAGTAGCCTGTTCTGTAGTTTTGACCTTTTTGTTGTGCCTTTGACTTTCTTTTATGTCACCGAAAACTTTTTCTCTCTTTCTTGAAAATAAATAAATTAAAGCACATCCATAAAAAAATTTCATGTTTTATTCTGGTTGGAGTTGGAGAGAAGTATGCAGCCAAACCAAATTAAAATACATATTGAGTCCCTCCATCTCATAATTTGAAAATGATTTGTATACAGTCATACATCCATCCAACAACTAATAAGAGAAAGAAATTGAGAAATTGTTCTCCATATTTTATTATCTTTTGGAGGATCGGAATGTAAGACGCATGAGAATGAATTTTCTGCGATGAGAATCTTTACAGTTTTCTGTGGTGCTAATATCAATATCATTAAACACCTTATCTATCTTAATTTCAGCATTTAATTGTCTATGTTTTCATTTTTTCAATGATCATGATTTCATTGGACCCTGCAGTCACTACAGAGAATCCAGTTCCAAGACCCATCCGAAATGCAAAATTGTTGGATATGGTGTTTATATATCACCAACCGTTAACACCAGCAACTATTTGCACACAACTTTTACAACATCAAATACAAATTTGAAGTGATTTAAGGTCATATGAAACTTAATCGGAAGCCGAAAAGAGCTAATAAATTATTAAAAATATCAAATTGAATAAACAAATCTATAAAGACACAGTGTGAGTGTCTATATACATATTTGTGTTCCTTTATCATTTCTCTTTGACAACATTGGTTTCAAGAATGAAATGTTGGTCTTGCATGGGTTGTAGTGGAAGAGAAAACTAACATTTCAGTCATTTTACCAGAATCCCCAACACTTGTTAGCTACTTTGTGGGTTGCAGTCATGTAGAGCAGTATGATAAGAAAAGAAAACAGCTGCAAAATTAAGGATAAAGAAAACATGCTTCAATTCAGTTCAGTCCATATCCAAAAGCAACACAAAAAAAAGACAAAACGTGCTTCAATTAGAAGAAAAAAACAGCAACGTGGTACTAACTGGTAATTTAAAATTTCGGCGAATTTTTATCATCCAATCATTGCAGCCGGTGACATTTGACATTAGCAATCCCAAAACCACCTACGTACTATGACATTGCTTAGCAAGATAACGTATTATAATGTCAACACAAAATTTAACCAAGTTGTTTTAAACTCATCATATAACTATATTTGAATACAGTACATTATTAATCTTTATGAAACACATTATATCTTGAAAAAGAGAACGACACCAATATTAGGATGAGAAGAATACATAAAGAGATTAAAAAATAAAATAGAGAAGTAAGCAAATGTTGGCAGAGCATGTCTAGCATCATCCTATGCTCCCATTTTGCGGCCATACGTTCCATTTTGAACTCTTTTGTGGACCCTCACGTTGAACCCACCAGCCATATAAGCCGTAAGAAAAGGAACAAAAACCGGTTGGTCAATCGATACAGGCTCAATTTCAAATTGGTTCAAAATCGAAGCAACAACATATTCCATTTGAATAAAAGCCATGTCTTTCCCAAGACAGACTCTTGGGCCGGCCTGAAAAACCGAAAACTTATAAGGGCTCACATATTTCAAAACCCCCTCGTTATTATTACCTCCTTCTTCGATCGGTTCATCAAACCACCGCTCTGGTTTAAACTCATTCCAATCTTTACCCCATAAGGCCTCCATCCTCCCCATCCCATAAGGAAAATAAGTCACCCTATCACCTTTCCCAACCCTAGTTCCATCCGGCAACACATCATTGTTGGCGGCATGCTTCGAATCCCATGCCACCGGTGGATACAACCTCATTGATTCGCACAAACAAGCTTTCAAATACTTCATATCTTTCAAACCTTCATAATCAAAAGATCTCATCAACTCAAACTCATCATCATTGTTTTTTCCTCCAAAAACTTCCCTCACTCCTTTTACTATCAATTCCTCTTGGCTTGTATTCTTTGACAATAACCAAAGAAGCCATGTCATTGCCGCGGACGTCGTGTCTCTCCCCGCCATGATAAAGCTAATAACCATATCTCTCACCATGATTTCATCATGCCCTCCTTCCAACAACTTTGTCAACAAATCACTCCCACTAACATTATTTCTTTCACTAATTTCTTTTTTCTTCTTCCTTATTATCTCGTTCACTGATTCATGAACGAGTTTAACAGCTTCTTTAAGCAATTTCTCAGACCCTACATTAAGCAACCTCTTGATCTTCCAAATCAAATGAATCGGTGAATGCGAGCGTATTGCACTTATCTCGGAAGCTTTGTCGAATGCCGACAAAAGTGGTGGCAAAGGTTTAGATAAATCCAAACAACAAGGATCATAACCAAGTGAAACTTTACACACAATTTCAAACGTGAGTCTCCTCAAAACATCTTGCATGTCAATAACATGATTTCCATTAGAAGCTAATTCAAGCAATGGAATAAGTCTTTGTTGAACTTCATCTTCAAGTGTCTTTGCAACAAAGTCTTTGAGAGACCTCGTGGTGAATTCATGGCTGCCTATTTTACGTTGTTGTGACCATAACTTTCCATCCACATTGAATATGCCGCAACCTAAAAGGTCAGTGAGAATTTCTGTGAAGGGTTTTCCTTTAGGGAAGTTGGTGAAATTGGTTTTGAGGATGTATTCGACATTGAGAGGGTTGGCGGTTATGATGGTTCGGCGCGCGCCGAGGCGGTTGATGAGGATTGTTTGAGTTGGAGATTGGGAGAGAAGATGAGTGTAGAAATCTAGAAGGCGGTGGCTGTTTTTGTAGAACGAAATAAGGCAACCTATGATGGGGTATGAAGGAGGGGTGTGGGTAGAAGTGGTTATGTGTGAAATATGATTTTTGGGATTATGAGTTAGTATTATTCTCTTGATGAGAAGGCAGAGGACGATAAGAGAAAAGAAAATGTAGTAGAAGAACAACATAGCTGGGAATTGAGTTGAGAGGATATAGGTTGAGTTTAATTGAGAGCAATATGGCAGGTGTGTATATATATGTGCAGGAAATGATGTGCAAAGTGCAAACACATGAATAATATAGTTAGTGGGTGGACCTTGCTTTAGTCATACCTATTGGAATCATAATTCACACATCATTGATTTTAATTGTTTTCATCCTAAATATTATGTCAATTATGTCAATTCATAATCTCATAAAATGATTATATGCTCTCTTAATCGGCCTATATATATATATATATATATATATATTTTATGATGAATCACAGTGTTCCGTCGTTTTAACATCTCTTTTTTCGATTTTTTTTTTATCGAATACATTATTGAACCCGTGCGAAGCACGGGTTTGTAACCAATAATATAAATAAAAGTTTAGTCTAAATTTTCCAGACCCAATCATAAAATCTAAAATGCATATGCATGTATTTGTTGCTTTCAACTATTAGTCAAGGTTCTTTCAAAAAAAAAACTATTAGTCAAGGTCAACAAATTTACCTATATTATTTAAGAAAAGAAAAGTGATAATTTTGAAGAAAAAGAAAAGTGATAATAACAATCAATATTCTTTTATTAAATGAAAATAATGAGTTTTATACTTTAAAAATAGATTTCACATAAAGTAATGAGAATCATATAGATTTCATCCAATAAATGAATAAGTGTCAAAAAGAAGTGTGTGTTTATACCACTCTTCTTGAAAAAAATATTTGATTGATACTTAAAAACCAATTGATATCTTGAGAGATAAAGAAATAGAGAAGATGATATGGTAAACATGATATGTCGGTGATGTGTAAAATAAAAGAAAAAGGAGAAAAAATTAAATGTGAAATAAGAGTGTATATAAATTACAACGTCCATACTCCATGTATAATTACTTTCCATCTCTCATTCAATAGGAAGTAAGACCATATATCAAAAGAGAGAAAGTCAATATCAAAATAAAGAAATAAATAAATAGTTTCAAGTTTCAACAAAGAACAAAAGTCAATCATAAATTATAAAAAAAACAATCAAAATAAATAAATAAATAAATAAATAGTTTCAACAAAGAACAAAAATACAACTTAAAAAAGAAAAAAAACAACTTTTGCGGTCAATCATAGATTATAAAAAAAAAATCAAAATAAAGAAATAAATAAATAGTTTCAACAAAGAACAAAAATACAACTTAAAAAAGAAAAAAAACAACTTTTGCAGTCAATCATAAATTATAAAAAAACAATCAAAATAAATAAATAATAAATGTTTTCAACAAAAAAAAAACAACTTAAAAAGGAAAAAAAACAACTTCTAGACTCAATCATAAATTATAAAAAACAAAAAAACAACTTCTATATTTGTATGTTTGGTCAAAAATAAAACTCTTATATTTGTACGCTCTTAAAACATTTTATTTTCTATTTATTTATTTCTATGTAACACATCTATCATATATCATTCTTACTGTTTCCTTGTTTCTTTGATAAAAATAGACAATGAATGTCTAAAAATAGTTTTCTAAAAAAAATGCGTGTATTTGTTTGTTTCAAGTTTCAACTATACCTCAAAAAAATAGTGTTTTCATTTATATATATATATATATATATATATATATATATATATATATATATAATTGAGTCTAGAAGATTATAATTGTATTTTTTAAGGAGGGTTATAATAATTTTGTTCAAGAAAAAAAAAGGAGGATTATAATTGTATTTATTTATTTGTTTTGACTGAAGTTTTTTTTATTGCAATTGATGTGACGAAAACAAGGGCCATCCACCGCACTGTTTGTCAAAACGAGATAATGACAACTTCAGCACATGATTCACGCTTTACGGTATATACGCAAAAACAAAAGGATAAAATATTGCTAAATATATGATTAATTTAGTTATCAACTCGTTTTTTAATAAAAAATCCAAGAAATTTTTTAAGGAAAAAATCAAAGAAATTGTTATTTTTCAATTTTTAGTGTAGATTTTTTTTTTTAATTGTGTTATCTTCTTAATTATTTCATGATTGCGAAATCACATACAATTTTTTTTAAGAAACTAAATTAGTCCATTTAAATTTGTATTGGTGAGAATCGAGCTTGAGACCATGAAGAGGAGCACGCTCTCAGGTCTCAAACCAATACCACCAGACCAATCCAGCTGTGTTATCACACAAAAATATTAACAAGATTAGCTCAATAAAAGCGTGTTTTTTTATAAGTTCATTGCATTTTTTTTATGGGTGTTAGAGACTAGCTCTCTTTTTGTTATTTCGTTCGTTGTGCTTTTTCATTAGCATCAGACACTTAACTTTGTAACTATGTAGAGTGATTCTTTATGCATACTTTGTGCGAGTTGAATCTCTCTTGTGTTTAATATAATCTCATTTTGATTTCTTAAAAAAAAAAAAGACAAATAAAATATTTTTTATTTTATTTTCTTTAATTTATTTATTATATTTTTGCACGTGTAGCATACCGACCACTCTGGTGTATGCTTTAATTTTATTTTATTTTGGATTATACAAATCTAGTAATTGATTTTGCATAACAAAAAAATAAATAAATATCTACTAGTAATTGATCACTTGGACGGAATGGAAGAGAAAACTATCAATTGAGTCACATCACACGATCCTCTCAACACTTATGAGCCACACTCTCCAATTCTATGGGTAGCAGCAGCAGCTGCATTTGTAATTGTAAGGATAAAGCAAACGTGCTTCAATTCAACTCAGTTCAGTCGATAACCAAAAGAAAAAACAGCAACGTGGTAATTAAAAATTTCGGCAAATTATAGAAATAGTATCATCCATCCAATCATTGAGGCCGGTGACATTTGACAATAACAATAAACAGTCAAGGTATCGTGCTATCCAAAACCCAGTTTTGCACCCCCAAGTCACCATCATCTATTTAAATACTCTTTCATGGTGATTTATCTAACAGTTAAATAGCACTGTTCTACTATGTAATTTGTTTATTTATTCATAATAAATAATATGATTTTTTATTTTTGTGTTAAGATGTGATGTACAATTTTCTTTAAAGAAAATATATGTGAATTTAATCTAAATTCGGTAAGCAATGTTGGAAACTCTTAACCGACCCCGCCTCTACCCCCGAGTCCTCAAAGCTAAATACTTTCTTAGAAGGAATTTTTTGGATGCAAACTTTGATCATAATCCAAGCTATACTTGGAGGAGTATATGGAGTGTGTTGTGGATATGTAACCTTCATTCGCTTAAACCATCCACCCCACCGTCGCTTCACCAAGAAGACCTCATGGTAAACTCTTTGTTGAATACAAGCTTGAATTCTTGGAACATAACTTTGGTACGATCCCTCTTTAATGACGTGGATGTTGCTGCCGTTTTATCAACTCCGCTCTTTGCTCATTCAAGTTCTAATGTTTGCTCTGGAAAGCTACGGTGGATGGTTCATATACTGTTAAATCGGCCTACCATATTTGTTCATATATGATGCTTGTTGTTGACTTAGTTCGCAGTAATATGAACTGGAACACTATTTGGAACATGCTAATACCTCCTCAGATACTCTCCTTTATGTAGCGCTTCGTTCACCAATTTTCGCCTACTAGAGTAAACTTCCTCGCTTGAGGCATTACTTGTGAAGAATCTTGCATCTGTTGTAGGCGAAAACACAAACGCGTGTGTTCTTCGTCTACTCCAAGGCAGCCAAATGCTGGGAACAAATTGGTTTACACTCACTCGTCCAAGAGCTTCCCCTATCAGAAAATAACTTTTCTACTATGATTTTTGATTTGTTGAAGAGGTTGGCGCCGCAACAACAATTTTTGGCAGCTATGGTTTTAATTTTTGAAGCTTATGGCGGAATCGTAACTCTAAGCTTTGGGAAGCCACAAACAACTCACCAGGCTTCATTATTACTCAAGCAAAGAATACACTTAATGAATGGAGTTGTATGTGAAGCGCAATGTTATCGGTTCACAATGCGGATATCTCTCATCTTTGAAATAAACCACGTGTGGGCACGATCAGATAAAATGTGGTCGCAGCCTCCTTCAACAATAAGTCTATCATTGGATACAATATGTGTTTTAGAGACTCTTATGGATCACTCATGCTTGGCTAATCATTTTATTATTACTCCTCCACCACGGTTCTCGAAGCTGAAACCATAGGCTTGCTGGAAGCTATCAAAGTGGCCATATCGGACGGAATGTGTGTTGTCCAGTTTGAAACTGATTTTAAATCTATATTTGATGCACTTGCTACCACCAATACGTCAATTAAAACAAAGTATATATGGAATACATGTTAAGTGTCTTGTTAACTTGTGTCATAAGAATACATGTTAAGGAACAAAAAAATAATAATACAAATTTGCATCAGAAAACTTAATATTTTAACTTTTAAAAAGTTAAATGGATGTCTTTTAAAACATATATTTCTATTATGAGTTTTTTAATACAACGAAGCTGGCATTTATCTTAAAGCAATATTCTAATCATCAATTCCTTTATAGTGTACAAATTAGAAAACTGAGTCCAATATCGTTTCTCTTATGGAAGAGAGACACATTAAACATGTGTAATTTGTAAATTGTAGTAATGGACAGAACTCTATTTTAATATATGGTTCCCAGCGTTGTCAATTGTCATCATCATGGTGTGCTGTCGATCGGTAAAGGTACCTCCTCTATGTGTTTTGAAATAGCAGATCTTGAGCAAGGAACAAAACAAGATGAAATTGAAGACAAAGAAGATTATTTAAATCAATAAAGGTTTTCTAAAATAGTCAGAAGTAATTAATGACATATTCAAAGCCAGCAGTCAGAAGGAGCCATTCATTCATGCAATGCTTTTTGCATTCAAGTTAATGTCCACCAAAGTTTATGATAGATATAGTACACATAATCAAGATGACTTTGATTCTATGAATGATTGTGGAAAAAAAATTGAGATCACATAATATTTCATGGAATGGTGATTAAGATTGTAGATCCACAAAATGTGTAACTCGTTGATCTAATCCGACAAGCATTGACAGAAATTCACGAGCCTCTATGTTGACTTTATTGTTTTGAGGGCACCTCTAAATCGACCTTAACCACATCATATGCTCGATAACCACATCCACCTAACTATATAGAAACAATTTGAAGGTTTACACAACTATTTCAAACAATGATTATCTCTTATAGTAGCATCTTTGTTTTTATTTTACTGAAGCTTAGAACAACTTTAATATCACAATACCCGATCATGGTCGTCAAACTCGCGAGTAGATTCGTACGAGTTTATAAGTTTTGAAGGCAAAAATTAGTGGAATCGCACATAGAATTTTTATTTTTATTTTTGTGGTAGATCGGTAGACTCGTACAAACTCGCATAGACTCGCGAGTCCATGACGAGTTCATGAGATGAGTCTATGAGTTTTTTTGAAAAAAAGAATTGAAAAAGAAAATCCAAAAATGCTCAAACTAAGCAAAAATTGACAGAAAAAAAACCTAAAATCCTCTTTTCTTTTTCGATCTCACTCTCAATTTAGAAATAAAACTCTCTCTGAAGATAGAAGAATTCAAGTCACACTCACCTTCGTCAACGACATTTTCTTCTTCTGTCATTGACAATGTTCTCTTGTTGTACATCAACATATTGTGGAAACTGATATTGCTAATAATGATGTGCAAAGTGGTTGTGTAGACAATGTTGAATTAGGTGCATGTTACAATAATCCAAGTTAGGTTACGATTAATGATGAATAAGGTGTTTTATCTGGGATTGAGTTTGATGATGATGGTCAAAACGCGAGTGAAGATGATGGTGATAATGACGATGGTGGTGATTTTGGTGATGAACAAGAGTTCACATGAACTTTGATTGTTTGAAGCCATTATCATATATATTTGGGTTAATAGGTCTTTACCCCCTTGTAATATAGGTCATTTCCGGTTTTCCCCCCTGTAAAATTATTTTTTTGATTTACCCCCTGTAAAATATTTTTCGTTTGATTTACCCACTTAATAGGCCAAACAAAAACGAAAATTTCTTGAAAAATAAAATAAAATTGGTTTTTGTTTGACCTATTAGGGGGTAAATCAAAACAAAAATATTTTATAGGGGGTAAATCAAAAAAATAATTTTACAGGGGAAAAAACCGGAAATGACCTATATTACAGGGGATCAAGACCTATTAACCCTATATATTTTATGATATTTGATATATATAGCAGTCAATTAGGATGGAATTAGAATATTATCTACTTACTTTTATACTTTGCTTGCTTTAATGTTTTTTTTGTTATGGAGTTTGAAATTTTAATTTTTATGTTAACTAATGATCTATTATAAATATATACGTCCTTTATGTGTCACTAATCTTGATTTTCCATAGACTCATACGAGTCTACAGACCCTTTCCGAGTATAGACTCGCGAGTCTGACAACCTTGCTACTAACGGCTCAACCATTGGAAACTGTATAAACAGAATAACTGAAGAGGAATGGTCAATTGGCGAATTAGGAGTTAATCAGTTAGCTCAGAAACCAATCACCAATGATAAACAGTGGAATTTGTGTATAATCTGCAAACTGGTATAGTACTTATAGCAAAGTTTACAATCAATCAAGGTGCAAATTAGGAGCTAATCAGTATCTAAGTTGCACCCAGATCCAAAATGGCATCTTATTTATTCAACAGAAAGCATCATGACTACTGTTAAGCAATACATGTGCTAATCGGAAAAAACAATATCTAAGCTGGCCAGCTCTCTGTACAACTTGTAAACCATTCTATCTGGTTGTCAATATCCACATCAAGATATTTTTCACTGTATATAGAGAACTCCTTGTTTATAAATAAACCTATTTTGAAGCCCACGAACTTACAATGATTCGTGAGAAATATGCTTTTAACTTGTACACATGACAGTGTTGCTTAATACTTCCTTACACTTCATATGAGGAACGGGCACACAAAAATCCGTCTATCTGAATTGCTGGGTCCATGACATTTTCTACTTCAAAAGCATAGTGGTATTGTAGCCTCGTATCATAAAAAATTAATTCAATGCACCAAAAAATTCTTGACCGTTGAAGCACAAATTTGGACCCATTATTCCCTGAAAATTAGGCACATAACCTAGATCAGAATAAACATGTCCCTGAAAATTAGGCACATAACCTATATCAGAATAAGCATGTCATAGAAGCACTCAGAAACATCGGAGAAACTGATAATAGAAATAAATTTGCAAAGGATGAAATATTTGAACTGTATAAGTCTAAAGTCATAGCACAAACAGGAGATAGATTTGCAAAAGCAACATAACCTACTTCATAAAAGAAAAGTAGACATGACAACCAAGAACTCAACAATATTTGCTATGCATGGATGAACAAAGAAAGAACCTTATACATTTAAGATAAGGACAAAAAACCTCACGTTTGTGAATTAATACCAAGGAACAGTTGGCACGCATCTGCAGGCAGCAGGCTGTAAAAAGGAAGGGCAGAAACTTAGAAAACTGTACCAGAACAATCTATAAGTTGCAGGGATTTACACCGAGCACTATGCAATGTGCCATTTAAAATTCATTTCATCTTGAATATAAGGAAAAAACATTCTACGCCTAAAACAATTTAACCAAAGATCTACAACAAAATCTGTATATGATAAAACACAAACAACACATGGCAATCACATTCTTCAATCTCCAATTCATACAGTAAATTGACCGTATCTAATATACTTACACACCTTTCCATGGAATCGGTAGAAGGCTTGCCTCACTTTGTCAATTTCCAAGGTAAACCTGAATATGAAACCATAGCTAAGAAATTTGAATCTTTTCACTCAAATCATTCTCTTAAACTCAGAAATAAAAAGGGGAAAAATCAAATAATACAGGATTTATGCACACAGAGAAAACAGGTAACATTTTCCATTAAAAAATAAATAAAATCATTAACAAGGAGATTGAATACATGCATGTATAGTTATGTCCAAAATCCACCTAACAGACTTCCTTTAAATTCCACACTTTCTACACCTCTCTACATACCAAGTTTGTTAGTTATTGAAACATCTCTTAAGCTCTACGAATGCAACAGCAGTGCAATCACTGCCTAAGACAATAAACATTTTATCTCATGTATCGATTAACTCTCGTTAAGGATCAATAATTAATGATGCAACATTAGTTTCAATAACCAGAAAAAATAATGTTAAGTATCAAGCATTATACCTATTGTGATGCTCTACCTAATACTTGCTGTCTACTTGTACCATCAAATGGCGATAAAAACGCCCCCGTATTACTCTGTGCCACTGAAATCGAATCAACTGGGGGAACCTGAGCTCCATCCGCTGCTGGACAAGCCTGCAACCAAATATTAGTTTAGATAACTGTTATAAAACTTATAATGCTCTCCATCTTTGTATAAGCACACTGAAAAAAAGAAATACCACTTACCATCTTACGAGACACCTCTGAATTCCTCTAGATATGGGACGAAAGAAGGGTGGATCCCGTTGAGCATAAAGCAGCCCCACCTGCCATAGACCACTAATAGGTTAAAGAAATTAAAGATTGCTATATACAGTGTATGAAGGGTCATGGTGTCGATACATTATAGTACACCAGCATAGTTAAAGTAATGCAAAGCCTTTGTACTACTAAATATTAAAAGCTAGTCCCACTAGGAAAAGCCTTTTATTTTATTTTTTTGCAGTTGCTGTTAACTCCCAAATAGTAAAATAAAATGAGTTTTGTTTCCAAATTTACTGAAGCTATCATTTGATAATTTAGCTGACTCCGCCTAAGGCATGTGTCGGATTTCTATTATTTTGAAGTCATGCAGTAAAACATCATTGATTCACTTATAATGTTTAATAGTATTGAATTTAAAATGAAAGTCCAACCATAATGAACAAAAGGGATAGATATGTGTTGGGACTCCATTAATGGTACAGACCAAAAGTGGTGATTTCTTATATTTAAAAGATTGAAACTGAAAATTATATTTAACAGTAACCAGTAATGAAATTCGCTAATTTTACCAGCACCAGAAAAACATTTCAAGAAGAAAAGTGATATAAATAAACTTATTGAAAGACTTGATTGCAAATGTAACTGCTAACTATTATCTTAAACATCTTAAAATTTCAGACCAAATGACCTAGTTAGTAGTTACTATAATACATTAAGTGGCAAGGGATATCCTAAAGGGTCACCGGGTTTTCTAGAAAAGAATTTAGAAAACAATGATATACCTGTAGTAATGCAAGAGCTGAAGGATCGTCAAATATTTCTTCACTATAATCAATTCGATAATTGACCTGATATGAAGGTAATGATAATTATCAGTGAGAGCAAACAGATTACAATCCAAGCACAACTTAAAATGGTCAGCAAGTACACAAGTAATGCTACCCTCAGTGCTATAAATATCGAATTATAGTACTGAATACTGCATCCATAAAGAGAGAAATACTACAAACACGATCTCTGACACTTTCACTTTGACGGTATTATTGGGTCAAACCTCGATAGCAAATAACCTAAGCCTGGGTTATTTAGTGTGGCCAACATGGGGTTTCACCAAATAATGGGCCATAGAGATTCTATTCAAATTTTTTGGTACAAGGAAAATAGTGTGTGAAAAAGTAAATATTCCGAATAAAATAACCAAAAACAAAAGTATTTTGATAGATGCTGGAATTCAAACTGGAATTACAAGGGAAATGTATAGAACAAGACTTTTATAAAAGTAACAGAAAACAGGAAGAATTAAAAGATGAAAAGTAGAGATAGACTGAGTGAAGTAAGCTTGGTACTCTTCCGAAGGCCTAAACCTCACAGAACTGCCTCAAAAATTCAATGTCCCATTTGGTCCGGTTCCCTCCATCATATTCCCTGCATTCCCCATGCTTCCTACACGCTCTTCACTAAAAAGAACACCTACAGACCACATTTGGGTGGGGGTGGGGGGTGATGGGACTTTTATCATGTTTATTCCAGAGGAGAAAGAAGAAAAGTGGAAATCAGCCGCTTCTGGTGAATGAAAGGAGGAGAAATTCTGTTGTGATGAGTAGAGAAGTGTTGGACAGGGAGTGTAATAGATTGTAGATGTGGTAGGGAAACTCAATAAATGAAGAGATAGAATAACAAAAAAGTGAAAAAGGAGGAGGTGGAGGGGAATGAGAGGCTAGTCGAGTTTTGAAGAGACATTTGGTGACTTAAGCCAGGAGGGGATTAAAAACCTTCTTCAACAATAAAAACTCGGAAAAGCAAGGCCATCGTCCTATAATTTTGCACTATCATATCCAATGGATATGAGCATGCATTTGTTAATTTTGTTTACATATCATATTTTTTCGGGCTCCAGTAGCTTCTTTTTTCCAATAGAACTGTTGCCCACAAGGAAAAATTATAAACTGAAAAAAGATAAGCACATTTACCCCAAATTCTGCATTGATCAGAGATTTAACAAAATCCATCAACTGAAGCTTTGCCCATTCCATGCACAATTTAGGGTCATCCACCTTCGGTGGATGCCTCCAAGGTGCACCAAAACGTAATTTGTCATCTGAAACCTTTCCATTGCGTACATCAATTGCAAATTTTTGCAAGATCTCCAACGCTCTATCCATTGCAGGATTCACGACAGAAATCTAAACAAAGTTGGATAATGCTACGCACCATTAATCACACATGCAGAAGTGAGAAGAAAATTACGAAAATAATTTAACCAAAAGAATTGAACACATCTTCCCTAAGGTTGTGAAAAACTACAACAGAAATAACAAATCTTCCCTCTACAAGAGAGAGACGATGGAATAAAAATCTCCCTGTTTTTTATCCTTTGAATTAGCTAATTCATGGGACTACAGGGCTGGATACCACTAATATACAGAAATCATTTAAAAGAAATTTGATGTGTGCTTATTATGGTTTTTAACTTTACAATCTTCTATGGCAAACTTTTTTAAATTTAGATTTAAAAACTTCCATAAAATACTTCTATTTATTCTGTGTAGTTGTGTATTTAAACATTAAGTTCTCCATGTAGTATCAGGGTATTGCGGAATAGGAGCTTTTGAGCACCTGAGGAGAAAAATTAGAAGTGATTAAAAACTGTGTGACTACTTTTGTCATGCTGCCTGAGACAATTGCTTATTTTCAAGACAAACAAAAAGAAAGCCTTATCCAACAAGGTGGGGTTAACAATTTACTTAATCTTAAGACAACCCCAAAAATATGTCCATATTGCAGTTTCAGCTGAAGGATACTCCAATCATTGAGAGGAATGCCATAATAAATAAAGGAGATTTGCAACTTGGGACGATAGGGTGTTAATTATAATAATGCTCATTGTGTAGAATTGCCCCCCATATCTGTCATGTCATGTGTTCAAATAATTGTTAAGATACAAGTTTTGACATGATTTGGGTGAAAATTGAATGGCAACCACCTATTGACATTTTATATACTCAAATTTGGGTTGCTGTTATTTTCTATTTTTACTTATAAAGCTGCATTGAATTTTATTTTTTATCGGGTTATGTAAAGATCATATGTGGGCAGGCATGGATCCACCTATGGTGGATTGGGGGCAACTGCCCCCACTAATTTTTCGATGCTAATTGTTAAATTTTTAATATTTTAGTTATTGCTCCCTCTTAAAATAATATATTGTCCCCATTAAATGAAAATTTATACTATTAAAAGAGTTTCTCTTATGAATTTTATAAAATCAAATGTGTAAATGCATTATAGATGAAAAATTTTAAATGATATTTACCATACTTTTTAAATATAAAGACACGTAAATAATAACTTTAATTTGTAGATGTTAAGGAGTCATTAATATTTCTATTATATAATATTATAATCTCAAGTATTTTGCCCAACGATAATGATGTTGATATTTTATCACTTTTGCATTGCTAATATTTTAATATAAATATCTATCATATAAAATCTTGCCCCCGTAAATCAAAATATCTGGATCCGTCACTGTATGTGGGTTAATTTATGGAAAGCAGCAACTTACTAAATGAAGTGGAATGATCCTGACTTATAATGAGTGGCCAAGTGTATCACTGAGCCTAGCATAACAAGTAAATGAAACTACGAATTCAAAGGAACAAAAGTTGCATAAAGCGAAGTTTGTATATATTGACATCATTTTTTATTATTTTGCTAACTGGAGATTGACATGTTGCATTTTTTGGGTCAATTTTTCTTCCAATATTATCATCCAACCATATTTTTATGATTATACCTGTAAAATGCCGGGGTAAAAGATGCTAGTTCTCCAAAAATCAATTGATGCCCTCAATTACAGTTTGAAAACGATAATAGGATGCAGAATGAAAGACTCAGTTCAAAACTTACCTGCAAATATGCTAGATAGGCATCAACAATGTCCTCGAATGTACTAGCTCTGTCTGCTGCTGTCCTGCAGTTAGATAAAAGCATCAGCCAGTAAGAAATACAATATCAATAAATTGATAAAGATCATACAACCCCAACGATAATGCAAAAATCTTGCATTCGATATTCAAAAGTGTATTATTGCTTAGACAACAAAATAGACGAGACTTGAGTAATAAAGAATCCAAAATAAATAAATCTTACGTGTGGAGATGATTGTTCTGTTTAAGTGCATAAAGCTCAAATAGATGTCGAGGGTTTGGCCCAAGTACCTCAGCAATCACTTTCCACTGAAATTTAAGGGCTAGTAGTTAAAAAAAAAGTAGAAATTGCAAGGAACTAAAATAATTTCAGGACAATATCCATACTTCTGAATGACTAAAGTAGTCGGTGACCATGTGCATTTGAGCTTCTTGTGGAGTCCACCCAAAGGTCTGCCAGCCAAAAATTGTTCAATGATTAACATAAACTAAACCAATAACAAATGAAAAAAGGTATTAGACAGACACACATCTCAATTATGGAGTTGCCAAAAAAGTACAATTGTCGAGGACAAAGCAAACACGGTCACAGATCAAATAAGAGAATGGAAGCATTTGCCTTGTTATCATACTAACATGTAATGGTTGCACTGTTCTTTAAATTGAGTATATATGTTTTGAGTCTTTCCTAAAAGAGTACTAAACGGTGGGATTGAACAGCACTCACGGTGAAACAGAAATGGATAATCACCTTTTGTGAGTTTTGTAATCTCTCCGAACATGCATATTCATTACAATTTCAGCAAGAGTACCTCTCACACAGACTATTTAGTTACTGCATTTGTGTTTGATGAAAATGATGAGATTATCCTATATTATTACAGGTCTTAAATGGATTCCAAATAATGAGCTTATCAATGAAACTATAAAACGGATTGTGTCATACTTTTGTTCCCCACCCCTCACTAGTCAAGCAAATTTTGCCAATCAGAGAGGGTGCAGTGATGGAGTTGCTTGCAAAATCAATGGGTTGCATCTTAATTTGCAGGATTTTTGGATTCCTCTTCTTCTTACAACGAATTGTGTATTCAAGGTGCATTTGGTAGATCTTATTTGGGCTTATCTCATGAATAATCACTTGTTAAGTGTATAAAAGAACTTATGAAATGTCCATAACATGTTTTCATCACTAAGCTCCCCTGGTAACTTATGAAAACAGCTTACAACTTAGACATATATTAGTTTTGACCATAACATGTTAAGTGTATAAAAGAGCTTATGAAATGCCCATAACATGTTTTCATCACTAAGCTCCCCTGGTAACTTATGAAAACAACTTACAACTTATACATATATTAGTTTGACCACACTCTCTCTTTGATTATAGAAATAGCTTATACACATTCATTTATTTGATATACGCTTAGTCAACTAGTCTTAATTAAGTGGTTTACCTAAACACCCCTCACTAGAGTAGAAACATGTGGAATGAAGAATAAAAAAACAGAAGAAAAATATAAAAAGGGAAGAGAAACCTTATCAAACCAAATTCAAAATATTAACTATTTTGGTTAAATGATGTCATTTCTTAATGTTACTCTCTATAGGGAAATATCTTTCATTTCACCTCTACCTACACCTCCGGTCACTATTATAAGCAAAAAACCACTTTTTAGGTTAATTGAATAATTGATATATAGGAGTCAGATATATCAGTTATTCAATTAACCTAAAAAGCGGTGTTTTGCTTATAATAGTGACCGGATGGTGTACTAGGAAACAAGCCATCTCGTGATAGTGAAGTTGTTGCCAGCATGGCTAGGGGGTCACAACTCACAAGTACATGTCCTGAATTGGCCTCGTGCAAAATGCAAGGTGAAGCTGCTTATTATAGACCCACATAACGGGTCTAAACCTTACCTAGAGCCCCAAATAGAGTTGGAGATTTCTGTCAGGTTGAATTTTGTGACTTGCTACAGCCATATTGATGCCCTGAAAATACAGGAATATATGTGGAAAATGGATATATGAACCAAGTGTTTACAAAGTGCAGTCCTTTATAAGATGGAGAAGCAATGTTGCTTACCATCTTTCACTGACTAATAAAAACACCAATGCTATAAAATGACGTTTATTGCCATTATGAGATTTTAGAAATGTCAGGCTGCCATTGCTCTGGAAAACCTGGTTAAACATCAGTTAACCCATCTGAATGCAGGGAGGACACTGACATACATTTTCTAACTTTTCCCCCTCACAACCCTAGGAGACCCGAGTTTAGAAGGTACAGTGTAATTTTTTCAATTTGTTCCTCCATCTGGAGGGAAAGAGAGGGGGAGAGAGAGAGAGAGAGAGAGAGAGAGAGAGAGAGAGAGAAATTCTAATCAAAACAGTTGTAGATTAATAAGGAAGAACGCAAATAAGACTGTCAGTTCATGTTTCTGACCCCAATTTGCACATAAAATATCACGATCCATTTGTGGACGTGGACATGGGGGGTGGGGGGTTGAAGGGATGGCAATGTTAGTTATTCAAGTACCTCACGTGAGATGAATACATCCATGTGTCCAAAATCCGAGAAAGCTTCATATGAATAATAACTGGAGAAAATAGAGGGATGTTAGAATTTGTAGAAAGGGCTCCACCAAATATTCAAATTAGTGAATATGTTGCCTAATAATTAAAAATTTCCAAAAAAAAACGGAGTGAGAGGAAATATATAAGATTTAATAAAATAGATAAAAACACCAAAAATAACCAAAGACCTGCGGCGTAAATAAGACCATAAAAAGAAAAGGACCAAGTATGTTGAATGTAGATCACATGGACATATGCACATGCAAATAACCAACTCAAGTGTATAGGAAAAGGATTGATACACTGCAGTGCTATTGAAAAAATAGTTGACTACTTGTAATCGTCATAAAATATGTTTCCTGCAAAAGTCATGAACTGGTGCAGAAAAAATGCAAGAAACTATTATACTTATTCTGGTCCTGATATTTAGTTGTGCACTTTGCTTTGATTTGAATAGCTCCCCCCGTATTACATTCGTATAAATTAAAAAATTTAAATGTATGTGAAAAAAGAGCTTTCCACTTTCCCAAGAATAAGAAACTATATAAAGTTGACAGTGACAACAAGATTCCAAACTTCTATACGCTCCCAACAATTTTCAGAGTAAAATCAATGAATACTTCACAATCCATCCAAGCTCTAAGCTCATCACATTACAAGCCCTCACTTCACGAGCCAAATGAAAGTAATGCATAAACGAATTATGAACCATTTCATTGTAAACAAAATAAGCTCAATAAACATAAACTATGATGTTGTAGTGCTAAATAAATTGAATTTCATTCCAGCGACAGCTTAAGACTAACTTTACATAGTAAAATATATAGTTGTGGAAGGAAATGAAGAAAACAACCTATCAGATGTGACGAGGATAACAGGAAGACACCGCTCATTAGCACCCAAAGCCATTATTCTCCATATCAAGCTATCATGATACAGTGGTCCACTAACCAAAAACTCGTCATTTTCCGTAGCATGCTTTAGAACTTCAATATTGTTGATTACCAGCTTCGGCTGCAAGCAACTCCCATACATCATCATTTTGAATTACCACAACACACAATACAAAAAATACGCAATCCAAGTTGTTTCGCAAACCTAAGAGCTTGTATGGATTGGCATATTTGAGTTTATCTATTGACATGAGCACTTGTGAAACTCTTCAGGAGAGCATAAGGAAACTTCTTATGACATGTCTATTAGTTGTTTTCATCTTATTTTCATAAGTCATTCTAGATAATTTATAGCTTATGGACCTGTTTGAATTGACTTACTTGAACTTATCTACTGGCACAAGCGACTGAGAGTACTTATGAAAATAGCTTTTGACATGTCCATAAGTTGTTTTTAAGCTTAAGTTCATAAACTCTCATAGATAGCTCATGAAAAACAGTTTATGCAAAAAGAATCTAACTTTATTTTCTCTTTTGTTATAGAAATAGCTTGTACATAAACGCTTATCATGATAAGTGCTTATGTTGTTAGCTTTAAATTTAGTTGTCTATCCAAACATGGTCTATATGAAAACAGTTTGACTTTATTATTTCTTTTGTTATAGATATAAGCATATAGCTTATACATAAAAAATTATATGATAAGCAACTTAAGCAAGCAATGAGCACTACCTAATCTTCACATTATTGGCAATTGGTCGTAAAAGTACCTGAAAATGATCAATTTCAGCAGCCTGGGACAACAAATCCAACAACAAAAAAGGCCAATCTGTTGAAGAATGAGTAAGTGTCCTCGAAAACGTTCCAGTCCGATTCATATTCGCAATAGCATTACTCTTAAACCCTTGCTGAATCTCAATCACTCTTTTCGCAAGCTTCAACGCAACTACAGATTCCTTAAAATACAAACCCTCTTCCACAGACAAAACACTCTTCACTTTTTCCCCAAATCCCAAAACCCTATCAATCTCATCACCACTACATTCCTTAGTCATCGCCAACACCGCCCGATCCCACAGCACAGCCGTAGAACCCTTAGAAACAGTATCATTCAACACGCGACGTAGAGCGGTAGTTAAACCGTGCCATTTATTAAGCGAATTGAAGATCTGACGAGAAGTAAGGGATCCTAATCGGAGTGCTTTCTCAGCCATTGATTCGAGGCATTGGTTGAGATTGTTGCGGCAATCGGAGAGAGATGGAGGAGGGAAGTTGGACCATGAAGCCCATGGGCTTGATATGCCAGGCTGAGCTAGCTGGGCGAAATCGACGTAACTAGTGACGTGTGGGCCTTTGTTCCAGTCGTTGAGTACCCGTTCGAGAATGAAGGTGGTTTTTCCGACGCCACGTGGACCGTGGAGGATCAAAGGTTGATGAACGCGGTGGTGTTGAGCGTGGTTGTTGAGGATTGTCTCGAGAAGTGGTCTTGAGATTATTCTCCATGGTTTCTTTGATGCCATTTTTGTGGTGAAATGAGGTAGGGTAGAGAGGGAAGAAGGAACAAAGGGTTTTGGGGGTTTAGTATGCTGACGTGTGTTGCTACTGTAGCTCCTTCGGTTCAATTTGTTTGGATCAATTTTTCACTCGGGTGAAGTGTACGGTGTAGAGTCCATATCTTTTTTCATCTTACTATTAATCAAATCGTATTAGTATTGGCATTTGTTTGCGTGTTGAAGATATAGTTTTTATTTTAGTTAAAATCATAAGTATTTTCATATATGTGCCCCATATATGGATTCATGACATGCAATTTGACAAAGTCGATTTTGTGATTGATTCTAAGATTACAACATACGTGTTTCATTCTAATCGATATGATGGTATGGAATTCGGTCATCTAATCACATCATGCAAGAATCTCTTCCCATCTCGATTTTACAAAATTAAGAGTGGACTTTAAGAGGTGACAAGTTGATTTGGTAGTTTATCTCAGCGTTTATATTTAAGTACTCGGTTGTATTATCTCTCTTGTTATTAATGAAATGTTGTAACTTGTAAACATCTTTTCTCACTTCTTCATTCATTAAGTTAAGTCCTTCTTAACACCAAGTCGACCCAACCATTAGGCCGTGTTTTGGGGTTGCGCATGTCACCTACATTATTCGTCCATATATGGTGTGTGGCTAGAGTATATTCTCCGCACATTCTCATCCATGCAAGAAGCATAGAGCTAAAACACGTGCCTTATCCATACATGTTTTCTATGCCACTTTTGTAGCAACTCTAAAGTGAGATGTATAGAAGTAAGAAGAATAAGAAGAAGACGGCCTACCAAGTAATATATATTTTATCTTCTTTTTAATTCCCCTTGTTGATTTGTCTTAGTTTATCACTTCTTACTTTATTCACTTTCTTCATCGACCTTCTTTTTGTGAACTCTAAGATTCTAGCATGCATACATACATGTTGGATTGATTGATTAATTAACTTGACTAGCATCACTAAGGTTTAACATTTTTGATTCATCGTAATTAATTATTAACAACAACCTTAATTATTACAATTTGTTATATCATTATCAATAATACATTACAACATCTCCCGATAATTTAATTTATTTTTTGACCATGTGTATGTTTGAAAGTGTGTTATAAGGAACTAAGGAGTAATAAAATAACTTAGCCTATTTTAAATCTATATGTTGAATTTGGAATATATAATGGTGCTTGCATGATTACGTGGATGTTTTCAACACGTTGTTTGGTCTTTAGCACAAACCTATGGTTGACTATGTAAGCATTTTATTTTCTTTGAAGTTTTGTTTTAATGATAAAAATAACTTCTATGTTTTCCTCTGATTATTACATCCTTCGTAGTGAAACTCTTACTTTAAGTATTTGTGTTACTTGGAAAATTCACATATAGTAAAATTTATTTTCAGGTAAGTATTTCCATGTGGCCAAGAGTGAGGAAGACATCAATTCATATGTTAGTTACGTGGGTAAGAATTCTTTTCAGACTTTCATTCTTCAATGTCTTCTACCTCATTTATACTAATCCACATAAGACTGCAAAAATGTTGTCCAATATGAGTGGATTAAGTCGACCAATGAGGGTGATTTTTTCTAAACCTCAACAATTTAAGTTTAAATTTTTGTCATTTTATTGTTCTATGTTATACTAAATAAGTATAGGTTTCAACGACATATGTATGATACAACCTCTTGCATCAACATGCTATTGCAGAAGAAATTTTCAGAGACAAGGGTTTTGGAACCAAACATGTATGTCTTTGTAACCTTTGTCTAATATATATCATATGCCAAAAGCATATGTCCAATATAATAATTCAAAGTATGATCTTGTTTTAGGTTTAAACAGTTGTTGGAGTAGCTACAATCTTAGGTTCATCATGGACATGTTATTTGCCTCAGGTGAGAAAGATGACGCTTCAAATTGGTTATTTTTATGAGATCTTCCATTAATCCCAATAAACTCTTTTCATGTCCCTTCATGCTATAAATAGTGATAAATTCAATAACTGCATTGATTCCACGTTATATGGATATGCCACCGGAAAAAAAGGCATATATTTTATAAACCTCGCACTGTTGACTATGCTCCCTAGTTCTCAAGCCCTATAAATCTAATAGTTGCATCTCATTTGCATATCTAGCAAGATAATTTAACAGAGGAAGATAACCGAAACAAGTGATCATGCACTACAATATTAGAAGACATTCATTCACAATATTTTGACTTCTTGGTAAATTATATGAACAAGGTGAAGTTAAAAAGGAAAGTGATGAATAGAAAATAATAAACAATTAGCACTAATAACCTCAAACAATTGACTTAGAGTATAATCATCAACAATACTAAGAAAACCTTCCACTGAAGAAAAAAAGAGAGTATTCTATGTGCACTTGCACACGCATGTGCACACTTACACAAACACACATAAGCATTAAGACTATCTTTTAAATTTTTATATTTATTGTGCATGTAACACTAAAACCTTATAGGCTCCTCATAAAAATAAAATAAAACCTAAACCCTTGCAGGTATGCTAAGAAGTGTCATAAAATATTTATACCGTGACGTTGCTATGTTCAACAAATTTTTTGCACACTAACTATGTATTACATGCTAAATTAGTTCAGGATGTAAGACTTATAAACTAATTAGAGATTGCGTCACTTTGGAAAAATCCAACATAAAAAATGATGTAAAATGTTACAGTATTTTATTTATACAAATTATTATTTATATTTATGTCAAAAAAACATATTAGGTTCATAATTTAAAATGTTACCCTAATATGTTTATAACATTTTTTATAGGTTTATAACATTTATTTGTTTATTTTATCGCACATTTTGTTTGTTTATTATGTTATTTTAAAAAGAAAAAACACTTATAGGAATTTTTTAAAGAAAATTTTGCATGAGAACATCTAATGCAAAAATTTGAGTCTTTTATTTGTCATAGTGAATGAGAAAGATATAGTAATATCTAACCAGCTAATTATATGGATTAATTTTTTATATGAACAAAAATGTGGTTGTAACCACCCTTGGTATAATGATTTCATTACTTGACAATTGCATTTGAAAACACAGTTGGTCCTCAAGGTGAGTAAGCAGTAGCACTTAATGTTGTAGGTGATTGGTCATCATTCTTCAATTGTACATTTCGTGATTATCAAGGCACGCTATATGTAGAGAATGGCCGTCAATTCTACCGCAGTTGTGCGATTTTTGGAACGATCAACTTCATCTTCGACCAATCGACTACTTTGATGCAGAACTCCATTATTTATGCGAGGAGGTCTAGTCAAGGACAAAGGAACGTTGTGATAGCAGATGGCACACAATATGATCATTACAAAACTTGAATAGTTCTTCATGTCAGATGTTGAACTCATACCTTATCAATCAACTATGAAGACTTACTTGGCAAGGTCGTGGAGGCCATTTTCAAGGGCAGCCTACATCAACAATTATATGGATGATTTTATTCATCAGAATGGATACATTATTTGGAACTCAACGAACCCAAACACCAAGAACTCTTACTTCACGGAGTTTGGCTACACCAGACTTAGATGAGGCTACATCAAGAGTGAAATGAGCAAAATGTCTTATCACCCAAGATGAGGCTACTAATTCACTATTGAATCATGACTTCAGGGTAGCACTTGGTTGCCTTCTATAAAAATTCCTTATGACACTGGCTTTGCTTAGTTAGTTAGTATGCATATTGATATTTCTCTATTTTCCAATTCGACTATAACAATGTATATCTTCATTAGTAGTATATATAATATAATGTGCATTAATCAAATCCTCATCCATTCACACGTTAGTGGTGTAATAAGTCTTGACAAAAAAAATACATAATTTATATAACAGCCTGATTTTCGCTAGATTTATTCTATTATTTATTTATGTGTGTTTATATGTGCTTATATGTGATTAATTGCCTCTGTGTGTATTTTGGGTTAAGATTAGTGGATTTCGGTGTTAGAAGGGTATTATGGTCCTTTTAGACTCAGGGGTACTTTAGTCATTTTGTGAGCAAGGGTTGATTAGTAATTTCATGGTGAGAGTTATTTTTAGTGCTTCAAGTGAGAACCATTATTTTTACTAAGTTACTATTCGGTAGTGATTAATTTTATAACCGGTAAGTGATCGTTATTATTATTTTAACCGTTAGTAGAGAGAAACTTTGGGGGTTGGTTTATTAATGTTGTGAGCCCATTAGGACACTAAGAGGGTTGAGCCCAAAGTGTAGAGGTTATATAAGTATTAGTCATTAAAGAAAGTAGGGTTGTATAATCATTCTACAAGTTTGAGAAGAGGGAGAAAGAGAAAGGGGGCAAGAGGAAGAAAGAAGGGTTAGAGAGAAAGATTGAAGAACCCAATATGAGCTCAGTTGAAGCTTGAGCTAGGTTTGTTGCTTATTGAGGTAAGGGGGTTAGATTTCATTCATAATTTTTTGTATAATCTCTTTTTCTTCTTAAACTCATAAGTGCTTATTTGTGAAAAGTGATTAATTGTGAATTTAATTGGTGAAATTCGTGCTTAGGTTTTGATGTAATGTTTGGGTATGTGAATTTAATGATAATTAAGTTGTTGATGAT
>Ga0228710_1002498_pt1 | contig 29020 bp, 15 predicted proteins | sample MedpolnodulmetaG_FD_177995 | JGI IMG/M metagenome (GOLD analysis project Ga0228710, IMG submission 177995) | Root nodule microbial communities from Medicago polymorpha collected in Santa Monica, California, United States - pink nodules | ecosystem: Host-associated > Plants > Roots > Nodule...
TATTCATGTTTTATTAAAAAAAAAAAAAAAAGTACCCACTTGTGTGATAAGTGATGAGCACACATTTAAAGAAGAGAGGACGCCGAACCATGCAAGCAACAACACAACACAAAACAACACAATTGGTCAGACTGCAACACTGCAATATTGAGTAGTACAACACACCAAACCAAACCTGCCAATACTGCCTTTTACCTTGCCCTACCTCTAGTAAAAATACCCCACATACCCTCTTTTGGTCCACACCCTTTCTTTAACCATGGTTACTATTACCATCACTTTTCCACTTTCTTACTAGGCTCGCATTTCCTTACCATGGTTTATTCTGCAGTCAAAGAGCATGTAGTAAGGTTTTTGTCCTCTCACACACCTCCCTAGTTTGTACAACACTCTACTCTCTTATTGTATTGTACCTTAGCTACTTTTTATTTTATTATATTTTACCCCTCTTTCATGCAATGGTAGAAAGGAAACAACATGGACATTGGAATGGCATTGGAAGGAATGAATGGACAAAAAAAGAAAGTAAAACATGACTTCAATTACTTTTTCAGAATTTTTTTAAGGGAGTTTTTATTTCATTTTGAGAGCAAAATGATGACCTTTAATTAATTATCCTCCCATTTTCACAAAAATTGTACCTATTTGATCAAGTATTTATCTATTTACCATTATTAAAAATAAAAACAGGTTGTTATTGAATTGAGAATGATATATGTAATAGCATCTATTACAGGGTACAATTGATAAAATAAAACTAATACACTTTCAAAATTATTTATACAACATTGACACTTTAAATTAAAAATGTATCAATATCTTAACATCAATACGACACCAATAAATATAATAACAATAATCAAATTTTTGTGTGAATAAGATATCATTTACACACAATTGTAGATATTAATTCTTGAAACCTAAGATATCTAGTTAAGTGGAAAAAAATCATTTATAATCAATTTAATTTTTAAACTATTAATATCTTTATTGGTAAGACCATACCGATCAATCTACAATTATTAAGAAAAGTTTGTCTAACATGTACAATATTGCATGTTAAAAGAATTAAAATTAACAATTTTTTATTCAAAAACAATAATTATTTTATATATTTAATTTGTCAAAAAATGTATACTCAGTTTTCAAAATTATCTTTAAATTATTAAAAGAAATATAGTTGATTTTTTAATTATCTTTACTTAATATGAACATTTTTGTGAAAAACTAATGAATGTATCTTAAAATTTTAAAGGGATCCTACAAAATGAACAATTTTTAAAGGGAGTATCATTTAACAAAGAAATTTGAAGTGAACTCGACCTTTAACGTTTGAATTCTGCTCTTCTCTCAACAAGTTTTGCTCCCATTCAACCAAAATACACATCTGTGAGTTAACTAACGCAAGTGTTAATCCTGCCTTAGTTAATTCACGCAAGAGTAAATATATGCGTTAGCTAACTTACGCAGCAATTAGCACCTGCGTGTGTTAAACTGATTTGATTAATATGCAACTTTATTCGAATTTATTTAATACGCAATTTTTATTCGAATTCACGCTGAGTTTAATTAGTCTTTATTCGAATTTATTTATTCAATACACAATCATAAAATAAATGCAAAAATTAACAAAAATAAAGGAACAAAAATAATAGACATAAAATCTCATTTTATTAATATAATTCTTAGTACATTTACAATGGTGTAATACTAAATTTGCGAAGAAAAAAACACCACCATAAAATTTGTCTTCCTGTTGTAAAACTAAAAGAAATCCACAAGAAAATCAGCCTTCATGTGGTAAAACGAAGAAAAAAAAACGCAAGAAAACCAACATTCTTGGGGTAAAATTAAATTTGCACATTTAGTTTTACCCGTGGGATAAAACTAAATCTGCTTCTTTTTACCCCTAGAAGGCTGCTCAGTGCTCACCAATCATCTTTTTACCCAAAGATTGGTCTCTTTTTACACCAAAATAAAGACTAAAAAAAGAAGGAAAAGAAGGAGATTCATAAGGGGAGAGAGTGAGGAGGTGAGTGAGAATGTGAAATGGTGTTAGGAAATGAGGAAGTTTGGAGGGGTATTTATAGGTGGGAATGGTAACATATGTTATAACTACAATAAATGTAGTAAAAAAAATGTAAAAATTGTAAAAAAAAAAGTGTAGAAACAAGATTGAAAACCTGACCACCGTCTAAAAAACATGTGTTCTTGAGCTCAGACCACCGTACAACCTACATGAGTTAATTCGCGCACATGTCAGTGGTGCGTAACTTAAGTCACACTGAACTCTATTAGGGGAGTGAGTTAAGTCAAGATGCATCACTCAACTCACCCAAAGGTATATTTAGAAAATCAATTGGACTATGCATCGGGTAAAGAGCAAAATTCTTAAAGTTTGATGGTCTAACTTTTACACGTATTATGTTATCAATTTATCCCGTGTCTTATACGAGTGCTTCACAATGATGCTTGCTTTTAGACCCGTGTTTGCAAAATCTTGGTTCTGGTCAAAGATATTGGTCTACCTTTTAAATATTGTTAATTATTTTTTACATAAAAATAATATATATGCACATATATATATTATGTCAAGTGATTTTTAAGAGAGAGAGAGAGAAAGAGAAAGAGAAAGAGACAGAGAAAAAAGTGATTATTTTGATTCATATGTTTTCTTCTCACCTCTTTTATCAAATGATATTATGGTATATATTTGATATTGATGGGTTTGTGTAAATTTTTTGTCTAGATAGAGAGATTGAAAGTTGTTATTTGTAATAGAGTAAGAATAGTTTTATCATATCATATCATATATGATATGGGTAAGAAACCACAAAAAACAAAGGAAATTTGGGCAGCAATAGCTGAAGCATCATCAACAATAGATGAACATCAAGAACAACCTCAACCTACCAGAAAAAGAGGTAGACCTCGTAAGATTGTTGTGAAGATGGAAAGTTCAGAAGAAAAAGCAGTTTCACAAGAAGAAGGTTCTATGAAGAAAGAAGAAGGAACAAAAACATCATCAGAAGTAGAAGCATGCATGGTTAGAAAAGAAGAGGGAGGTGAAGAGATTCAACTTGTTCCAAAAGGTGTGTCTGTGTCTTGTAGAAGCAGCAGAGCTAGGCGTAAAAGCAAACCCGTAAAGAGTAGTACTCAATAATATTTTTATGATTAATATCACTCTGCTTATAATTAATTAATCATTACTGCTTCTATTAAGAAATTATTAGCTTCTTGATTTGTCTAAACTGATATTATGTCAAAGAAAAGAAACTATTTTATCTTTGAAATATTATTATTTTGTTTGTTTTTTTTTTGCTTATTGCACAAAACCATGTATTGAGTTCAGTTCATTTTATTTGTTTCTTTACTTGAACTAGAATATTATCGATTGCTTGAAACTATTAGGGTTGAATTTATACCAAGTATAATAAGTTGTTTGCATCACTAGTGATTGAAACATGCTTTGTGGTTAGGTTTATTTTCTTACTTTTCCCTTATTTATATAATTATATTATATGAGTTGAATATCAAAATGTACATATTTATTTTCATCACTCTTTTACTTTATATTGTCTAGAAGTTACACGTATTTTAAAAATACAAAACCAAAGAACAATGAATCTATCATCAAATATATACGATCGTCTGTTTGGTGTTTGCATATAGTTGGATTACAACAATTGCATGTTGGATCTTTTGATGGATATGAAATGTTTGAAAGTATTCATGTCTTTTAATTATTACTAGCTTGATTTGTATGGAAAGGTAAAGAATAATATTAGTATAGGAGGAAGAGTAGAATAACAAAATGACTGACATAGGTAAGACTCACGTGTGTGGGTGCAGTGAATCTGAAAGGAGCATGGGGTTTGAGTTTTCTCGGTTCTCATTTCACAGACAAAGTGAGTGTGAGTGTGAGTGGGTACCATTGCAATTTACCAATACCATTTGCAGGAACTCGTCACGTGAGACTCAAGTTCCAATCAACAATGCACCTTTGTTGTGTGTTTTGATTAAGTGAATATTTGGTTATGAGGTGACCAATCAATTGATTCTATTAAACTGATTATGTTTAAAAATGAGTTGATTTTAAAGTGATTAATGTTTGAATGTATTTATGTAAAAATGATTTTAAAAACAAATTTAAAGTTAAACTCAATTGTAAAAGTCAATCTCCATATTGCAGCTTCAAATAGAATCAATTCTATAAACAAAATCAATTTTTCTCTAAATCATCCAAATGCGGTAGTGTGTGTTTGGTTCTGTGGTGACAAATATTGATTGACTGAATCGATTATGTAATATTAATTACGAATAAAACTGATATTTATGTAAAGTGATTTATGTTTGTGTATGTTTTTGACAATAAATTTAAGGTTAAATGATTCCTATAAGATAAAAATTACAAATTCTAACTTCAAATAGAGTCAATTCTATAAATAAAATCAATTCTACATCTAAAATTAATTTTAAATTGAAATCAAACATATGCTTTGACAAAAATTGACTTCAATAAATTTGAGATCATATATCAATTCTTGAATTCAAAACTAAAAATTGCACTTCCTCCAATACCACATGTCCAATCTAAGTGGGTTGATTTATACTTTTGTTATACACCTAATTATGTCAAAATAAGTTCTATCGGCTACAATTTCATTTCATCCAAAAATTGAAACCAACCATTTCTAAGATTTGACCGATTTTGAGTCAAAGTGAAAACATTGATGGCGAAAGGATAGAACTTATTTTGATATATTTTGTATCTGGTTATTATAAACAGTGTCATACAGAGAGAAAACATTGTATAATGCTTGTCCAGAGACCAGAGCATGATCAAACTTCAACTTGTGATCTAGTGTTTCCTTGCTGCGTTTTATTTTGTTTTTCATTAAAGAAATTATATTTGTAGAACACTTTTGAACAATTTTCTATTTGATACTTACGTTATCTTCTTACTCTCTTTCTTTTTTTTCTCTCTCTATTATATTTTCCCAATAAAAATAGAGAAAACGAAGTTTATCACAAAAGTTATCATCAAATGGTTGTACACATATTGTTACTCTTTCATTAGGTATTTAGTAGTGTTTTATACTTGGCGTTGTGAAGCTTGTATGACTTAAAAATGGTGATCCTTGAGACTTGATATTGGGGGGCAAGTATATACCGTACTATATTTCCTTCCTTCATTGATCTGTCGTCTTTTATATTGTTCTCTTTTTTTTCTTTCTCGTTCATAATAATGACAAATGAATCAAATACAAAAATCTTCATTCCCAAATCAAAAGCAGGAAATCTGTACCTTGGTCTCAGAATCTTTACCGACTTGCTTTGGGTAGTACGATTACGTAGTTACAAAATAAGCACTTTTTACTTCGTAGATGCAATTTATCAAAATTGGAAGGTAATACTAAAATAATCTAAGTAAAAACCTTAGTGTTATTTAGTATTCATGAGATTTTTATAAATGTCTATAAACACTGTTAATATAAAAACTAAATCGGAAGAAATAGTGTCGGCTAAACAAATAACATTGACCCTCGAAAATGAATTGAGTCAATTCTCTAACAGGATGATTCTATCACGGTCCAAAGTTGTCATCAGTTAAAAACGTGTCCTTACTCCTTAGTTAAGTACGTCCATGGAAAATGTGTGTAATTGATAGGGACTACTAACAAAAAATGCAATTGTTAGTGCCACTGCGTGAAAGCGTGTTTAAGGAAAAAGGGAAATATGGCTTATAAGTCTAACATTTGCAAGCAGGACGATTAATAATAAATCTTGCAACTTGCAGCATCAAGGGCCAGCAGAAACCAAATTTTACAAATTAAATTATGCATATAACTTGGTGATACATTGTTTGATTTGATTATGACTCACAATACCACAAGTTCAATGCATATGAACAGAGTGGGTGATGCAGTATGGAAAAAATCATATTAGGTACTAGTACTATTTTGACTTCATTAGTATAATAAAGAAAACACACTACCACTTTGATCCTTAAAAGGGATTTTATAATTGTAATAACCAAATTACAAACTGATATCAATTTAATAACTTATACATAGAAAGCCATATTAATTTAATCAGATAAAAAATTGGCATTCTTTCGGTCACACAATAAAACAAGAAAAATAACAATTCAGTCTTTCAAAAATAAGAAAGAAATGGACATCAATTTAATTTAATATTTCAAATTTTCAATCTCATGGATTTTGTATAAAATTATGGTTGGATATCACATATGACTGAGGGATTAAAGTGCTGTCAATTTTGATGCAGACTTAACCTTTTAGGGATTAAAATAAATATTTACTCTTTAACAAACAAAATATTGAAACTGAAGACTTGGCTATATTGTTCTAAGATTTATACATTTTATTTGTTTGCTTTGCAATATGATTACCACTTTATCTGCCTCTCTTCAAACCAAAATACTAATATGCTAGCAACAATTACAGCAGAGCAAATACTAAGCAATGCTATTTATTGCAAGGAAAACTCAAGATATTCTTCAAATCTCAATTTCAAAAACAAATAGCTGCAAGACTAATCCCTATATTCTGCAACTACAATAATTAATTAAAATAACTACAAAATTCTTTCCTCAATTGCCTTGAATTGGGAAAACATTGAGACTTAAATACACTGGAATGCTTTAACCTATGGTCTAAAGCATTGTATTACAAAACTATCCTATTGAAATATGTTGTAATACCTATAGTTACACGATAAAGAAATGAAAGGGGAAATGGATGTTGGCTACCCAAGGCCTAACTTCTAACCTGATTCTTTGCGGCTTGACTTGTGATGTCTCTCTTTCCTATATCTCAACTGTCCTGGATCAAATCCACCTTCCTCAGCTCCATAGACGGCCCAGGATGGTGTGGCAGCCATGTAATCTTTGCTGTCAAAAGTACTTCCAGAAGCCACCTGAATTTAAATTGATGATAAATGTCAGAAACAAAACAACAATCCAAATTCAGTCCAAAGTAATAGGGAAATAAACACCCACCAGATCATGAAATTTCTCATAGTCTATCCATGTATACCACTGGCCATCAATTTTGAACTTCTTAGTTTTTGCCAAGAGGACACAGCACGAATGAACATGCTCACAGGCAACTTCATACTCCCCTTGGCTTTTCAGAGACAGAGCCTCTGAGAAAGCTTTCACATCGGCATGCCAAGGGACATTTTCCATTGTTAATTTTGATGTAGCAGTCCTGAGAAGAGTTCATTGTCATTCAAAGATGGTTTTCAATCAAGAATTTAGCTGGACTAAGGGGTAGAAATAGAGAGAGAAGAGTGGGAGACTTACGAGCCACAATATGTAACACCCTTGATTTCAATGAAGTCGGGTTCTCCAATACTAAAGAGATTATAATAAGCATCAATTTCTTCAGCATTCCATCCTTTCACAAGGGTCAGGCGGTATACAGTGCGCTGGTGTTTTTCCTTCAGAGCAGTCAAGGAACCCTGGCACATAGTTATCAAAATACAAAGACAAGGTGATCAAGAGGACACAGTAATCATCAAACAGTCAAACAAAATCCAGCGCAGTCACCCCTTCTTCAGATGGCGATCATGCACTAAAAAGAGTCCATGATATATGAACTAAACTCTAAGACAAAAAAATGCATTTCTGCTAGGCTGCTAATTAGAGTAGTTACAAACATCGTACATGATTAATTCATGATTTGATTATACTTTTCTAGATTTTCACTGACATTGAAAAGATACTCACAATAAATCTTTCCCAAAAATCTCCAAAGAGTGGTCTATCAATTGCCTTAAGAGAGTCCTTTGTTCCGGCATCTACACTGACGTATAACTGCAAGCGCAAACAAGAATATTAAGTTTGGCTTGCTTATCCAACATGTTCAAATTTTAAAACTCGGAAAACCTCAAAACCTGGGTGATAGGCTTCAGCAACTTAATTTTCTCTGGAAATTGTGCATTTGTAACTAGAAAAGTGGAAATCCTCCTTTTGTGTAACTCATCCACAAGTGTGTTTATCTCTGGATACATAATAGGTTCACCAACAAGAGATAATGCACAATGCCGTGGTGTCAAGCCTTCAGTTAATCGCTCCAAGGTGACTCCTACAAAAAGAGTTAAATGAGCCAATTTTGAAACTAATTGTATGCAAAACGGTGGATTGTTTTGAAGCTAATCCTCCCAGTATCAGTCAAAATGAAAATGATATAACAGGGTGCTAGACAAGATCAGGGAGGGGTCACAAGATCATGAATCGAGGGATCGTAACACGGATCGTAAGATCTTACCAAATTCACAATTTGACATATATATGGCAATAAATTCATGTAAATGCATAACAAATAAATTGTATACTTACTGATTAAATAATATAATATTCCCCTTGAAAAAAAAAATCTTATTATTTATTTATTTTTTGACCAAAAACATTTTCTTATTATTCATATTATTTGTTTATGTGTATGGTTTTCTTAAGTCACATGATCGGTTATTAATTAATTATTGAAAGCAAAAAGAAAGCATGTTACTTTTTTGGAACAATAAAAAAAAAAGTAAGTTCAAAATGAAGTTGGAAGAAAAGTGTATAACAAAAAGATAGAAACCTCAGCGTATAACAAAAAAAGAGAGAAACAACAGCGTATAAAAAAAACAAAAGACAAACAAAAAAAAAAAAGGAAATGTCGGTATGTAGCAAAAATAGGAAACCACAGCATTTCAGGTGTTTTATTTTATGGTTTTAGCACCGAAAGCGTCGTTTTAATTAAACGGGACGTGGATCCGACCCGCGAACAACAGCTCTGCATAACAAGAACAAAAACGACGGACACGCACAATTTCATCGTTTTTGCAACTTTCTGCAGCGATCCTTGCTGCCCCCACCAAATTCGGCCATACTTCAGCACACAAAGGGGAGGCAAGATTGCAAAATCGTACGATCCTACGAGTTGGATCACGATTTTGACTACCTTGGTCATGCCATCACACAAATCCAAAGGCATTAGGAAGTACTATGTACATTGAAGAGTCAAACTCAAGAATCTATTTACTGTGTGGATAGTGACAGGCCCGGACACTAGATAAGACCAGTACAGAAGATCAGACCAGACCAGGGCCTGATTGCAAACATGTGTTTTCTAGTTCGTGAATTCATTTATGCAGTGAGCTATGGGATGAGACTCGATAAAACATTGTTTACGTCCTCTCAGATGGGCCAACATTTGAGATATTAGATGCACCTGTATTGTAGAGAGCTACAACAATTGAGATTTCTGGGTTTCAAAAAATCTAAACCATTGGCATTTTACTAGGAGCACTTTTTTTTAATAAAATACCACTAATTATTGTTTACCTAAAACATCAATTGAAGAACAATTTTTCTATGCACAAATTTAATACACTGTCACTATCTAGTTTTTTTGATGTGTGAAATTGAGCAATTCACTATCTAGTTTTTTTTTATCTGTGAAATTGAGAAATTCTCAAATGGTGCTTACAGTAAGGGAATAACAATGGTTGTCAAACTTGACGCATTTCCAACAACAAATGTATTGGAAATGCTCAAAAAATTATTTGAGGAGGGTTTAAGGCAAAAGAAGAAATAGAGAATTATCCAGATTGAAGAAAGGGAGACAAACGGCAATCCCAACAACATATATGTTTTTCATGTCAAACTTGAAGTGGGGAACTCAAAGCCACCTCAGATGCAACAATGCCGCCATTATCGATACTGTCGATGCTTCAATGTTTAATTCCAACGAATCAACAGAGATTGTGGTTGTGAGAGAGAAGCTGATACATGATCTGAAAACCGCCACGGATAGAATGAAAGACCCGATTTTGAGAGAAGAAAGCGTAAAAGATATAAAGACTCTTAATTTGTGGAATCAGAGAATGAGGCAAAAAAGAAAGAGATTAAAGCTTCGATTACCGTTTCTGGTAATGCGAAACGTGATATCATTTCTCCAACGAGAATTGGTGGCGGCAATAATGTTTCATCCAGGTTAAGAAATAATATTAATAGTAATAAGATCGAAAAACCGAAATTTTATGATCAGCTTTCGAGGAAGGAAATCGAGGAAGATTTCATGGCGTGCCTAGGCTGTCAACCAAAACAAAAGCTCACTGAGAGGCCTAGAGTTGTTCAGAAACAGTTAAATGTTGGTTGCATGTTTTTCCTTTTTAATTAAAAATTATTTTCTCTGACATTGCTTTGTTTAAATCTTTCATTGATTACAAATTCCTAATTTGATTTGATTTTTATTTTTTTGCAGAATGTTTTCCCTGGATTGTGGTTGGTTAAGGGAGGTTAATGCTGAAATGTATGAGGATCTTGATGCAAATCAAAATGGGAGATCTGCAAAGAGGAAAGGGAAAGGGAAGTGTTTTGATGATGAAGAATCATACCGAGACTATTTCTGAACATGCAACTAATGTTTAAATGCTTCTGAACAACTTTGGGCCTCTTAGTGAAGCTTTGCCTTGGTTGACGGCCCAGCCACGCCATGAAATCTTCCTCGATTTCCTTCCTTGAAAGCTGAACAAAAAATTTTGGTCTTTCAATCTTATTACTATTAATATTAATTCTCAGCATTGACGAAATATTATCGCTACCGTCAATTCTCATCAGAGAAATGAAATCACATTTCACATTACTGAAAACGGTAATTGGAGCTTTAATCTCTCTTTTTTGCCTCATTCTCTGATTCCACAACTTAAGAGTCTTTGTATATTCTTCCCTTTCTTCTCTCAAAATCGTGTCTTCCATTCTATCCGCAGAGATTTTCAGATCAAGCATCAGCTTCTCTCTCACAACCACGGTCTACGTTGATTCATTGGAGTTAGACATTGAAGCACTAGCGGCATCGATAACGGCGACGTTGGTGCATCTAAGGCGGCATTGAGTTCCCCACTTCAAGTTTGAAATGAAAAACATAGATTTTTTTTTTTGAGGAAAAATGAAAAACATAGATGTTGTTGGGATTGCCATTTGTCTCGCTTTCTTCCACCAGGATAATTCTCTATTTCATCTTTTGCTCAAAACCCTCCTCAAATAATTTTGAGCATTTCCAACACATTTGTTGTTGGAAATGCGAGTTTGACAACCATTGATATAGAATGATCAGAAAAAATGCTACTGTTCACCCTTATTGTAAGGACTATTCTCTCAATGTCGCACATTAAAAAAATTAGACAGTGTATTAAATTTGTCCATTTTGTGCATTGATGTTCCAAAATTGTTCCCAGTTAATGTTTTAGGTGAACAATAATTAGTGGTATTTTTATTAATAAATAAAAATAGTGCTCCTAGTAATTTGAAAAGGGGGTTTGTCTTTAGGGACAAGATATTTTTTTCAACTGGAGTATTTAGGGAAAGAGGTAGTGATGAATAAAATCAAATAAAGGATAAATGATGATCTCATAATAAGAAAAAATCAAATAAGAGAATACTTATGTCAAATGAAAAAAATTTACCCTCCTTTCATTTTCCCTCAAACTCCTGCACTCAAACATTATAATCTACGCCTAGAACTACTCTCCCTTGTGAAATTTACCCTACTTTATGAAAGTGTGCATGTTATGATCTAGAGCTACTCTAGTTAAATCACTATTAACATATGTAAGTCCATCAACCTGACAACAGCATCAAACTTCTGAAATGATAACAGCAAAGAAAATATAAAATTACCAGGAACTCCTTTCATTTGTTTAATCATATTCGTATGCTGGTCTATTGCAGAATTTACAATCTCTATTGGATCGTCCATCTCCCACACCCAACTTTTCGCTACTGGATTTGTGTGATGCCTCCAGCAGAAAACACATTTATTTGCACATGCCAAGCTAGGGGTTGCCTCCATGCACCTGTTTCACTCATAAAAGTTGAAACAATGAATATATGATAGCTGAAGTGTGATTGTAAACACATAAAGCAGAAGATAAATCCACTTGTAACAAGCACCAAAAAAATATTTACTAAAACCCATGAAATGATCAAAAAGTTGCAGATAATGCGAAAGTACAACGGAAATTATAAATCCAGAACATTCTTCTTTTAAAGCCATGTCAAATACCAACTCAAAGTTACTTAAAAACAAAGATACACTCTGTTTCTTCTCTCTTCCTGATTACTTTACATTTTATTTTCATTCAAATTTAAGTTCAACCCATCAACGATTAAAAACTGTCACACCATCGATGAAACATACGTCGAAAACAAGCAAGCTCCACCTTGAGATTTAGGTTTTCATTGGCATAAATAAGGTAATGAATTGCAGAATGACATATTATAATAAAGTTGTCCGCTATCACGACACATAAACAACGTTCAGACCACCAAAACCAAATGCTAATGAAATGTGAACTTAAGTATCTCAATTACCTATGACTCTCAATTCCATAAAAGGAATGCTTGTAGCAACCACCTCGACCTCGAAGCTGTGACTTAGTCCATCTACAAATCTTGACACCACTATGTGAACCAATAATCTTATAACCCTGCAAATCGATGATATTTTAAAAACATCATATCTTACTTAACAAACAGAAAGTTCAATCAATTGACAATAACTGCATTTTAACAAGCACCAAGTAAGCGAGCAGTATCACTATGATACCAAAATCACAATGGCTCACCGTAATTTTGACAAACTCACGAACTAAGCAATATAAGAAATTGGAATCTAATGCAATGCATATATGAATTACACAAAGTACAAATTGAGAAACAATATACCTGCTTCACCAAATTTGCTCTAATAACAGGAGTCACCATTTCTTTCTTTCCATTCAACTTCCCATTACTCTCCTTCACCGTAGCCACCGACTTCCTTGAAGGAGCTTTACCGGCAATATCTTCAAGATCAACAATCTCCGATTCCGCCTCTTCCTCCTCGTCAGACTCATCTTCATCAGAACTCACAAAACCACCTCCCGCCTCCCCATTCTCCAAATCACCACCACCATCATCAACACCTTTCAGCATTCCAACAACCTTCCCACACCACTTCTCAAAAACCTCATCCACCTCACCACCATCAACATCTCCTTCCCCCAACGGAATCATCTCATTACCACCCAACGCCTTCATCCGTTTCACAATCTCCTTACCAACCGCATTGAAATTCTCACCATAACCTCCACTACCAACACCGAAAACCGCGAATCTACACTTCGACAAAATCAACGAACCAACTCTAAAATCCTCCGAACTCTCCGCAAGCCAATCCGCAAAGAATCTATACTCCGGCGGTGGTTTTCCATCTTCCCAAGTGGAAGCAACAATAAGGAGAAGCGTTTCCTTGAGGAGATCTTCGGGTTCGTAGTTTCTGCCATCGATGATGTCGAATGCGAGGTTGTTTGAGGTGAGGAATCGGTGGAGACGGTTAGCGAGGGTTTTAGAAGTGTTGGTTTGAGAAATGAAGAGAATTTTAGGGTTTTGGGAGTTTAGGGTTAGCTGTTTAAGCTTTCGTAAGCGGCGGGATTTGTAGAAGAAGTAGAAGGTTGTGGCGGAGAAGAGAGCGAGGAGTGTGAGACGAGCTGGTACTGATGAGAATGGCATGGTAATGGTGATTCGATGATGGTGGAGAAGTGAACGCTGCTTCGTGTGAGTGTGGCGGTGGAAAACGCCGTGGGAGGGAAAATGAAGAGGAAGAGGGAGTGCTGTTTAGTGGGCTTTAGGTTTTGGAATTCTGCTCTTCTCCCTCGCACATATTGCTTGCGCCCAGATGAATTTTCAGTTATACCCTTGCGTGATTAAGTCATGTCCTTCTAAGTTCTGCGTGACTTAAGTCACGCACCACTGGCCTGTGCGCGAGTTAACTCACGCAAGTTGGCCGATGGTTTATCCTCAAATACACACATTTTTTGTGGACGGTGGTTACCTTTTCAACCTTCAATCTACACGTTTTTTTACAGAGTTTACACGTTCTTTTAACCTCATTTATGTTAGTTATAACCTATGCTTCCATTTCCACCTATAAATAACCCTCCATACTTCCCTATTTCCTCACATCATATCACTTTCTCTCCCTCCTCATTCTCTCCCTCTATTTCTCTCTTTTTTTCAATAGTCTCTAGTCACTTGCGGTAAATGGTGGTCAGTTTTGAGGTAAATGGTGAGTAGCCAACTTGGGGGAAGTGATCAACCTTTGGGATAAGATTAAATTTGTTTCTTTTTACCCCAAAAACTTTTTACCGTTGGTAAAAAGAATCTTCTTGGGGTATAAAAAGAACCAGATTTAGATTTAGCCTAGGGGTTGATATGTATTTTCCCCAAGAAGGCTGCTCACTGTATACCCTAAGGCTGATCACTATTTACTCCAAGAGAGTAAAAAGAAAATAAGTAGATTTAGTGAATTTGAATAAATTATCAATTTTTGTATGAATTCTATTAATAAAATGAGATGTTGTTATATGTATTAATTTTGTTCATTTTTTTTATTTATATTTGCTTTTATTTTCTGATTTTGTATTTAATGAATAAATCTGAATACATGTTAATTTAGATCATTTCTTTTTATTTATATTTGTATTTATTTAATAAATAAATTCAAATCAATATTTATTTTAAGTGCATAAATAAATTAGAATAAAGTAAATAAATAATTTAGAATAACGTAAATAAATTAATTTGAATAAAGTAAATAAATAAATTAAAAAATAATTAAATTAGAATAAAGTGAACAAATAAATTAGAATAAAGTGAATAAATAAATTAGAATAAAGTAAATAAAATAATTTGAATATAGTAAATATATTTAAAAAAGTGAGTTAAGTCACTTTGCGTGACTTAACTCACGCCGCATGACTTAATTTGCGTAAATTTTTACACTTGCGTTAGTTAACTAACATAGGGGTAGTTTAGGTATTTCAGTTGAGCGCGAGCAAAATGTGCTGGGAGGAGAGCAGAATTCTAGGTTTTGAAGTTAGAAGCTCGGTTGTTTTGTTATGGCCTGGTGGGCTTTAGCAGTCTACGTGGCTTGAATTAGACGACTGCTCTATGCGCCTCTTGGATTGTTCAACCACTTAAATAAGTTGATGGGAAGTTATAAGTTGATGAATAAATAGTTGGTTAGGAGTTACGATCCGATAAATTTCGTACAATCAATAGTTACAATATGATAAATTTTGTGCGATCCAATGTTACAATCCGATAAATCAAGTTGATTTTGGGCAAAACTAAAGGGTTCACAGAACAATTATCCTCAAATTATGAAATTGATAACCCATTTGGGGTTGGCTTAGGATCTTGGAGTTTACTCCTCCAAAGGTCTCAGGTTTGATTCCCTCTGGTGCCAATTTCGGAGACTAAGTCCATACAGAGTTTGCTCTGGCTTTAAACGGGGCCCCCGCAATTGGGCGGTGGGATTGGTCCCCTCGAATTAGTCGTTTCTTGGATCGAATACCGAGTTTTAAAAAAAAAATTATGAAATTGATGACCATGTAAAAGCGGTATGAAAATGAATAAACATTTAAGCAAAAAAATATAAGAACTTTTGAAAAGAAAATAAAAATGTCTCACTCCAATTTTTGTTTGTAGAATTGAGCTTCTAAAAGTTTTTTCTTTTTGGTGGTGGAGAGGGTAACTCTAGTCGTTGGCTAGAAAAAGAGACTTTTTGCAATCACGTAACTTATGTTCACTATCATGATATGCATTGAAGTATTAATAATCTTTTGGATGGCACTGATCAACATCTTTCTCATCTTTGTTCCACTATATTTGAGAACATTATCAATAAGGTTACCATATTTTAAACAAAATTAACACGACTAGCTTGTATCCTTATTTTCTTGTGGAGGACACCCCTGATGTATGCTTGTGGCCCAAATGCACCTCTTACATCTACTTTGTTCTTGAGAAATGATATTTGTACAATCAATTTGTGAAAACTTCTTGACAATTTTCTCTCTCATACTCACATTATACGTTTATTCTCTCTCTTCCCTTTTCTCTCTGCATTGTTTTTGACCAATGAAAAGAGAGAGAAAAGAAGTTGTCACAAAAGTTGTTGGAAATAGTTGTTCAAATATCACTCCTCTTTGTTCTTGATGGTTATCATCTGTTAATTGGGTGTCCAAACTTCTTTGTTGTGAGAAGTGAGTTGGAATTGGTCACATCACCTCTAAATTCACTCTAATATCCAATTCTTGTTATGGTAAATGTGATATGACTTTGTTTCATTCGAGTTTGTTTTATTGTCTCGAAACCTTATCTCATTTAACTAATGTCTTGTATGTAATATAAAGAGGGAGGATATGTTCCATGTCTTGGTCCTTTGCATGTGCACTAAGAGTGTACATCAACCGATCAACTCTCTGGATCTTGATAACTTGCACACTTAGTTGACAAACTTTAGTAATAAATTACGAAATTTGGGTGGTTTTGGCCGTGTTATATGTGATAATCATGATAAGGTCGGTTTGTTGTTCGCGTGTCAAGTAAGAATTAGAAGTCTCACATTATTGAAGGAGGGGGGGTAGCTCACTTGGTTGAGTTAAGGGTAAAATATAAAAGTCTAGGGTTCAAATCCTAACAAGATAAACTGAGAAACGAGTTGCAACATAACGAAGGATACTAGTGTAACTGCAACTTATATAATGATAGTTGGAGAATTTTATACCATCACATCCAATTGTCATTGGATTAATTAAGATTTAATATGATATTTAGACACTAAAGATGTTAAATCAAAACAAATAATTTTAACAAGAATTGCATTATTTGAACACCAAAAACTAAATTGCATTATCTTTTGGACTTGTTTAATTTATTTCATCGAATTGATCAAAGGGCCTATTGACCTATACAAAAGTCAAATGCTTCATGTCTTCATGTCACCATATTTGTTCTTCTCCATATGACAAAAATGTAAACATAAATATATCAAGGTGTTTTTTTAAATTACTTTGAAGAATTATGGATAATTTTTCAACACCCAATAAAAATATGAATTTAGAATACTGATATGGACATATGGTACTTGCTACAAACATGGTTAATTGTTTATTTACAATTGTCTCTGTATATCTATGATCAAGTCTTCATTTGCCTAATCACATGCCCCATATTATCGGTTCTGAGTGGAACAAACTAAGAGCAGCTAATGTATTTCGTGATGGCATAAGAAACCTTAGCCTTGTATTTATGCTAACAACTTTGTTTTGGGCACATCTCATACTGGCCTAGAGATTATTGCATATACTACTACCAATACTATTTATCCACCCCATAAGTATGTGTCCAAAGTCTAGTATAAATTTATCACAATATTACCGAGTCTAAGCATTATCAAAACAACATTAGTAATTTTTCTGAAGAAAAAAAAAACCACAATTTATCTCAGTCCACAAGAATTATTAACAAAAATGTTATCTGATAAATAGTAACACTTTTTTTTGAAGAAGCTAAAATGGTGTATAATATTAAAGCAAAGTGTCTTTCCTAGCACAAGATGTACAAAGGAAAGACAACAAAGTCTCAAAGTCACAAACAATATTTACAAGAACAAGAAACTAGAAAGAATAAGTAATTAGCCAATACCCAACATAGTAAACGGACTAAGCCACCAACCATGATAATTGAAGGGAAGAGTGACATATTTCGCCTTCAACCACCTAAATGTAAGAGACTTAATCCTATCGACCACCTGAGTTACCGTGCTTTGCTTATCATTAAACAATCGGTTGTTTCTTTCTTTCCAAATTTTCCAAACCGTTGCAAACCAGATGACCTGTGTAATCGAACGACGCTTGTTGCCAATACCGCCACTGACACTAAATTGAGTAAAATGAGCCGACACCTGAGAAGGTACGACCGCAGAAATACCGAGCCACCTATATATGAGATGCCAGACAGAACCAAAGATATTACAGTGTAAGAATAAGTGCTGAGAGGATTCAACCAAATCACATCCTGCCGCACACAATATAGAATCCCTATCAAGGACACCATGGTGATACAGATTTTCTTTTGTGGGCAACCTGTCTCGAAGTAGCCGTCAAGCAAACAGAACCACCTTCAGAGGAACATCCTTGTGCCAAAGATCAGCAACTGATACCAGATTAACTAAAGGAGGATATATATTGATGATCCGATAGGCGCTATGAACAGAGTAAGCTCGACATGTTCCCAAAGTCCATAACCAGCTGTCAGCCTTGTCGACCTGCAAAATAACATTGTGAAGCAGTAACAACAATTCCTCCCACACAAACAACCTCCGCCTCCATCTCCACACCCCACCATCTTCTCTCCATCCCAAATGACTCATATGGAATACAGATGACTCCTTAAACATTGATAAGTCATATAAACGACTAAATCTAACACTAAGCGACACCCCACCGATCCAGACATCGGACCAAAAAAGCGTATGTTTCCCATTACCAAGAGAACGACAAACATTATCACTAAACCAACCAGCTTGACGCACTGCAAAAATGTCACGCCACCACATTGATGCCCCACGGCCTCCCCCCCTCCACACCATAACGAGCTGCTAACACTCGAAACCACAAACTACTGCTATCTACCAACAGCCTCCAACACCACCTACCTAACAACGCTAAGTTAAGCTCCCTAATTCTCCTTACCCCCAAACCACCAACCTCCTTACTCCTACAAACAGTGTTCCAGTCAACCCAATGAATTTTCCCGTGGTCATCACTCCCCCCCCCCCCCAAAAAAAAAAAAAACAATTTAAAATAAATTCAATAGAGGAAACGATACCTGCCGGAGCCTTGAAAAAGGAAAGAGCATAAACAGGCAATGACGACAGGACATACTTCAAGAGCACCAATCGACCACCCAATGATAAATATTTAGATTTCCAACCTAACAATCTAGCTTTAATACGATTTATGAGAGGGTCCCAAAATGACAAGCGACGCGCATTACCACCAATAGGCATACCCAAATACACAAATGGGATAGAGCCAACCTTACAATTCAACACCGAAGCCGCTGCAGTCAACCAAGAAAGAGCAACATTTACGCCCACTAAATGGCTTTTTGAGAAATTCACTTTCAAACCGGACAATTTTTCAAAAAGGAGAAGAATAGCACGCATGGCCCGAATATTAGCCCAAGATTTAACACCCAGAATCAAAGTGTCATCCGCAAACTGAAGATGGGACACGACCGTCGAGGCACTGCTTCCCACTTGGTACCCAGTAAAGATGTTATTAGCCAACAAAGATTCCATCAGAATATTAAACCCCTCCGCGGCTAAAAGGAACAAAAAAGGGGAGAGAGGGTCCCCCTGCCTCAGGCCCCTCTCCAAAGAGAATTCGTCAGTTGGAGACCCATTTACCAAAACCAAGGCGGTGGCTGTTCCTATGCACTCTTTTATCCATTTACGCCAAAGAAGCGGAAAGCCCATTTTTGATATCACGTCAATCAAGTAATCCGAATCCACTGAATCAAATGCTTTCTCAAAATCTACCTTGAAGAGAAGCAATTCTTTTTTACACCGATGCGCCTCATCAACAATTTCATTCGCCACCAAAATACAATCCATAATTTGGCGACCTTTTATGAAAGCGGACTGAGTGTCTGAAACAACATAACCAATCACTGAGCAAAGTCTACAAGCCAAAACCTTTGCTAAAATTTTATACATACTACCCACCAACGAAATCGGTCTAAAATCATTCAGACGTTGAGGGCTATCAATCTTCGGAATAAGAGCAATGAACGTGCTATTGATACCTTTAGCCAATCTACCATTCCGATGAAACTCCGATATAAAGCGCATCAAATCGACCTTCAAAATGTCCCAAAAATCCTTTATAAAGCTAAGATTAACTCCGTCAGGTCCCGGAGATTTGAAATTATTACATTCCCATATTGCCGCCCTCACTTCCTCAATAAAGAAGGGCTTTAAGAGAGCCGCCCCTTCCCTGCCAGACAATTTGCGGAAATTAAGCCCTTCCATGGAAGGACGCTGCTCATGACGATTCTTGAAATGCGAAGAAAAATGAGAAGACACAACATTTCGTACATTTTGGACCCCTTCAATCTGAACTCCATTCACAAAAAAGAATGGAATCGAGTTCCTCCTGCGTCTGTTTGACATGATTCCATGAAAGAACTTTGAATTTGCATCCCCTTCACGTAACCATTGGATTCGAGATTGTTGCCATGAAATACTAGAATGAATTCGAGATAAAGAGAACAAATCTTCGGACAAACCATGAAGATGGGAATGTCGTCACCACTTAAAGCATTTGACTCCCCTTTCAAGTCCAGCATTGCAATTTCCTCCTTCAATAATGATATTCTAGAAGGTAAATTTTGAAGATGAGTTTGATGCCATTCCTTTAAAGCCAATTTTAGAAGCTTTAATTTTTCTTTCAAAATGTAGCCTCCCCAGCCTTCTAACTGGAAAGACTGCCACCTATTACGAACAAAATTATTGTAGCCAGGAAGAGTCTCCCAACATTTCAACATGCGTAGAGGTTGAGGTCCCCAATTTTCATCATTAGAAGCAAGAACCAAAGGACAATGATCCGACAACCCACGAGACATGGCCACCTGAGAACAATTAGACCATTGCAAGCACCAATTTTCAGATAATAAAAACCGATCAATGCGACTCATTGACCTCCCGTCCCCCCGAAACCACGTGAACATGCGGCCACGGAGAGGAAGGTCCAACAGAGTCGAGTCTTCAATAAAATTATTAAAAGTGTCGCTCCATGCTGTATTAAACACACCACTAGTACCACGTCGTTCCTCCAGACATCGTACCGCATTAAAGTCACCACTGACACACACATTCTGGTCTGACAAAGAACCCAGTCTGGTAGATAAATTATTCCACAAAACCTGATGACGAGAAAAATCACAAGGGGCATAAACATTGAACACGACAAAACCATGATCCGTCTTCAAAAAACGACCTGATATCACCAGCACAGGATCAAACGACATAGTCGACCAAACCGTAACCTTTGAGACATCCCACATAGTTACCAAGCCTCCAGATGCTCCCACTGAAGATTGAAAAGAAAAATCAACATTTTCACCACCCCACATAGATTTGCAAACTATAGAGTCGAACACAGACAACTTTGTTTCCTGAATACAGAGGATAAAAGGATTTTTCTCCTGCACCAAATTTCTCACCTCTCTCTTTTTTTCAAAACTCTGTAAGCCCCTAATATTCCAAGATATTATTTTCATTGATAAACACACAACTCCAAACCACCCCTACCCCCACTCGCAACCACAACAACAACCTACTCATCCTCTCCACCACCACCATGATGTTTTCTATCCTTCGCTGCTAAAACGTCAAACATATTATTTTTATCACCTTTGAACTTCAAACCAACAATTTTCCCTATTTCACAAACATCATCGGCCTTCTTCTTTCCATTCCCATGAAGCACCAACCAATTCTCCCATATGATACTCTGGCCTTTTTCTTTTTGTCTTCTATAGTCTCAAGGCTCTTTTTATCCCTTTAGGTATATAGTAATAGTTGTTGGGGAAAATAGTGGTTAGTCGGGTTGGGGAAAAAGACATCATCCCTTAAGGTAAAATTAGATTTGCTTCCTTTTACTCCCAAAATCTTTTTACCGTGGGTAAAAAGAATCATCATGGGGGTATAAAAGGAACCAAATTTAAATTTACCTCAAGGGATCTTGATGTCTTTTTCCCTAATAGGATTAATCACTATTTTCCCCAAGAGCTATTGTTATATACCCAAGAGGGTAAAAATAACTTTTTACCCCAAGAGGGTAAAAAGATAACAAGTAGATTAGTGAATTCAAATAAAATATATGTATTATTTATTGTAATGTTTGAATGATATTAATAAAACGAGAGTTATATTTATTAATTTTGTTTTTTATTTGTAATTATATTTGCATTTATTTTATGTTTATGATTATGTATTGAATAAATAAATGTTGAATAAATAAAATCAAATTTATTTTCTAATTTTGTATTTAATGAATAAATAAATTAGAATAAAATCGAATTTATTTTTTAATTTCTAATTTATTTTCTAATTTCAAATTTATTTTAAATGCATAAATAAATTAGAATATAACAAATAAATGATTTAGAATAAAATGAACAAATAATTTAGAAAATAAATAATTTAGAATGAAGTGAACAAATAATTTAGAATGAAGTAAATAAAATGTTTTAGAATAAAGTAAATAAAATAATTCGAAAATAGTAAATAAATTAAAAAAAATCACTATGCGTCACTTAACTCACGTCACTCAACTTAACTCGCGCATTGTTTTACACTTGCGCTAGTTAACTAGCACAGGGGCATTTTGGATATGACTCCAGGGCGCGAGTGTTTTGTGATGGAGGAAGAGGGAAGAGCATAAATCTAAAATGGATACATCATAGCAAAATGACACGTGGTCATTGGACCACACATTCATGACTAGACATCTCTCCATGCATGCTATGTTCATATAACTGATTTGAAAGTGGCTGATATGAAATTTCCATGTGCTTGCCCAAGTACTTATTAACTCTTGGGTTGTAATTGACAGGTTTTAACTGTTTTATCTTTTATTTCTATAGAAAGTTGCAGTTATTATCTTGTCAGTTTCAACAGCTTTCATGCTTCCAATATTTTCAAACCATTCCCACTTTCAAATTCAATAGTCATCTCTTTTTTTTCAATGTGGCAACATGAATTGTACAACTTTTTTTGGTTACATTTGTGTGTGTTTTTCTTAGAAAATGGTGTGATGACTTGTGACTTAATTTGAAAGAATTAAATTTATTAAACTTTCGTATGCTTCCTCGAAACTACATATCTTTTCATTGACTCGAATTTTTACGTTGACTTGATGAAACTTCCTTGTTCATGCTTCTTCGAGCAAAAACGAAGAAGCTTCCTTCTTGTTAAACTTCATAGTGGTCGGTCCATTCATTTAGGCATTGTTTTTTCTAGGGGTAAGTAGCAAATCAATTCTCACACCACAAATTACCTAACAGCTCATCATATATCCGGTCATAATTAATTTCCAAATAGTATATCTTATTTTGTGAACATAAAAATTTGAACACATCTTTTGGATACACCCATGAAAAGGAAATATGAATAATTAAATAATATTTCATCCGTCCCAAAGTATAAGTAAAAAAAATAAATTAAATTACATTTATTAAGAAAACTATAACATAAGAATTTGAAGTATGATTTTTTTTTTTTGGAATAAGTTTTATAAGAAGATGTAAAAACAATTTTTATTGATTATTGCTTATGAAGAAAATGGAAGAAAGAAAGAATTGAATGTAATTTGCATTTAATTTTATAAGAATAAACAAAAGTTTTCTCAATGTCGCAACATGAATTGTAAACCTTTATTTGCTAATTTTCTCACATAAGAATTATACCCTCAATAATTTGGGTACTATAATTTATGAAATAGTCATTAATTTGTTGTAATTCATTTTAAATGAATTCTACAAACTTAACTAAACCCATGGTCACCACATTACATGACAATACAAGTAGTGTGACAAGCAAGCAGCTGTGGTTATGTTGGTCTTTTGCATGTGGTCAAAAGTCCAACCTGTGTCTGAAACAGTGTACTATGAAAAAGACATGCAAGTCTCACTCAAGATTAACTATGTAAACATCTCATGATGAAGTTTGGGGTGGGCAAAAAAAAACAAAAACTGAACTGAACCGAATCAAAAATAAACTGAACTATTACTAACAGTTTTGAAATTGAACTGAAGTTCAGTTCAGTTCAAAATAGTTCAATTCGATTCGAAACAGTTTAGTTCGGTAACTAAAATTCAATTTCATTTGTTTTTTTAATATTTTTTTCAAAGGTATTAATAATAACAGTTCAGTTCAGTTCGGTTTGAAACAGTTCAGTTCAGTTCGAAATGCAAACAGTTCAGTTCAGTTATTTTAAATTTAGCAAACAGTTCAGTTCAGTTCACTTCCGTTCAGTTTTCATCCCGAACTGAACCATGTCCACCCCTACTTATACGTAACAAACACATGAGAAACAAATGTTCCTAGCCTATATGTATATACAAGACCAATAGAGTTTAAACAAAGAAACAAAGTAGTACAAAGTAGAAGAGAAAAGAAAAAAAAACATGTTTGAAATTTGGGGTCTAATAGGTTCAAAGCTTGCAAGCTTAATGTTTATATGGGCTATGATTCAAAGCTATTGTCCTCATCAAGTTCATGCACTCATTGAGAAATTCTCAGAGAAATTAGCCAACTTTTGTTACCCTTTTGTTGAGGTTAGATTCTTTGAGAACATTGGTGATTACATGAGGACCAATGAAGCTTTCTTATACATTGAAAACTACTTAACATCTAAATCAACCAACCAAGCAAAGAAACTTCAAGGTGAATATGTGAGAAAGTCTTTAGTTCTAAAGATGGATGAAAGACAAAAGTTTTATGATGAGTTTGAAGGGGTTAAGTTTGTTTGGAGTCTAATCAAGATTGTCCCCAACACAAATTCTGTTTCATTCTATCCAGCTTCAGACAAAAGATTCTACCTTCTCACATTTCATCGCAGTCACCGCGATTTTGTTGAGAAATCTTACCTTAACCATGTTTTGGAACAAGGTAAGGAGATTGGTTTGAGTAAGAGGCAGAGAAAGCTTTACACAAATTGCACAGGTAATGGTGAATATGAAAGAGGAGGTAAGTGGAGTCATGTGATATTTGAACATCCATCTTCTTTTGAAACAATTGCTATGAATCCTAAAAAGAAGAAAGAGATTGTTGATGATCTTGTTACATTCAGTAAGGCTAAAGAGTATTATGCAAAAATTGGTAAGCCTTGGAAGAGAGGCTATTTGCTTTATGGTCCTCCAGGAACAGGAAAATCATCACTAGTTGCTGCTATTGCTAATTTTTTGAAGTATGATATTTATGACATTGAGTTAACCAATGTGAAAAATAATGCTGAGTTAAGGAAACTTTTGATTGGAATCACGAGTAAGTCGGTCGTTGTTATTGAAGATATCGATTGTTCGCTTGATCTTACCGGTCAGAGGAAGACAGATTCGGAGAATGACAAAGAAAAAGAGGAGAAAAATGAGGAGGTGAATCAAGTTGCTGCTGCTTCTCTCCAGGGATTACAAGCAGCAGATAAAGCAAAGAACAAAGCAAGTCAGGTAACACTTTCTGGATTGTTGAATTTCATTGATGGGATTTGGTCTGCTAGTACTGGTGAGAGATTGATTATATTTACTACTAACTATGTGGAGAAACTTGATCAAGCTTTGATTCGTCGTGGACGAATGGACATGCATATTGAGTTGTCTTACTGTGGTTTTGATGGATTCCAAATGCTGGCAATGAATTATCTCAGTGTTGAATCTCATCCTTTGTTTGAGACGATTCGATGCTTGTTGGAAGAGACTAACATGACTCCGGCTGATGTTGCTGAAAACTTGATGCCTAAGGTAGGTGATGAAGATGTTGAGGCATCATTGGAGAGGTTGATCCAAGCACTTAGAACCTCCAAGGAAGAGGCAGAGATGAAAGCTAAGAAAGAAGCAGAGATGAAGGCTGAGAAAGAAGAAGGGACTAGTGAAGAGGATTCGTCAGAGAAGAAGGCAGAAGATGCAGAAGACAAGAAGCCTGAGGAAGAGAATGCCAATGAAAATTCCTAGGCAATATTGCTGCTTATTTTATATTAGAGTCTTATTAAAACATTAGTATGAATCTCTATTTCTATGCTTACATTAGAGTCTTAATTTACACTATTATAAGTTAGATTAATATGCTAAGGTTGAAACATTGTTGGTGGTTATGCTGAATTACAAACTCAACAATGTATTTCAGGCCTTATAGCAAAGTAGATTGAATATTTGGTACTATTAAGAAGATGGTTAACTATGTTGAATTATAAATATGTTTAGTTTGCAGTGCAAGTTTTATGTGTGTGCGCTTTTGTATGTTTGTTGATACCTGATACTCTATTTTGTTTTGTTCTAATGATAGTATATTACCATACTATTCTGCAAGTCATAAAATAAATACTTTTTAGCTTAAAAAACTTTGTTATGTGAGCTTTTATCCTAGGTATTAAAAGATTATTATAAATATTTCTTAATCTTCAGTTACTATTTTACTTTAGGTTCTTTTGTACATTAAAAATCTCATTTTCATATTGGCCTTTACATGAGGAAATAAATAAATAAATGAAATGACACATAAAGAAGCACCATTTTTTTTAATAATAAAAGCCAGGTCTGATTTCATCTTATCTGATGCCTTTTCAACCTTTCCTAGGACCAAACAAAAAGGAAATGATGTAATACAAACAAGTCATGATCCATGATACATACCCCCAAGTAACCTTAACTCATTTGCTGCATTTTTTTGTATGAGTGATTAAGTGTGGAGTATGACTCACATTCACTGATAAGTGGATAGACATTCGAGCATAGAGAGGAGAGGAGCGTGTGTATACTGGGTTTCTATCGAGAAAGTCGGGGTGTGGCGGACAAAGCCCCTTCCATAATTCAATATTACGGCAACTACTCTGTTGTCGGAGACGTAGACACAATAGGCCGAAATACATGATCGATTATTTTTGTATGCATTTATTCATCAGTTTTCTTTAAGGTGTGACACAAAAATTCTTGAGTCGGTTGCTATTACATTACAATAGTACACATCAATCAAAGAGAAATTGACTTCTACATTTTTTGGCCGACATGTGAAGATATAGACAAAGATGCCAATCAACTTTTTTTGTATAATAGCCACATAACATAATTAACAAAGGATAAATAAACAAGTTTTCTAAGATACACACGTGGACAAATTGGACATTATCTCATGTCCTTTATCTTTATATTATAAGACAAAGCTAGAAAACCATTTCTAAATCCACATTATGTTTGTGCAATAGAAAGAGCTTAAGAAAAGGTAGAAGTGAAATCTGGAAGGAAAAAAAAATGAAACAAGGTGACATGTTTGCTCAAATAGGATCCATAGTTGCTTCCTTGATGTTTATTTGGGCTATTTTTCAACAATTTTTTCCTTATCAACTTAGGAACCAAATTGAGAAATACTCACAAAAATTGGTTACTTTTATCTACCCTTACATCCAAATCACATTTCATGAGTTTACTGGTGAAAGACTCATGAGAAGTGAAGCTTATTCTTCCATAGAGAATTACCTTAGCACCAAAGCATCAACGCAAGCAAAGAGACTCAAAGGTGACATAGCTAAGAATAATCAAGCACTTGTTCTTAGCATGGATGATCATGAAGAAGTAGGTGATGAATTCAATGGAGTTAAACTTTGGTGGGCCAGTGGCAAAAATATATCCAAACAAAATTCATTTTCACTTCATCACAACATAGATGAAAAAAGGTACTATAAACTAACTTTTCATAAACACAATAGAGATGTGATTTTAGGTACATATCTTAATTATGTACTAAAAGAAGGTAAAGCAATTAAGGTAAAAAATAGACAAAGGAAACTTTATACTAATAGTGGATCTTATTGGAGCCATGTTGTGTTTGAGCATCCATCAACATTTGAAACATTAGCTATGGATTTAGAGAAGAAGAAAATGATCATTGATGATCTTATTACATTTAGTAAAGCTGGTGAATTCTATGCAAGAATTGGAAGGGCTTGGAAAAGAGGTTATTTGCTTTATGGTCCTCCAGGGACTGGAAAGTCAACAATGATTGCTGCCATGGCAAATTTGTTAGGCTATGATCTTTATGATCTTGAATTGACTGCTGTTAAGGATAACACTGAGTTGAGGAAGCTTTTGATTGAGACATCAAGTAAGTCTATAATTGTGATTGAAGATATTGATTGTTCACTTGATTTGACTGGTCAAAGGAGGAAGAAAAAGGAGAAAAGAGAATTAGAGGATGAAGAGAAGGATTCAAGGGAGAAAAAAGGTGGAATTATGGAGGAAAAAGATGGAAAAACTAGTAATGTAACACTTTCTGGACTATTGAATTTCATTGATGGATTATGGTCTTCATGTGGTGGTGAAAGACTTATAGTTTTCACAACAAATTATGTGGAGAAATTGGATCCTGCATTGGTTAGAAAAGGTAGAATGGATAAGCATATAGAGTTATCATATTGTGGATTTGAGGCATTCAAGATGTTGGCTAAGAATTATCTTAATATTGAATCACATCATTTGTTTGGAACAATACGTGAATTGTTGAAGGAAGTTGAAATCACTCCAGCTGATGTTGCTGAGCATTTGATGCCAAAGACTGCTTCTGGTGATGCAGAAATTTATTTGAGAAGTTTGATTCAAGCACTTGAATTGGCAAAAGAAGAAGCTAGGGTGAAATCAGTGGAAGATGCAAAGAAACTATGAAGCATCCTTCAAGCAAGATTTTCATTGGAATCAATGTGTGATTCATCAGCCAAAGCAACCAGAAAGTTAGAAACTAGACATCAACTTGATGCTAAGTATAGTATATGCAAATGGATGGTCTACACTTACACAATATCACAACTATAGATTTGAACTCTCCGATCTTAAATCCCGACTTTGTATTTAGGATAGATTTACAAAGTCAGAAATACAAGTCTTCTAGTTATAATCGGATGGATGAAATTGTGTAACTATGCATGAATGCACATAATAATTCAGAGTTCGGCGGAAAATAAATAAAGTTTGATCTATGACTATATCACAATTAAGGTTTGAATTCAAATACTCCCGATCGATTTAACATCGAGTAAATAACTAGAACTAATCTAAATAGTAACTAATTGATGACCTAATTTAAAATCCAACAGAGATATGCTGAAAAGATGGAAAATTGATAAAAAAAAAAAATACATTAGAGCTTATCGTATGAGAAACTTACTTTATGTATTGTATTGTACGCAAACATGCACTTAGTCTAGGAATTAGTGAGAAGTTGCAGTAAAGAGAACTTAAAAAATAGTTGGACTTGGAAAGGGCGGTGTCTAGGGTGGGAGAGCTTTATAGGTCTCCTACCGTGCATGACCTCTTTTTTTTTTTTTTTTTTTTTCTTTCTGACCTTTC
>Ga0228710_1002499_pt1 | contig 29011 bp, 23 predicted proteins | sample MedpolnodulmetaG_FD_177995 | JGI IMG/M metagenome (GOLD analysis project Ga0228710, IMG submission 177995) | Root nodule microbial communities from Medicago polymorpha collected in Santa Monica, California, United States - pink nodules | ecosystem: Host-associated > Plants > Roots > Nodule...
ATGCTTATGACAATTAATGACATGATATGAATGGTACAAGTTAACTACAAGTAACGACGGTCTAGGCTGCACGATCGTCTTAGAAAGGTATAAGTTCACACACGTATAATCAACCAATCGGTTGTATTGTAGACACGTGGTAACCGTAGGTTTTCCCGAGGTTACCTCTAGCCTAGGACTTAGGTGGAACTCATTAAGATGTTATGTCTCATCCCACTCCTTTTTTGTTCAGGTTCACAGGTTGTTCGAGGCAAAGGTAAGGAGAAGGCTTCGGACTGATCGTGCTTTATCGGATCTACCTTTATACTCTCTAGCTTATGTTATGTTATTTTTAGCTACATGTATCGTGATGAAACTTGTTGTACTTGTTTCCCTAGACTGGCTATGCATAAATGATGTAATATATGACTTGAGACGACTCATGTATCTGAATCTCGACTTATGTTGTATTTCCGTATTGTATGATTAATGTATCCAATATCAGTTATGACGTACGTGTTAATTATTCTAGACTCTATTAATGCGGACGTTACATGAATCAAACGCAACAACTTCTTGAATAATCCTCTAGAATGTCTATCTAGCTGTTAACATTCAGTTTCCCTTTGAAGGGTTGAGTACCTCAGGTACTCCTCTTTCCAATAGTACATTTTGCTTATTAAAAGAAAAACACAACACCATATTTTGATTTATCGTTTAATTCAATACATTTCAACTCAGAAAATGTCTCGAATAATCTTTAGCGGGGGTTCCAGTTCCACCACCTCAAAGACCAAATTACAATCTCTCAAAGTCATGTTTATCATTTTGGAATCACTAGACATTGCCTCATCTCAAAGAGTTGGATCAAGAACACACTCAGCCATTGGAGCTAAACAAAGGTCACTCACTGCCTTTAAGCTTCTTCTTCCTATACTAATTCATGATTTGTTACTATCTCAAAGAATTATTTACTACATCACTTAGTTTGGATGATGGAACTTGAAGAATTGAAACCAAGTTTGAAAGAGTAACTGGTTGGCCATGATTGTGGATAATATTTGGTATGTTAATGTCAACCGTCCATTTCAGACACATGTGTTTGTATAATAGAGAAATCAGTACTTGACATATTATTTAATTGATTGTGGTTTGGTATTGACTCTTCTTATTCATACTACTACAAATGAGAATTCATGTTCAACTACGAAGATTATGAAAAGGAAAAAAAAGACTGAAAAATAAGTGAGAATTAAAAAGTAAGATGTTTTTTTTTAATTGATTGTTTGATTACTTACACTGAGAGAGGAATTGCTGAAAAGTTTGATACAGATTCAATTTTTGATGAAATTCATGATGCGAATGAAGTGCGTGACTTAGATAAACAATATGATGCATTTAACATTTTAGGCAATTTAATTTTTTTTTTGTTGGTTATATTTAATAATTACAATTTATGTTTAAATTTAATGCTTCATAAAAATCTAGATCCTTTGCCTATCTTATTTATAGAGTAATCTGTGTCTTCAGATTGAAGATCCATCATTCATAGCATACCATAGTGTTAATATGCCTGGATCAAGATCATGAGCTAGTTTATGTATTAGATCTGAATTTTTAAAATGTTTGATCTGCAAGGAAATCTAACATTGGCTACATCAACTTTCATTCTCAAACTCAACGCTTTTCTTTGTATGAAAAGGAAATCAGTCGATTTTACTTCATTTGTTCATTATATAATTGCTTGCTTAGATGTTACATATCATTGTATCAACTAGCTATGGCTGAAACACATAAAATTAATGGTTTTATGTGTGTGAAAACAAACATAAAATACATAAGCCAAAAAATGAAAGTTTTATGTGTTAACAAATCTGCAGTTCTTCCTAATTTCTCCAGTGGTGAAGCTTTCTGAATTTGTGATATTTCCCATTTTGACCATTGAATCAGAGAATTGCTGGAAGAAAGCAAGAGAGTCTGCTGCATACTTCTTGACAAGCTCTTTTGTTTCGATTCCGAACACACTCGAGTACATTTCTTGATCTGAGTTAAGAACTCCCTCGCCTTTTAATAGTAACTGGTAGAAAGAATTGTCGAAGAGATTAGGCGTCACATAGTCCATTGCTGTTATGTTATTGTCTCCTCCCCCAATTGGTGGACAAATAGATTTCAGGTTGTTGAACTGATTATCTGAGATTGGATTTTTCACTGAAGTTGATTCATAGTCTCCATATATTCTTGATCGAAAATTTTGACACCTTGCCATACCAATGGTGTGGGATCCTGCATGTGTTGTGATCAGAAAATTTATATATGACGCAGTAAGGTTTATTACAAATTACTTTTACAACTACCTAGGAATCTTATGAGGAAACCAGTTATTGACTTTTATTGCAAGGCAATGTGAAGATTCATATTTTGATTATTTATGCAATGCAATTTGGTTTGTTATTTTGTACATTTCATTTGAGCCGAGATGAGGATTATTGTGGTAAAACTGAGAGTTGTACTAATTGTACAAAACTATCTGTGTAAGGTCTATTCTCTCTAGTTAATATGCTAGCTAGAATGATCATAAATCAAGGAAGGCGGGTTTTACGATGAATCACACTTTAAAATTACACAAAACACACCAATGGTGAATAATGCCGCCCCTTGAAAATAGAAACTCAGTGATCCTTGTTCTCATTCATATGTGAGACGGTGACCTGATGGATGTTTGTTCTACAAAAAAAACAAAAACAAAGGAAAATGAATATGAGTTGAGATTTGACGACTCATTCATTTTTCCATTTTTTTTTTTAACTAATAGCGATCAGGTTACTGTCTCACTCATTAAGACAGAGGACTATGAGCTTCTTCGGCAAGTACTGTGAGCTTCTTCGGGTGATTTTCAAGTATTGGTCTTCTGTAAACCACCTATCTAAACAGTCCACAATATAATTTTCCTATGATAAGATACACTTCTCCTATCTAAGTTGTAAATCAATAATAAGAACATACCGACAAGGGCAACCATATCCGTGACTGATAGGCCTTGATAAAGAAATTTGGGAATGATAGAAACAAGGCTTTCATCAGGTGTTGGAAGATTGGTGTTAGCAAGTTCAAAACTTGCAGTCACAGAATCTTTCCTTCCCACAGGAACATCCCAATATGGTCCACCAACCTACAAGAAATCAAAGAACAAAGAGATATAATAAATCCAATAACTTATATAAGATAAAGATTGAATTTTGTTGTACATATTGTTTGTTTTACCAGAATTACAGCATCTCTAGCCGCAATTGTGAGAATATCAGCACAAGAAACAACTCCAGGGCACTCTGATTCAACAAAGTTCTTGATTTGATCGATAATTTCAAAGCCTTTTAAAGAGTGGATGTTGGTAGCTGCTTTCTTTTCACCTTTAAGTGTGTATGTATCATCGAGCAAGACCGATCCATCGCAACCCTGAACACATAACATCAAGTTTCTTTAGTACGAATTTTCTTTATATCCTCAATAGGTTCATCTAATACTTTGAATTGAACATGTAATGTAACTTTACTATTTTTGGAGTAAAACTTAAGTTGATATTGCAAAGTATACACAGACATAACCTGTTTCATTCAACATTTTGATTACTAAATTAGTCCTTCAAAAATCAAAATCACAACCATATTAGTATTTTGAAATTTTTATTTTATCTCCAAATTTATCTCTGAATTAAAGGTATTTTTATCACCACATTGGTTCTTAGATATAAATTTTGTAAAAACCGAAGATCATGTTTAAGATGACTAACATTTTAGTAGAATCGGTGTGGTAAATGGAAATATGTCTAACTTTGAAATAGGATTTACTCTTTTTTTCTTTCTAACATGAAAACAGAAGCAAGAATTAGAAGGAAAAAAAAGGCAAGTTTTTGAGACCTGAATAAAGCAGTCATGGAAGTGAAGCCGAACAACCGAGGCTGCGTTACGAGGTTCAGAAAGCACCGAACATTCCATTTGCTTCCTAACAATGTCAAACACAGAAGGACAAGTTGATGCATAGTAATCAAGTGTTAGTTGAGGCTCACTTGCATACAATCTATTGTCACCAAGAAAGCCAAACAAAAGAACAATATGTAAAAAAACAAATTTTGACAGAAATGGAGTATCCATTGTTAGTGTATTATTAGAGCTTAGCTTGAGAAGAATGTTGAGTTGGGGAAAAAAGATAGGAATAAGAGAATATATAATAAGTGATGTGAAGTGTAGTGTTGTACCTTGACCTTTTCCATGCATTTGCTAATTCAATGTTTCTTAAAGATGTTCTTTAGAGTCAAGAGAAGATGCAACTAATATTGCCTAAGTTGGTGAGTGTTCTTAAACTAAAAGTAACATTCTCTACACACACATAGAAATATAGAGGTATAGCTAGAGAAAAAAAGTGATTAAAAGTTGTGTGCCCAACATGTACAATTTAACTAATTAATAATTTATTTATTTGAAGGCCAGTCACCAAATCCAATCCAAATTAACAGCTAATTTGCACTTTATGTATTCAGTTTTTTACTATGAATGAAATTTATCAATGAACACTCATCATAGTATGAAAAGTGTTCGACAAATATTATTTTCATATTTTGTTGTTATATTTCTGTCGTTTTTGAGACAGGTTTCAATAGTCTAACGTTATATAGGTTAGGTTTTAGGTTACCACCTAGCATTACATCAGCTTAATTTAATTTAGTTTATGAGACAGAAATCAATTTAATTTTGCTTACCAAAAAGTCATATTTAACAGTATGATACATTTCCACACGTCAAAATTCAAATAGCAATTTTATATGATGTCGATTTGCATTGCATGTTGGCATTCTTGTTTTTCCTCCAAGAATAAGATTGCATATGGACTTAATCTCAAATTCTTGCAGGTTTTAAATAAGGAAGCAAAATCTAATACGAATTCAGTCATGGTTTTGAAGTGCACGATTAAGAGTATTATCTTTCTTTATATATCCGTGCAAGAATACATAGCATATATCTACAAATTTCTCATCCATATTGACTTTCTCTCATTTGACCCCTTTCCCCCTCTAGATTGTGTTATGTTGAAGACAGATTAAAACTAGAAACTTTGTGACAAGAATTAAATTTTTTTTTTTTTTTGGTGACCGGGGTTTGAACCTCGAACCTTGCATACATTATGACATTGTACATACCAACTGAGCTCAGCTCACGAGGTCAATAATCACTTAAATATATTGACAAAATTACACAGTTCGTCACTTGACTTAATTTTTTATAACACTTTCGTCCTTTATGTTATTTTTTCCTTTTTCTAATTTAATTATTTATTTTATAACACTTTCATCATTTATCTTTATTTATTTATTTATTTATTTTTATAAAATGTCAATACTATATCATCTTTTATGGATTTTTTTTAATGAAATCAGGGTTTTTATATTTGTATTATGAAGATTTTATTTAGAGGAATAAATTTATAGCATTTCATTAGCAATTAAATCGTTGATACATGTCGGTAAATCAGCGTAAATGGAAGCTAGAATGTGAGTTTGCTTATTAGATTGATAAATTTTTATAAGTTTTTTCTTATGAATTTTTGATTTGTTTTGATAAAAAAAAAAAGGATAACAATGTTGACATTTTATATCATAAAAAATTAAGTAAAAATAAATGATGAAAGGGTTATATAAAATTTAGTTAAGAAATGAATTGTGTAATTTTTGCAGAATACATTTTACTACTAAGCCCCGGCTATAAGCTTTTAATGAATTTCTTCTTTCTGATGAATTCCCACAGCTATTTGCTAAAAGGTCAGTTTAGTAGTTTTATTATGTATTAAATGCAGAAGTAGAAGGATATTTGAGAGAAAACAAACAAAAACAAAAACAAAACGAGGATGCCTTCAATTCTGTATATGCATTTTCTCTATTAGAAGTCTCAACTAACTTACCAATTTTTTGACATAATCACATGTTTATCCTCCCTTTTGAGGGAAGTTTTACCCCACACCCCTACACTTATACCTTGACCCCAACATTTTACTTAAACTAGATGTTTTGAGCGGAGAATCGGGTTCTGTTAAGCAGAAAAGCCTTCTCTAATCTAACAGGTCGATTCGAAATGGGAATGGAGTTTGAGGCTAGTGGAGCAAGCATGAATAATAAAAGGAAAAAGTTATATAAAATAAAACTCAGTTATTTTTGCACTTGTTCACCCCACTCTTTTTGGAAAACGTTTTGCATCCTTTTTTGCCTTCCCATTTTATTTTTATTTTTCCCGAATGACTCTTGCGATGGAATTGTTACCGCAATCATTGTCTCCCAAAATCAACTCTTGTAACCGGATTGTTACCGAAATCGTTGTGAATTGCAAGTTTTTTGTGGTTGTATCTATTCTATGAATCATTGATTGCGGTTTTTGGGTTTGCCATGGTTACTTAGAAATCCGGAAATAGTTTTCCAGCGTTGAATTCACAGAATCTTTACCATTGCAATTGAAACTCTTACCTTTTTTTTACAATTTTTTTTAATAATAGAAAGTCTGCATGGAACCTTTTTGCGATTGAGGTTGTCATTATTTTCTTGTTTGCTATCTATTTTATTAATTCTTTATCTTGGGGGTAAACACATTGAATTGGAAATTGTTGAAAGTGATGGGTGAGAAATTAATGTGTAAAATGTTAAATGATAAGAAGGGCAAAATTGAAATTTTTGAAGATTTGTAGAGGTGAAAGTACATGTGTAAGGGTATAGGGTAAAATTTCCCCTTTTGAGAATTATTTTTAATTTCTAGTTTGGGTTAAAGATCAGTCAAGGATAGCAAATCAATTAAGCTCAAGATCTGGGTTGGGAATGCCCCAATGCAGATCCAATAAAGTTTCACTATTGACACACAGACAACCGTAATTGACTAAGTATGTGTTTGGAAAACTCCAATTCCTCCACGACAATGATAATTTCAACATCAAACCAAACATATGCTAAATAAAAGTAATAAACTTCTGTACTGAATTTTGGACAAGAAAAACATAGTAATTGCTTGTAGAGCTTACACTAGATGGGTTCCTTATGATAAACACCACCAATGTCGAGACAGAAAGAAAAATATGTTTCACACAGCTCTTATTGTCTACTAATAATGTTCCTCCATACCTGCTATCATTCAAATTTAAACACTTCGTGTAATTGACTTCTACCATATATAACTTGTATAAACATTTTGAGTAACATCAAAAGAAAAGTGCAGTATGGTCCAAATATGGTCCAAATGAATTTTGTTCTATGATGTATCAAAACTTATTGGACTATGCTATATACATGTCCTTAAAAGAATTACATCAATCATATATACCGATTATGGTCAGGATATCACATTGCCTTAACAACAGCTGCTCTATTGCACGACAGTTACATTTGGACCGATGTGGCCCGCAAACAATCACTATTGTTGTAGGGAAGGGATCCTCTCATTACAGTAGCATAATATTCGATTCAAAAGAGCATAAAGATCAACAATAATTATATCAGTTACCTATAAATTTTGCAAGCAAGATACCTCATTATATAAATACTGCAGGACATGAATTGCAAAACAAATTTGATATCAACATAATTCCAACAATTCAGGATATTGCATAGCCATAGAAGTTCTTCCCACATTTCAGAATATTGCATATTTTGTTGGATATTTATAAAATCAACAACTATAAACCAAAGACTAAAAAATCATCATACTCATACCCACCAGAATTCCAAATACAAACATCCCAGATAACATAAAAATCTATTCTATCAAAGCATCCTAAATTACATTTAGAAGAGATACGTTAAAAAAAAACGTAATTCACTACATACAAGTGAAGAATAAGATTTTCCAGAGAATTCTGGACATAGAAATCACATTTGTAATTGTTAGTAGAGCTTACACTATGACTATGAGTTCTTTTATCAATGATAAACAACACTAGAGGCAGCAAGAAAAAAAAAATGTCTAGCCATCATTCAAACCCATTGTTTAATTGACTACTGGCACCTACAGCTTTAAAAACATGTAGCATCATCTGATCCAATAAGATCTATGATGATCCAAAATTTATTTGGACTAAGCTATAGATGTCCTCGAAAGGGTTTGGGGTTACATTGATCATAACTACTTGTTATAATTAGGGTATTACATTGCCTTAACAATCGCATTGTGGTCGCAGGTTGCACGCCACAGTTACATTGGTATCCATATGACCCACAAGCACGACTTGATGCAGTATATTGACATCAATCACAATAGCAGTAGCATCACATAATACAAACCCAAATTTCAATCCTTGTCCAACCCCCAAGAACAAAACCAGTAGTTTCAAGATGACAACACAAAACTGAGCAAGCATTCAATTTAAAAGAGCATAAAGATCAAATGTACTTTTATTAGCTACCAATCAACATTGCAACCAATTAACCTCACATTACAAATATAGTACACAGATGAATCATTTGGTAAAAGATTTCAATAACAATGGAGATCCACCATAAGTCATAACCTTAGATAGTTTAATACCGTAAATCAAAATGCAAATTTGATGTCCAAAACCAATTGTCATTGTTATAGTTAACAAATTAAAGAACAAAGCTATTAGATATTGAAAGTGACATTCAGATAGCTATAGAAGCTCTTCCCAGTAAAGCAAGATATTGCAAATTTTCATGGCAATTTGTAGAATAAAATTGACAAAGTATAAAAGCAACACAACAATAAAGCAAAGACTAGATAACTATTCATAACCATCATAATTCCAAAACATTCAAATCATCGAGAACTAAATGTTAAACAGACACATTGTTATAAATCTAATCAAATATACAGGTGAGATTGAAAAACATGATCCTTACTCCTCCCAAATTTGAAAACCTCATCATCACTAAACCCAAACTCAAACTCACCCAAACCTCGAAGCAAATCCTTCAACAACAAAACAACATCTGAATCAAATTGAGGCCAAGAAACACACAAGCTAGCCCTAATTTTCAAAATCTGACACCGTCCAAGAATGGCAGCACCGAGTCCATCGACAACGCTTCCAGACGGGTAATACTCCAATCCACTCAACAATTTCTCCTCATCCGCCTTCTTCCTTTCAGCAAAACTCTCCAGCTTGAATGCAACCGCCTCGTCGGAAGAAAGCAGACCACGGTGATTCATAGGCTGGATAGAATCAAGTATGATAACCGAATCAGGGCGGATCTGGTTGTTGAGGAGAATTTCTGCGACGGCGTAAGCGCGATTGTGAGGGATAGGGTTTTGAACGGCGGCGAGGAGGATGGTGGAAGAGAGAGAGTGGATGTTGATGGTGTTGTTAGGATGAGAGAGAGGGAGTTCAGGGAGGATGAGAGAGGAGGTTAGGGTTTGTGGGGTGAGGAGGTTGTGGAAAAGGGAGAGAGAGGGAGAAGAGATAGCGATGATGAGGAGGGTGGGTTTGAGAGGTTGTTGTTGTTGTGTGTGGGGGAAGAGGAGAAAAGGTGAAGGGAGTGATGGAGAAGATGGTGTGAAGTTGTTTAGGTCTTCTTCTAGTAATCTTGATGGTGGTGCTGCTTCTGTTATCACATCTTCCATTTTTGAAGAAAATGCTCTGCTCTCTCTCTCTGGGTGTGAGCACAACAAACAAACAACCTAAGGTGGAGTGGAGGACAAGATGAGTTTCATTCACAAAGGTTGCCTTACTTTACTTTCTTTTTTTTTAGGTTATATTTACTTGTTTTTACTTTCTCTATATATTATATTAGTTTTTTGTGTGTCCTTGTGAGTTAGTTCGATATAGACAATGTATAAATATATGCAAAGTCCAAAGTTCAAACTACGATTACCATAAAAGTATGTGTTAATACATACATTTTTTTGTAAAGCAATGTTATTTGAACATACAAATTGTTTTAAAAAAATGGTTGTGTAAATAACATTACTCTTTTGTTTAAGCAAATAAGTGCAGAGAGTCCCAACTTCAAACCTATATTATATATTATGCAAAATTTATTATAAGTATCATCATCTAAATAATTACAAAACAAAATTTATTTATTTTAAGGGGGGGAAATTGATTTATTTTTGTTGTGTCTAATAACATTAACATTACTCATTCAATGAAAAATAAACAAAACGACAAATGCTAACATGTGTCTTGAGGCACATGTTAAGAAATTTAAAATAAAAAAATTATCTCGAAAGTTGTGCGTTCAATTTTTAAAGTCAATTTTGTTGATTTCTTTGAAAATCTTTTAATTTTGGATTTCTTAACCTTTTTTGTTTGAGGAATTGGATTCCTTAACATGTACTTTTGAGGCATAAGATAGTAAGACCCAATTGACATAAGGTAACTCAGTTGAAAAGTCATTGTATGTGGTTAAAATTTTAGTAAACGGCCATCAACTTTTAAACTACAATTTTTTTTGTTACCATAATTTCTTTAGAGAAAAAAAGCTTATAACATTTCGTAATATATCAAATTGATAATACATGATGAAACAATACTAAAGACATACAAACTAACTCGAGATGCAACTATATTAATTATTTCTTTACCAAAATACTCCTATTTATTTTACATATTTTTCTTCAATCAACAATAAATATTATTATGCTGAAAACATAAACTCTCTCTTAAAAGATAAAATTGTAAGAATAATATTAATTACAAACAAATTTAATATTATTACCAATTTTTTTATTTCCTATGATTCAACCAAAAAGATCTTCTATTTAACAACTAAGAACGAATGAAGCATGCCTTTTCATTAAAGATAATCATATTCAAGACTAATCTGACTTTAAAATATGGATACATATCTTAGTCAAACTTAAATATATTCTATTTTTCAATGCTTAAATGTATTCTACCTAATCACATTGTTAATGATGTGTATTACATATTTACCTATTAAACGAATTATTTTTATTTTATAGGTCAAGCCTAATGAAAATTTAAAAGTAAAGAAAAATCTAATTCAAGAGTTGAGATATGAGAAATATTTTGAATAAAAAAAGAGTTACGAAGTTAAAAATTCATGGTTCAAATATTAGTAAAGGAGAAAATATTTATATAACAATTAACGTACTAATATTTGTAATAAAAAAACCATACAAAAATTATACATGTTCATGTTTATTTAAATAGGCAACATACTTACATTTGTCATTAAAAAAAAAAACCATAACAAATTTATACATGTTTACTTAAATAGGCATGTTGGAAATCTTAAAAGGCTTTCTTTGGGCCCTTGAACTATATGCTCCTTGCGAGAATTCTTTTAAGAGATTTAATTTTCCCACCCTATGCCCTTCTCACACGCCCTGCAAAAATTACTAAATTGCCCTCCGGAATACCTATTCCGGACAATTAACTTCTTGTCCGGATTACATATTCCGGACTTATTCGAAGTATAAAAGGGCATTCATCCCCCATTTTTACAGTTTCACTTTTCACTTACTCTCTCTCTCTCCCCCTCTAATCCCAAAATCCGAACTGCAAAAATCTAACCAAAATCGGTGAAATCTTACTCAAACGGACCGCATTTCAATCCTTGACAAATATCACATGGAAGGTTAGTTCGATTTCTGTATGCATGCAAGTAATTTGTTCCGTTTTTTTTCCTGTGTGCTAAAGCAATCCAGAATTCGTTTTTCGGACTGGATTGTTGCAATCCGGAAAATTAATTCCGGAAACACCCAGTATAGGTTCTGACCGTCTGTTTTGTACTGTTTTGTTCTGATTGTGTTGTGTGCTTGTTACAGAAGGTTCAACCTCTAATACTCAGCGCGTAAGGGAGGTAGGGCATGCTTCCCATAGGAGATAGCATCTCCGAGAGCTGGAGGAGGAAGGAGGTGTTCCTCCGAGGCATCGGAGAGGACGCTGTGCTGATGTCCAGCCTAATGTCGAGCATCAGCCGAAGCAAGAGAATATGGTAGATGACGTGGACGTGCAACAAATGGAGGAGCAAGAGCTTGTGGAGGAGCTTGAGAGAATGGACGAGAAAATGCAAGATGCCGAGCCATGGTGAAGGCGAAAGAAGAAGGAGAAGGTGGTGGACCCTGACCCACTAGATGACTATCCCGGTGGCTCACACGAGACTGGCCTGCTGTGGAAGTACCATGTGCACGTGGCCAGGAAGGCGGCTGATGGCGAGGTATCACTTTAAAATCACTTTATTAATGTTAATCTGTGTCAAAATGATGTTGATATTTGTGATGTAATGTTAAATCTGTTTCTGAAGCCATGAGTTTAAACTCACTTTATTAATTTTAATTATTTGCAGTGGCGTGGAAAATTAAAATGCATCAACAACGGAAAGAAGATAGAAGAGATGCATGATAAAGAAACCATCCCTATCATGGCTGCACAGTGGTGGCAGGACAGATTGCATGCCACCAGCCTTGGTTGGCTCCAGGATACTAGCTACAACCTGATTGACCATGGTCTGATTTGTGCCTTTGTGGAGAGGTGGCACGAGGAGACTTCCAGCTTCCACCTTCCGTTTGGGGAGATGACAGTCACACTTGATGATGTGGCCTGTTTGCTGCATCTCCCCATTGACGGCATGCTCATGTCCCACGAGTCCATATCACAGGACGAGGCGGTGGAATTGATGGAGACGTACTTGGGGTCTAGTACGAGTGATGTTGTTAAAGAGGTCGAAAAGACCAAAGGTGCACATTGCCGATTTAGCTACTTGGAGAGGATCTTCAAGGAGCGTTTGAAGGAGCAGAGGGATTTGGCTACCGAGTATTGTGTGACTCAGGAGGTGCAGAGGTTGCGGGACCAGGTTGTCCGCATATATTTGCTATACTTGGTGGGGCTCACGATCTTCACTGACAAGAGCCAGTGGGCTGTGGATGTTGTGTACCCGAGGTACTTTAGAGACCTTGATCTTGTTGCTAGTTATTCATGGGGAACTGCGGCACTAGCTCACTTGTATAAGGAGCTCAACAATGCTGCACATTGGAACTGCAGTCAGGTGGCAGGATACTTGACTTTGTTGCAGGTATAAAATAAAAACTATGTTTTAATTTTTTAAATGTAAGTGTATATGGTTTGTATATTTATAAGTGGTTGCCTTTGGTGCAGGCTTCAGTGTTTCATCACTTCCCAGGTGTGGGGAGCAAGGATGTCTGGGTAGGATATAGAGAGAATCATTATCCACACGCGATGCTTTTTTTACCATTGTCTGGTTTAGGCACAGTGGACAACTACAGAAACTATCTGGATGCGCTGGATTTGACGAGGGTTGCCATGGCCCCATATGGAGAGCACCGTCAGGCACGTCCGTTTAAGCAGGTCAGCCTTTACTCTGGATGGCTGAGATTCGGAGACCACATGGTGAGATATCTACCGGAGAGGGTGCTTCGTCAGTTTGGGAGGGTTCAGACCATACCGAGACATCCCGTTGAGAGTGCACCTGTTGATGTTAATTTGGCGGAGATCACAAACCGCTTTCGGACTGCACTTGATTATGTGCTGACACCTCAGCAGTTGGGAGAGCGTGCAGTTCATGATGTTGATGCAGTAGATGGCTACATCGATTGGTTTTATCGCCATTCCCATCCACGCATGGTTCTTCTTGACATGCCGATACAGGTGCCGAGGCCACCAGAGCGTGAGGTCCTTGATGTGTGAGCTGCTCAGGAGGATGGAGACCTTGCGTACTTACAGCTTAGCGGAAGGATGAGCCACATCAGAGACCACCTCTATGCTGTGATGAGAAGTGGTCTCGTGCCGAAAGGGACTGAGGAATGGCAGCATTTGGAGGATGCTTTGAAAGAGGTGCATGATGGGAAAGTTTACCGTCATCGGGGAGCTACCGAGGGTGGCAGAGGTGGCGGTGGTACGGGTGTAGTTATTAGGAGCTGATTGTATTGTATTTTATGTTTATGTTTGAACATTTTGGATGCTTTTGAATTATGTAACACTTGGATAATTTTGAATGTTATGTAATCTTGGATAATTTTGAATGTTATTTGATTAATGTTATGTTTGCAAAATTATGTTTTGTTGATGATTTTAATGTTATAAGTTCGATTTACTGTTAGAACATGTCACTGGCATGATATGTCTGTTTGGAAGCAAGCAAAATGTGCCAAAACAGAGGCTCAGCCAAAACAGATGGCTTCTGCCTCTGTACTGATGTATTCCGGATTATATAATCTGGACAGCTTTATAATATTCCGGATTATACAATCTGAAACCATCGTTCACCACCCCTTTTGTTGACTTTCAACGGGGTGATTTACACTATTCGGATTATATAATTCGGAAGTTATCTAAAATGTTCGGATTATATAATCCGGATCCATCTATTCATAATTGACATCTTCATCCATCAGGTGATGAAGTGCCAAAATCCACAAAATAATCTGAAATTGATATTCCGGAATTGGTTCGGATTATTTAATCCGGACGAGGGGTATTTTGGGAAAAAAATAGGGCACGCGAGGAAATGCATAGGGTGGAAAAAGTAATACTCTTCTTTTAAACGGGTGAAGCTCCCAAACTCTATGCTCGTTGGGCAACTTCTTTTCACTACGCAAACAGGGGCGGACCTGGCCTCACAAAACTAGTGAGGCACAATTTTTTGCAGCTCTGCATCAATGATGGAGCTAGGAGTAATTTTTTTAGTGTGTGTGTGTGTGTGTATATATATATTATTTCTCACAGTAATTATTCATGAAAAAATTGTAGGTATAGTGGTACATACTATTGAATTTCACGTTAGGTACTCCAGTTCACTGTTCACCACTTGCATTTTGCAATTTTTATGGTATTTTTAGTTCAAATAATATAGTTGAAAAGCTAAAATGGGCAAAACAAGAATCAAACCCAAGTCCCCCACCAAAATAGGGTGCGTCTTTACCGCTTGAGTACACCATACACATGTGATTAATTTACAAAGATTGATTTATATAATATAACATTTAGCTAAAAATTGAAAAAAAAAAATATATAATTGGACCTGGACTGGTGTGGCACTTGCCTCAACGGGCCTAGTCCAGGTCTGCCCCTATATGCAAAGTCCCTGAGCTTGATGCTTGTTGGATGCCTTCTTTTATGTGGGCAAAGCTCCCAAGCTCTATGCTCGTCAGGCGCCTTCTTTTGACCGGGCGAAGCCCCTGGGCTATATGTTCGTTGAGCAGATTCGTTTAATTGGGTGGGGCCCCATGCTTTAGTGCAATATGCATCACACCTTCATAACACTTTCAGACTTTTAGGCTCCATGAAGAGCTATAAACCATCTCCACATAGCCAATGACGGATCCAGAAAATTTGATTAGTGGGGGCATCATCTAGTGTACGTGCTCTTTGTTTTGTAATCTCTACTTGTTTGTATTTTGTTTTCATTTGAATGATCAAACCATCAATTTAGTCTATAAATTATCATTCATTTTCCAATGTAGTCGATATAACTATGTAAATATAACAATAGTCATTAATTTATATGAATTTCGTCAATTTAGTCACTACAGTATATAAGACTCCATCAATTTAGTCACTAACGTCTCAAAAACAGAGATTAAATTGACGAATATTAAATACTTTAGAGACAACTTATTATACTTATATAATTTAGAGACTAAATTTGAAAAAGAGTGATAGTTTAGAGACCAAATTGATGATTTGTTCTTCATTTGAATAGGCTTTTTTAGCAATTTGTAGAATTTAACTTGTGATTGGTCCTCTCAAAAATAAATAAATAAACTTGTGTGATTGGATTTGTTAAGAAAGGTAGGTTATGTGAAGGGTGTGAAGGCATGCCCCTTCTCCATAGTATAAAAACACATATTATACCACTAAAAAAAGAATTGTGAAAACTTTGTGCAGGCACATGACTTCACACAGCTCTATATGAATCCGTCCCTGCACATAGCTCGACAAAAACAATTACCCCACGAACCTAAGGTCTCGAAAGACTTGTAAGCAATTTGACATGAATTGACCTCACATTAGATACCTTGGTCGATTGAGTGATAAAAAGAAATATAGGCTCAAATTTTCATCTGTATAGGAACATTTCTACATGATTCTATGAACTATTAGCATAAATGTTTTGTACAAGCAACTTAGTGTTTATATACACTAAATTTTGGTGAATTTTACATTGTTATAACATAAAATGTGACAATATATGACATGCCTAGGTGCATGTAAAAAATTTGATACCATTTCAAAAAGTGAGACAATAGCCAATTTTGTTTTCATGCTCATTCTTCATGTTCATGTTCATCTTCAGAATCTGCATATAAAAGAAAATGTTAAGGGCAGAATTTTACAATCAAACGACCAGTTAAACTTTTTTAAACAATTATGTGATTTTTTTACTGGTCATGGTCTTAACCGTTCATATATAGTAGTTATATATAGTCAAGATCTCTCCACTTTCACATAAAAATTACCCTCTCACTAGATACATTTCCTATACACGTTTCTGCGCAAATGCATGTAGCAAAGTAGGTATGCTCCAAATTGTTTGCTTAATTTCATTTAGAGTTTGAGGTACCATTTCTTGTAGTTGGTATCTTTTCCAATCAAGAAGTCACATTAGAAAGCCATATATGTAATGAATCTTTAGCTTACCAGATCTAATATCTTCACTAACTTTCCCTTTTGTGCAGATTTGACCAACAAGCATCCGAAGCATCAGCACCCACCAATAAATATTAAGAACAAGCAAGCAGAATAGAAGAGTATTGAATACATGATAATGTATTGAATAATCCACCCGATGCTTGTCCAATTTCAAGGTGTCAATCACTTCATAGCTGCAAAAAAGAAGAAAACAATTAAACAGAAGGATTAAATTAAATGTAAACAATGGACAGCTCTAGCGTTACTTTTGAGCTGAATCACAGGAGAAATTTTATTTTATAATTTGCTCAGACAAGACAGTTAATATTCCCTAAACCAAGTAAAGTCTGTATTTGGCTAAATTCTATTTCAAACCCAATAAAAAATTGGAAACGTAATATCAAACTTGGATATCACTGAAATCAGCCTTTACTTTTAAAGGCCAGAAATAACATGTCAAGAAGGACGATAGATAATCTAAATATGTCTTAGACTCAAGAGTGCACAAAGAAATAAGAATATTTTTGACAGCATTCATGGATTATAAACTAGAGCATCGCAAATCTTCATAGACCTATCCTTAACAAAGAGTTCTCCAATTTCAGACTTACAATACAATTAGATCAATACTCATAACTGACTGCTACTGGTACATACAGAAATACAATAATTTCCACCCATCATAATCTCATCCTATCCTACAGGATATAATAATTTCCAAACATACACACAATGTCCTCTTAGCCTAACTGCCAAATGTAATATTTTTTACTTCTAACATAAACTTCTAATGCCTTCATCCTGACCTCTCAGTTTGAAGCAGCGAAATATTAATGGATGACCTAGAGTTAGCTTGGATACATTTCTCAATTTCTACTTGTTGAAAAAGAACAAAAATAAAAGAATCTTGCAATAACAATTTGTTCAAGTGTGGATTAACTTTGGCAACTCATTTTTTTTCTTTCAGAAACTCGTTTAAATTCTCCATAAATACTGGAGTAATAAGCCTAGAAGAACTTTTTTGTTAGTGGAGAACAATAAAATTTACTACTTCAGATTACAGGCTTATAGAAGTTAGAAGCTAATCTAAACTGGGCTATATTTTTTCAAAGTAAGAAGTATTGATGACTAACCACCAAACTTTTTCTGCTTAAGAAAAAGCCTGCATTAAGTGATTATATAAACTTGCTGAATCTTCCTGCAATAGTAAATCATTAAGATGATTTTCCAAGCACTTAATTGGTAAAATGGTACAAAGATACATATAACTTAACAGTTATAAGAAAAAAAATTTAAAAAAATAAAAGAGCAAGGCATATCAACTAATTTACATTGCATAAAAATTAAGGACTATCTAAATTAAACTTCCAATTTAAAGGGAAAAGTATGACATATCAACTCTTGATAAGAAAATCTTCAGTTGATTAGCTAACGCATCCATGATTAGTTAAGCATAGACAAAATATCAACAGGTTTTTTTATTCATAAACGGTTGAGATTACCTTCTTTATCATCTAAAGGGAATTGTTCACTTCAGAGAAGTATAATGAAAAATCTAAATTGCACAGCTTCAGTTTTGAACATAATTTTGGAAAAAAAGTGTACTTATCCCCAATGGTCGCTTCTTCAGAATATGAATAGGAAACAAGCTTATCATCCTTTTTTGAAATATGAATTTCAACAGGTGACAAAAGGAAAACAAAATGTAAATTGGGAATGGATTTAACACAAACCTTGTACTTCGAAGAACCCAGAATGGGTAGTAAATGATGCGCAGTATGGTCCAAGACAAAACAAAAAGGATAAACGCAAAGCTAGCTATTGATTCTGCACCGCTGTATATGGACATTTTGCCTATCTCCAGAAACACATCAGTAGCGTCGTGAAGAGCTAAAACAACTGATCCAATTCGAACAAACCTGAGTGCATTGAACAAATAATAAAAAATATATACTAACAAAATGTCAAAATGAAACACTAAATTACACTAAGAGAAAAACTTTCAATCTTTGTTTCAGAAAAATTTGGGGGATGAAAAACATTTTCCGATGACATTTCATTCCGAAATCGCTGCGTTCTGTTGGCTTTTCCTCTCCGATCAAGCGCTACACTTTGTTTGTTGAATGGTTTCCTGATTCTTGATTGTTCTTGCTCGATGTTTTTGCTTGAAAGATGACTTGCCCGTGGAAGCTTTTGGCTCCGCCGGAAGCCACACTGAAAGCTAATTTCCATGAAAGCTGTGAAGACATTTGCGCATGCTGTGTTGAACACGTATGACTTCCATGAAAGCCAATTTCCACTTTGTTCTTACAAAGGGGATTCGGTAAGTGCAAATGTGGAAGGCCTTATGAGTCGCTTTTCATAGCTATGGTGACATGGCACATTGGCACCACCCCTTTTATATATCTAGGTATTCCCATCTTCAAAGGGAAACCTATCTTAGGCCTATTCTGGATAAGATAAAGTTGAAATTGCAACTTGGAAGGGGTCCCTTCTGACTATAATGGACAGGGTACAGCTGGTAAATGCAGTGATAACTGTTAACTAGCAGGCTATTGTATTTTCCTTCAGAATTTATACTTGGCCAATCAAGCTATTAAAGGAATTGGACAGTTGTATAAAAATATTTGTGTGGAGTGGTGATATTAGCACCAACAAAATTTCAACAGTGGATTGGAGGCATGTTTTCAAACCACTTAATGAAGGGAGCTTAGCTATAAGGTCAGCTATAACTATCAATGAGGCTGCTATGTTGCACCTATGTTGGAATTATTTTACCGACAAAAATCAATGGGTACTTCTATGCAGAGCTAGATTCCTAAGGAACAATAATCCAATTGTTCATCAATGGGAACTTCTATGCTAATGCTACCTGGAACATAGGTGATGGAAATAATATCAAGTTCTGAACTGATAAGTGAATGGACGAGACTCTTGTGCACATGCTGCAAATGTCGCCCACCATTCATCATGAGCTGAACATGAACATAGCTGATTATACCTTAGATGGCAGATGGAACATCCCAGATTATTTTAAAGCAAAATTCCCACAGTTTTTTGACAAAGTTACAAAGGTTTCTATACCTATAATTCAAACTGAAAATTCTCTCAACTGGAATACTGCCATAGATGGCAATTTGACTGCTAAATTGGCTTTTCAACACAAAAATCATTTTAGCATCACTTTCAACTGGTGCAAACTGATATGGTCGCGCACAATACCTCCCACCAGAACTTTTGTTTTGTGGAGGTTTTTCCAGCAAGGGCTGGAATAACTTATGGATAGAAAGTGATTCCCAGAATGTTGTATTGGCCTTTAGCAATGTCCATATGGTTCCTTGGACCACAAGGAATCGCTGGAGCAATTGCATGGAGATGGTTAGAAACAAAAGATGTATATTCATACATATTTTTAGAGTAGGTAACTGCATTGTTGATGCCTTGGCTAAGCATGGCCACAATCTCTCTGATGAGCTATGGTGGAAAGATGTACCTAGTTTCATTAGACCTTTCTACTTTAGAGATTTGTTAGGTTTGCCTAATTTTAGGTTTGTTCTTTAATTGGGTTTAGGCTGTATGTCCTCCCAATCTTGTAACCTTTCTTTTTTTCGTTTTAATAAATTTCTTTATTTGATAAAAAAAATTCAAATAAAATAGAGTTAGTGCAGGCATTAAGTCCATAATGTGCTCACAAAACCAACTTAAGTGTCCTTCAGGTAAAGAAATTAAGAAAATGAAATTGTACCTAAAAATGTAGGATAACACAATGAGACTGAGAGAGACAACATGATGTGTCATGGAAATCCCAAAGTCAGAGCGTCTAGTTTCCCAGAATATTAAAGCAAATATGGAGTATGAATAAAATCCAGCACCATACATATACAGCCCCTTCAATTTCAATCTGAAAATAAAAAATGGTTACTGCTGAATTAATGAACTTAGGTTGACAATTAAAGTCGCTGGAACGACAAACAAACAATAACACGAATAAATTGAAATTGCAACTTAAAAACTACAATAATTGAAAATGTAAATAACAATCTTACTTAATCTTTTGATCTGGCCATATCTGATTCCCTGGCCCGACCCAGAAATATTTTGTATCAGTAAACCAAGGTTCATCATATGTTACAGACAAGGCAAAAATTTCTGCCGATAGAAAATAAACGCACTTCCATGCTGATTCCTTAAATTTCCTAATCTTCTTTCTCCTATCATCTGTCTGATAATCATGCACATCATGTCCTTTTTGAAAAATCAACCGTCGGGCCACTTTCTGCAAATTTCATTCACTTCAGATTAACTAAACATAATCAAAATATCAACACAAATTGATAGATGTATAGAAAGACCAATTGATAGATGTATAGAAAGACCAATTGATAGATGTATAGAAAGACCAATTGATAGATGTATAGAAAGACCAATTGATAGATGTATAGAAAGACCATAGCCCGCTAAAGGTATACCTAAATTACTGTGTGGAAGTGAAATTAGGCAAAAGAATGAAAAGAAACCAGTATTTTTTCCCTGTTTTGTTATGGGATAAACAAAATAATACACTTATTGTCAAACATGTAATGATTCTACACGACATGGACATTAAACAATCATTTTTATTTGCAAATGGCACAAATCTCTCAGCATCTTATAAGGTGAGTCCACCCTTATAAACAAAGCATTATAAGAGAAGACCCATATAGAATAGACACAGACATGAAATGATCCACACACACCTCAATGTAACCTTTAAAATATTCTCACAAATGTACCATTTGTTTGGGGTGTCAGAATATAAGTTTTAACACAATGATCCTATCATCCAAGCAACCAGCATCCACTAGATTTGACCTGTTTGAACTATGTACAAAACTCACTAATTGAGAAACACAGAGAAGATATGTATGAACGATATATCCAGTAACAAGAAGAAGGAAAATGATTGAATAGAGGAACTCCCAAATATTTATAGAAAATCATTCTTTCCTAGTCTTATCCACAACTCCAACTTTATCTATGCATCATTATTCAATTCCATAGCCATTTTACTCAAAATTCCTAGTCCATCCAATTACATTCATAGATTCACAATCAAGTGTTCAAGTGTATAATAGAATCACATTCACTAACTTTTTTTTGATCAAGGCTAGTAAAATAAAAGAAAACCAGGAGATGCCTGAACCCTTTTACATCAGAGAGACCCTAAAATAAAGAAGTCCAAGACTATCCTGAGACAAAAAAGAAACAATGAAAAGAGATGGGAATGACCACCACGGAGAGTTGAACACAGGCAAACACTGCCCATTCAAAGCTAAAACAACATTCTCTAAGAATATGAGTACATTTAAATTCTATACAAGCAAGATTAAATTTCCAATTAATTTGAGAGTTAGGATTCCCAAGGCCCCTTATGTTCCAAAGCAGAAGAATCATTGTAAAGGTTTGTTGGAGGTACCCTTTTTTGAACAGGTGATGATTTCCTCCACAGGTGAAGTGATATAATTTCTTTTAGATTGTTGTTTTTTCTTCTTTTGGTGTTTCAAGGTCAAAGAACAAGCTTCCTTTGAGGCAGTGGCCATATTCTCACTAGCAACCTCCATGCTACAACTTCACCCTCTTCTACCTCATCTCCCCAAAATTTGGAAAGGATCTGCACACTTTTTAAGGCTGCAGCAGATGGGAGAGGTGACAGATGCAGGTATCAAAACATGGCTAAAAGGGAGTTTATCACTTGTCAAATTATCATGGTAAGTAGTGATTGGTTGAGGCATAGGGTCGGGCATATCAAGGTTCCCGCCTTTTACCTCCCCCTTTGAAAAAGACTCCACTTCATGCCTGGGGAATAACCGCCTTCCAGAATTGCTGTTCTGCTCAAGAGTTGAAGGAGCTGATATGGGGGACAGCCTCCCATTAGCATACTCTCTCAAAGGTTTGTATGAATTCAATACCTCAAACTTAGAGGACCTATTTTCCAATTCACAAGGAACCTCAGAGTCAGTGGATTGATTCAAACCAACCTTCTCTTTGGAAACTTTCTCAACATTTCCACTGTCAGCTATAAACATTTCCTTTGAATTGTTAGTAAGATCCTTGACAAAAGGCATGGCCTCCCCTAAAGGAAGTTCGCTCTCTGCAACAAGCAAATCAAAAGAATTGCGCAGAATCAATGTTGAAGAATCACCGTTCTTCTGGATTACTGCAATCTCAGTCCTATCCACACTGACTCCTTCCTTCTCAGTAATTTCATGAACAGATAAAACTTCCACATTCTCAATGTTTAACTATTTATGAATGATGACGTCCTTATCTCTCCCTAAATACTCGAATTCACAATTATTGTTCATCGTAACATAACAACTTCCATCCAAGAAAATATGAGAACCCTTTGCCTCAGTATATAGCCACATGGGTTAATTTCTTACTAACTGATTTCTAAACTTAAATGAAGGAGTGTTGGATGGAATAGGATACGAGTAATGCTAGCAACACTCTTTTGAACACCTTCTCTAATACTCTCTAATAGAGTGCAATGGAATAAAATTACCAATTTATTTGGATATTTTACTGATATGATTATACAGAAAAAGGACTTGTTGAGTTCCCTCCAAATTCATTGTTGGTGTTCATTTATGCAACTAAACCTTTATTAATTTCGACCCTTTCCACTACATTATTATTTTCCTTTCTCTCTCTAACCAAAATCTCACTTACAGCTTTTTTCTAACCTACTGGAATAAAGATTTCTTACCATAGTAGGCGGCCGTGGTTTCGGCCTGCTATCGTACTAATTTTTGTTTCGAGTCAGCAACTGGACATCCTGTTTTTTTTTCACACCGGCTTGTTGGGGGAGTAGAGTAGAGAGGATTAATATTTCTCAATTTCTGGAGGTTACAAGTTAAGTCATTTTCTCTTAAACACTAAGCTAACACCCTATAGACCAAGGGACTGCTTGGATAAACAACTTATTTGTAGCTTATAGCATAAACACTTCTATTTTTACAAGATAACGATAAAATAACGGTAAATTGTTTATAAACTATATTGGAGAACTTGAGCATACCTGAAAAATGAACCTGTCAAGAAGAAAACGAAGGGAAGGGAAGAAGAGAGCGAAGATAGGTATAATGAAGAAATCATGAAAGGCAGGGTAGGATTCTTGTTGCCAGTCAAGGGAAGTCAGTTGTTGGAACAAATCCATTGATCTCGTTATAACTAACTGTTCTAATGAAATACTATTTCAGTTGTTGAACCAAACCCTTGTTCAATTATTACTAGTTACTAGTAAGTACCAAAGTTGATTACCTACCAAGGCTGAATGAATAGTTTACGTCAACGTGGAAACACAACCACACGTCAACTTCAATCAACATGAAAAGAAGATATTTGTCCTTTTCAAACTACTTGCTTCATCCAGTCTCAACTTACACCAGAACTATAATAATTTTGTATCAAAAATTGATATTATAAATTATTTTTAGTGAATAGTATGACAAAATGTGTATCATTTATTAAAACAATTTTATCAAGTACAATTAGTTGAGTAACTATTAAAATACAATAAATAAAAGTATGTTGGTGGAATAAGCACAGTGATAATAGCATGCACTAGTTTTTTAGTGAGAGAAATTCCAACTTCTCTCTAAGTTTTATTTCTCTTTCACTCGTTGAGGAGGGGTGGTTTTAGGTCATTTTTTGACCTAGAATCACCTCTCTGCATCCTTTTTCTCTTTTCTTTCAATTTAAATAAGCGATTTCCATATGTATCAAATGTTTTCTTTTGTGTTTTTTCGTGATTTCGTCGTCTGAGTGCGGCGTTGTGTTGTTCGTCGTTTTGTGCGACGTTGTTTGATTTTGCGCCTTGTTGCGGTGTTCGTTTGGTTCATATTGAAAGATCAACTTCAGTCAACCACAGATTTGATCGATGATTTGGACGCCAACGTTGCAGATCCGGAAGCATGAGTATTCTGGTGATTTAGATTTGATCATATTATTTGTAGACATTTTGTCGTTATATGCTATTAACTTGGATGTTGCGAGTTTGTTCGCAGATTCATCATTTACGTTTTTAGCGATGTTGATTCTGATGTATTCCATCAATTTGAATGAGTGAATATCGTTTTGTTTTTGTCAAAAAAAAAAAGAGAGTATGTTGGTGGAAAAAAATAATAAATGCAATATTGATATTATAAAAATGGCAAATTCAATACAATATTTTTTATTCTTTTTCAATAACATACATTTATTTATTGTATTTCAATCATCTAACTACTCTACTAACGATTATTAATACAATGTTTTAATAAATGAAACACATTTTACTTTCTTTTTTTTTTTACAGAAAAACACATTTTACTATTACAATCAAGATTACTAATTCTTTTAATAATCATGTAAAACTTAAAAATGACATTTAATTTGAGATGAAATGAGTACCTTTTATAAGAACTAAATAATTGATCTCAAACGGTTAATGACTTCTATTAGAGTATACCAGAGTATAGTGAGAATAAACTAGAGATAGATAATAGGTTACTTAGTGGTAACTAGAGTAGAAAGTTAGTTACTTAGTGGTAACTAGTAATGATAGGCTCCAACACACGATTCCACCACCGCTGCCGCTGCTCATCATCATCATCATCACCCACCTCCTCCTCAACCTCAACCTCAACATCATTCTCCATCTCCATCTCCATCTCCATCTCCATGTCCATGTCCATGTACATCTGAGGCTTGGACTCTAGCTCAGGTTGAGGCTCGTCATCAGCATCAACACCACCACTGCATGCCTTGCCACCCCCACGCCTAACGGGCAATCTACCCTCCACCTCCAACCTCTCCTGACACTCTCTCCTAACAAAAGCATTAATAACTAATGCATCACCCCTTCTGCGATCAACAAGATCCATACTTGTAACATGCATAACAGGGTAACACATAATCAACAGAAAATACATAAAACATGGTCAAAAAATTGCTGCTGAAACAATTCAGATTTTAAAATCCAAACTACAACAATACAGTTCGGATTTTAAAATCCGAACGCGTATAGTGTCAAAAAAAATCGCATAATAAGGCTAGCATGCGGGGGGGATAAGGACTAACCTTCACTTTGTTGCTTGATTAACCTTCAAATGCGATGATTTTGACTGAAAAACTCCAAGTTTGGACAAATTTGTGTGGTTCTGATTTTGAGATAAGGGAGAGAGAGAAAGTGAAAAGTGAAAATGTAAAACTATAAAATGGAGGGATGGGTGATTTTTCTTGTATATATCGAAGTTGTTCGAATTATATAATCCGAACCAGTTCTCGTATTATTTCGGATTATATAATTCAAAAGGTATTTTAGGAATTTATGTAGGGCGCGTGAGTACCTCATAGAGTAGAAAAAGTAATAGTCATAAAGGATTCGGTGCAACCAAGTACGTGTGGGAATGAGAGCGAAATCAACTTGCATCTCAGGTTTCCTACCTTTAATCTACACCATTGAACTTCATTTATAACAAATCAATGGTTTACTAAGTTGAACCAATCTTTTTAGTGGTCCAAACTAAAAAGATACTTCAATTGATAAAGTGAGAAAAAAAATTAACGGACATTCTTTCTAATTAGATCTGAATGGTTTATTTTGATCCAAGGGCCATCCTTAAATGCTCTAATCTCTCATTTTAAAATCTCTATCACTTGACACATTCTTATATATATATATATATATATATATATATATATATATATGGGTTTTGAAGAAGCCACTCATAAAGGTGTCTTTTAACAACCCACACCTCAAGGTACGATTTTCACTTTTTAGTTAAAACTTTGTTAAAAGACATCTACATAAAAATTAGTTGGTGTCTTTTAACAAATGTTCATAGAATAATTTGCTAAAAGACACCTTCATAAAAGGTGTCTTCTAGCCATAGCATTTTAAATGAGAGGACTTTTAAAATGAGAGGGTGAGAGGAGTAAATAACAGCCCTTAGATCAAATTAATGGATCATATTAAATTAATTTTAAAGTGTGCTTCCATATCTCAATCATCTCTCTTGCCGCCGTATGATCTTTGGTTTCTCAGAGTTGTCTTTTCTTCCATTTTGAGTTTTGACAGAACTATCACAGATCCAACCCAACCCACATCATTTGAACCGATTTCTACCCTTTCTGGAGATATGTCGCTATCAAGGGCTATCAATATTCCTTCAAGGTTGTGTTGTGACCCATTACAAACTATACCTTTACATTTGGGGCAATTGTTTTGATTATCTGCAACACACTGAAATTCACAATCACAACAAATGTATGATTCAATATGACCAAGCCACCCACAATTAGAGTGGAATCAAAGTATGTGAAGCATATAAAGAATCAATTTTTAAAATTTTATCTCCATTTTAGCATTTTATACATATAATTTTATTTTTAATTACTTTTTTCTCATATGTATGAATTTATCCGGTGATGATAATAAAATGGGAGGGTTTTTGGATGACAAGATTGAGAGAAGCACATGGTAATTCAAGGCATAATCACTGAATTGATACAAACAAGAAGAAAAGAGGGACGAAGAAAAAGAGTGAGAGAAGAGAGAAACAATGCAGAATAAAGAAGAGAGATGATGAGATATGGCAACACATTTTAAAATTAATTTAATCTGATACATTAATTTGATCTGAGGGCTGTTATTTACTCCTCTCACCCTCTCATTTGAAATGTCCTATATACGAGGGCATTTCAAATGAGAGGACTTTTAAAATGAGAGGGTGAGAGGAGTAAATAACAGCCCTTAGATCAAATTAATTTATCATATTAAATTAATTTTGGCTTAATTGCATGTTTGGTCCCTTACGTTTATTTTAGGTTTCAATTTGGTCCTATATGTTTTAAATTTTTCACGTTAGTCCAAAACGTTAGAGTTAGTTCGTCCCTTTTGTTAGTTCAACGTTATAATTGGACACCTAGCAAACGGCATGCGTACGTGGCATACACCTAAGCGTCCATTTAATTAAAAAATTAATTTTTAAAAGCCAATTAATATTATCAATTAACAATTTAAAAAAAGGAAATAGAAACCTAAAAATATAAAATGCAGAGTCTGGAATTGGGATTGGGATAATTCTGAAATTAGGGTTCTAGTGTTTCTTCATCCCCAAATTCGAACAACTTTTCATCAATGGCTTCCGATTCGAACTCTGCAAGCAGTGTCTCCTTAAAGTCGAACCGTCATCTTCTCCGTTCTTCTAGATCGACCTCCAACGACGTGACTATGATTGGAAATCGTTGGGTGATGTTGGTTGTAATTTCTTCATTTGGTTTGATGAGGTTGAAAACGAGACAGCATTGGAGGATTTGAACTCAAGGATTGTGGAAATTGAGCTATTACTTGATGATAAGGATGCAAAAATGAAGGAAGTTGAACTGAAACTCCATGAAAAGGACATTAAAATTGCTAGACAAAGGAAGAAGATTAACAAGATGAAGGAAGGAATGTTGAGTACCAAAAGAATTATGAAAATCTTATGTGTAGGATGTTTTGTATGTGTTGGATTAATTGTAATGTTGATTGCAATGTTAATAGCAATTTGATTGTTGTATGCTAATAGCAACTTGATTGTACTACTAATTTCAATCTGTGGATTTTAGTGATTTTGTATGTAACGTATCTTTTGTATTTTAGTCAATATGTAACATTTGGTATCAATGAATGAACTTTATTTTCAATGTTATCAATGTATATTCTTGGTTTAAAAATCACCGAGTATTTTTTAATGTACTTGAAAGTATAATTGGCCTTAAGCTCAATAAGTACCCAAAAGATGCATAGAGTATAATTGGCTTTAAAAATCACCTGAATTTTATTTTCTTCTCTTCTTTGAGAGGAGTTTCAATAGCTGTTAAGGTATAATCTCATCCATGATTTCAATATCAGTTTGCATTAAGCACAATAAGTACCCAAAAGATGCATAGATGGATTACATCATTGCATTACAAGATAAGTACCAATATGTTGGCATTAAACATGTCCAAACACAAAAGTTGCATTACAGTATGCATTACAAAATAAGTACCAAAATATGTGGGCATTAAACATGTCCAAACACAAAAGATGCATGATAGTATGCATTACAAAATATAGCCTAATCCAAAAAAAGCATAAAAACATCAAATTTTCCATGGTGCTGCCTTTGGTGAGACCTTTGGAGGTGCTGTTGTTGGGACCTTCACTGCAACTCTTGGTGGTTTAAAAGGAATAGTTGGTGGTGCCTTTGGTGGAACCTGGTCTTCTTTCATGTTTCTTTTTATTGGAGACCTCCTTAAGACAGGTGTTGGCTGGGATGAGGCTTATGGCCTCTTTCTCTTAGTAAGAGATTTTCTGGTGATAGGTGGTGGTTGAGTTGCTGGTTGTGAAGGTGGTGGTTGAGTTGCTGGTTGTGGTTGTGGTGGT
>Ga0228710_1002500_pt1 | contig 29010 bp, 18 predicted proteins | sample MedpolnodulmetaG_FD_177995 | JGI IMG/M metagenome (GOLD analysis project Ga0228710, IMG submission 177995) | Root nodule microbial communities from Medicago polymorpha collected in Santa Monica, California, United States - pink nodules | ecosystem: Host-associated > Plants > Roots > Nodule...
TTTTTGTATTCTTTTTTTTCCTCTAGTTTCCTTTCTTCTCATGAAAGAAAGAAACATAAACCTCCCTCCATGAAATCACCACCAAAAAACCTTTATGTACATGTTGTGCCTCAATTTGACCTTATTTTACCATGTCACATAATTACGACGCATATAGTCGCAAACTTAATCAGGATATGTTAATGTGTCAAGTGTGAGTTAACGTTATATATTGGATGAAAGAGTAGTTTTTGAAAGACATATAAGTATAAGTGAGATGAACAAAATACCCAATGCTTTAAAGTTTTATGTGAAGATGTGGTTGTAAGCTCACTTGTATAGTTACTATTGACCTAATATGATCTTCCAACCCAGTGAAGACTCACGTGGAAGTCCCAACATTATGTCAACATTATGATAATTTGTTTTGTTAGGTTTTGGATGTCAATTGTTTATTTTTTTTATCTTAAATTTTAGTTATTAAACGTTATTCATTTTTATGCTATATTTTTTCATTCAACCTATGCTATTTCACATTCGTTCACTTTTGATCTTTGGTGGGATTTAACAATGGAAAAAAAAATGTGTTATGTTGAATCAACAAAATATATGCTTGTTAGAAATTCTAAAATAATGTGGCATTTTTTTATTTAGTCTAATTTTTTGGTTAAATATTTACTCACAAATCTCAAACACCTTAATCGAACCAGTAAAATGATCAGTATCTCATACTTCTTGTTTTCTTTATCATTTATCTCATGTTCAAATTACTTCTTTTTTTTATCTTCTTTCCTTTTTTAATTTATTTTATAACTTGTCATGAAAGGAAGAAACATAAACCTCTCTCCACTAAATCACTATCAACTCACATTTTTTACCATGACATGTCTTCATCTGATTTTATTTGGCTATGTTACTAAATCACTCATGCAGAGAGTCTCACACTTAAAGGGAAAGATGTTAATATGTCTTATATGATTTAAAGTTTCAGATTGGATGCAATAACAGAAAGTGGAAAAGATATAAGTGAGGTGACCCATGTATAAGTTTCATGTTTCTGGATCTTTAACATTGATGACACAAAAGTCATTTACTGAATCTGCACTTAATCAAAACTAATTTTCATCCTGAATCAAATAAACACCGCACTAAGATTTTGGACATTATAAGACATTTTGAACATTTCACACATATTAAAAAATTTAATTAATTTTGTATGAAAAAAAAGACATTATGAGTTGTTTTACAAATTTGTCCTTAATAAATGGTATGTGAAAGATAAATTAAAAAATTGAAATAAATAAATAATAATTAGTTAAGAGTATAATAAAAAAATAACATTAATGTTTCATTAGTATCGTAAATCGACTTATAATCTGTACTATTTTTTTTCTTTATAATTTAAAACAGAGTGAATATGTTTTAAGTCTGAAAGTCGAAATTCAAACTTTGCTAATGCTTTTGTAGAAAGAAAATGTAAATAGATTTACAAATACTCTTTGAATATGCTATTTAGACTAAGACATCATCCACTAAATTTTTATTAGAAAAATAAACAACAAACCTCGTTATAGAAAGAAAACCGTCAACTACAAATATTTTTTAAATATTAAAATTATATAATTTTGGCTTTTAATATAAACCATGGGTAGAGGTTATTATTTATTTATTTTTAATAAATAGGTAGTCTTATTCATATTACTTCTTTAAGGACTTTAAATGATAAGATTTTATGAAAATATATGTAGTAGATGCATTATAATTTGAAGTGTTTGACTTTTTTTAAGGAAATTTCTAAATCCTTAACGGTGTCGCTAGGGTACTAGTTAGCACGACCATTTCTCATCATTGTATACTAGTGGATATACAACCACATATTTTCCTCATGTTTATCTGCTTTCATGTTGTACTTAATTGTATATAGAAAGAAAATAAAATATTTTTGATAAATAAGATTAAAATAAATTTTTAATTATAATGTCTAATATTTTTTTTTGAAAAAGTCAAACAATTCCACCGAAATTGACACTGAGAAGAATCGAACACGAGACCTTGAAAGAAACACATTCTAAGATCTCAAGCCAACGCAATCAAGTCAACCCAAGTGGATTTTATAATTATGACATTGTTAATATTGTTGTCGATTGTTACTCCTATTGTTGTGGGTTGTTCATATATTAATGAGATTTTACTAGTTTTTTATCGATAATTTAAACAATATATAAACAAAAAATAGTTTAAATGATGGGGTAAAATTGGAAAGAAAATAATCAATCCAAAATGATGTATTTTCTTTATATACTGTTGCAGATTAGGAGTTAAATCGTTTAATCTTTTTATTTCTTTTTCATATGGTAATATTATATTTACTATACATACTAGCGGAGAGACAAACATGTTCTGTCCATTTTCCCATTGCACTTGGTATCATAAAAATACTTTGAGGTTGAATTGTTGAAATATTAATAGACTTTGAATGAAAATGACAATTGAAGTAAAAAAGTTTAAGCTAAAAGGGTAGAATGTAAAATTACATAAAAATTAAATTGTTGAATTAAAAATGACTTGAAAGATAAAGTTAGTAGAAAGTAAAAGAATTTAAAGACAATACGTTAAAATCTAAATTTGTTAAAAAACTTGTGTTTTTTCCTGGTTAAAAGCAGACTTTAGACTTGAAAAAGAAAAAAAAAAAGCAGACTTTAGAAATTAACTACATTCAACTATGTTAATATACTTTTACGCCTTGTAATTTGGACGAGTTCTGGTTTACCCGCTATAAAAAAAAGTTTAGATTCCAACTCTTTAATTTAAGATTATTTCGTTTTAGACCCTGAGGTCATCTGACTGGACAAAATGCTGACGTGGCATGCTGAGTGGCGCGCATATTGTGATATCTGATTATGTGGTACACTAACTGTATAATTAATTTTGTTTTTCTATTTTCGAAAGAATCTTTAAATTACAGGGTTGAAATCTAAACTTTTTTTTAAAAGGGTAAATCAGAACTCGTCCAAATTACAGAAGTAAAGACATATTAACCTTTTTTATTCTTTCTTACATAAAGTATTCAACTACATATTCTTTGAGAGTTGTTATTATGGGAAGGACAACTTACTAACCTTCCATCCAGTTACATTTCAGGATCGTAACCATTACTTTGTTGAACTATTCCCAACTCATTGTGTGTTGAAGATCGGCGTGTGTTGAAGATCGACACACTCCCTAAATTTGTTCTTCTTCGGCTGATTTTTCATTGAGTTGAAGTATTGTTATAACATGTGCTTTAAAATCAACTTTTCTGAGATTGAGCTTAAGTAGTTAATAAACTTTACGAAAGAACCTGAGTTTAATTTCTAGGTGGGAGAACTAATCTCGACATGGATCATCATATTAGTATAGGTACATATATGACTTTGAAACAAAATTAATTTAATTTCTTTTAAATGAACTTTTTTTTGTTGTTTCAATTAGATATCATTTGCATACAATTGTATAAACTAATCTCTTGAACTAAGTAAAACCATAATAATTTATCTTGTTGGTTTATGTTGTTGGAAATATTAGATGAAAATAAAATTTTAACGTTAGATGAAATTTAAAACATTGTTAGAAACATTGTCGTAAACATTTTGTGTTTTAGCATTTTAAATTGATTTTAATGTCGAAAACAAAAAATTGTATTGTCTCAATAAAAATAGCACAAACTGATCCAACCAAAACCGCATTAGTTTTGTTTGGTTTGATTCAGATTCTATTTTATAAGTTAATCAAACCAAACCACATTTTTTTCATTTTGCGGTTCAGATAACTTTAAACTTCAAAATCGAAGCAAACCGCACTGCGAACACTCTAAATCCAAGTGTCACATTGTTGAAGTTACAAATGTAGAGATAGAAAAGTGTACCAAGTAGACAACTCATTTTGAAATTGACAAAATTTAGCCAGAACTAGAAGTTACCAAGAAAAGATAGTTTGGTAAATACAACGAACATCCTGACCAAAAAGTTAACTTGAAACAAAACATTTAGAAAGACAAATAAGTAATTTCACAAAAGAATGAAAAAAAAAGAAACAATGTGTTTTTGCCGCATAAATAAATTTAACCTACAATTCTCTCCTATATATATGCCGTCAAACCCTCCCCAAACTTCCGCAAGCAAATTTCCTCTGTCTTTCTCTCTCTTCTTCTTCTCCACATATTCACTCTCTACAAATTCAACAAATTTTCCAATCTTCTTTTGTTTTTTCTCAAAACCACCACAATGAAGAAATCCGGCCTCTTCGCCGCCTCCGTCGCCGCCGCTTCCGCCACCGCTGTCTCCGTTTCTTCTTCGGCAAATAACTCCAATCATCAGGTACATATTTTTTTTTTTATTTTTCTTCTCTAAACCCAAGATCTGAAATTTTCTTGAATGGTATGTGATTTTATTGTGTGAATTTCTGTTTTGTTAGGACGGTACGGTTGAAAGAAGAGGCCGTGATGAGAGATCTTCGTCGTCGACGACGGAGAAATTTGCGCCGAGATTTGATGGTTTGCGTTTCATAGAAACGCTGATAACTGCTCATAGATGAAAGTGGGGTTTGGAATTTTTCTTCTTCCTCATATGTTTCTTCGTCTTGTTGAACTTCTTTGTGTGGTTTTGAGAAGAAGAAGATTTCACTTGTTGGAAAAATATATTTCTTTTTTGTTTTCTTTTAAGAGAAAATATTTGTAATGATACGAAATTATTATTTGGTGCTTTTCTTTTTTGTAATCCTTAATGGGTAATGAAAAATAAAAGTATAAGATTTTGGATGGTTTTATTTGTGTTTGTATTTTTTATTCTTTTTTATTTATTTATTTCCCTGCTTTCTATTCTTTTTTTCTATAAAATTAATAAATTAGATTCTTTTTTTGTTTTAAAAGTTTAAGGATGAAACTCACACACTTTAAAAATGGGGGAGGTTTGGTTCAAACATGAGTGTATCAAATGTTTGTGCAATTTTTTTTTTTATTTGAATTGTACTTAGCAGACAATTCTAGGAAACACTCTTTGGGTTAGATGTGTTATGGTGTCTGACACGTGTCGTGTCTAATATCGACCCTTGTAATTATATTGAATTATGTGATTTTTTTTAAATTATTAGCTGTGTCGTGTGTCAGTGGCCGTGTCGTGTCTGATGTCCGTATCCGTGCTTCATAAGCAGACATCAATAATAAATTGGTCTAAGTTATGAGTTCGATCTCGGACACTCTTTTGCATACAGAACAAAATATAACTAGAAAGAGATAAATTCATTTGTATGTTGAAGAGGTTTTCGACAAAGAGTCGAAGATTATTCACCATTAAACGAAGTTGAATTTCGAACCTATAAAATAGTAACCTAAAAAAAAAAGTTGTACTTGAGAGGCTTAGATGAGACATTTTATTAATTAACCTTATTAATAATTTACAAGTGCAATGAAATTTATATGCAACCTATGAATTACAAAATCTCGGCTTGAAAGAAAGTCACTTCTTGTGTGAACAGAGCTTTCAAGTAATCAACCATATGTGCCAACTGCATGTGCCAGCTACAATAGGTCCCTTGATTTGCACCGATCCTTTCTTCTTAGGTTGATTTTAATAAAGTGGTGCACCGTCCACTTGTAGGTCCAAAGAAAGTACATCATTGCTTGTTTGTCAATTGCTCGTTTGTACATAAAAAAAAGATAGTTAACCCTTTGAAATTAGTTTTCCTTTATTTATCTGTATAGTATGCTTGAGCCTGAATTAACCATATTACAAAAATAAATAGGGAAAAGAAAAGATAAAAGAAAAATAAAGTAAAAGTAAATTCCATGGCCATTTTAAATCTCTCTTTAATTTCATATTTTGGAGAAATCCTAATGTCTGATTAGATGATTGGTATATGGAATTAAAGTAATTCAGGTAGTGTACAATATTGCTTTTGCAATTGTTTGTTTTGGGAATAGTGATTGTGATGGTTGCTTGGCATAATCCTCCTAATTATATGGAATATTCTTTTACGAAGTAAATTTTGTTGTTTGTGATGATGGAACAATTTTATACTAGTATTTTGCCATTGCGTGTTGGGCAAGCAGGGTTTGGTATATTCTTTTGTTTCTCGTGTTACAAAATTTCTGAATCTGATTCTGAAAAATAATATGAATCAAATAAGAATAAATATTTGGTTCGGGTGGTAAAGAATGTTGAGTCTCTTGTATATGAAAAATTTGGTAACCTTAAAAGAATATACCCAATTTGCGATTTCTATTGCCTTGCTTTATTTCATTGAAGGAAATTTCCGCTGTGAGGACTCGAGTCTATAGGTGCAGTATGAGCTTTTAATCACCGTTGTTAGGTTGTGGTTGTTAGAGGTCTTTTGTGATACTTGTCTATGCATATCTCTCCAGTCATGCTTTCTAGATTTTAGGCTTCTAGCTGTAAAATAGGGCATGGACTTTTGAGGTCGAATTATCCGTTTTTATTGGCCTTAACCAATTTTGACAATCTTCACGAGTCCACGACCTTTCTAGGATCCTTCGGAACTATGAAATACATGGTTAACTCATCTTTGACTCCTCTTACTTCGACTGATCCCTCATTCGACTATCTAAATATTGACTCAACTTTAATTTAATTATAGGTCGTCTTTGACTTACAACTTAAAATATTTTTATATGTAAGAAAATATATATTTCAGTTTTTATCTTTTTATTTTTCATTTTCTCAAAAAAGATGCTTAATCTTGACTCATTCAAAATAGATTCATCAATCAACACTGTATCATTTAGTGACTGAGTAGAATCCAATCTTAGACGGATCACTCATTCGCCTATCTAAATATTGACTCAATCTTACTTCGATTGTATGTCGTCATCGATTTACAGCTCAAGATATTTTATAAGTAAATAAATATATATTCAATTTTTCATCCTTATATTTTTCATTTTCTCAAAAAAGATGCCTAATCTTGACTCATTCAACATATATAGTTTCATCAACCAGCAATGTGTCATTTAGTGGATGAGTAGAACCCATGACCAAATCCTTTTCTCAAGTCATAGCACCTTCGAAAAAAAGTCATAGCACCTTCTTCCAATTTATTGCAAAATGCAAATTCTCCACTAGCAAAAAGTATATAATTATTAAATTTTGGAACAGGCAAAGGAATATACAGCATTTACCACTAGGCTTTATAGACCAAGTATAGTACACAACTTAACCTTATCACGTGAGGTGGGAGTTTATATCTCCACAAATGCATGATGCGTGAAGGCACCGAAAGTTGATGTTTCAAACTTTTGAAAACTGCATGCATACTTTACAGGTGATTGCCATGTTGTGTTTCACTTTTACAGTTTTCAGTTTCACTTGGCGTGGGAATTTCCCACACACACTTCCCTTTTTCAAATTGTGAAAATACCATACACTTTTCACACAAGAAGTAGGTTTATGTCTAATAATATATCCCTAAATATAAGTAAATTTAAATTAATTCATAGGAATAAAGAAATTCTTACATTGTCGCGTGAACATAACTCAGAGTTGGCAGGGACATACATTGTTATATGCAGAGGTTGAGGTTCGAACTCCAAACACCTCACTTATTCACCTTAAAAAATGTGGATTCTAGCCACTAAGCTACTTGACAAAAAAAAAAAAAACTTACAATCTAATTATTTATATCAATTTGTCTAGTGCATAAAAAAATTTAATTTTAAATATATAGAGGTATTTTGTAATAATTATTAATGTATATAGTAATTTACAAAAGGTTTATGAAGAAAAAATCTCAAGTTGAGCTTATATTTAAGGATGTAAGTAGAATTACATTATTGGTCTATTTCAAATTTCAATATCATCAAGCTTCCTATATAGCCTTTATGAATAAAAAGGATTCCTATACACTTTTTTTTTTCTTTCTATATGATTTATAACACATATAGGATGATTCAAATTTCCAACTTCTAACATGGGTGCCGTTTAGTCTGAACCCGTTTAAGTATTGGTCCATAATGGACCAAAATTTATAGCCATTGGATTAATTTGTAAGCAAAATAATACAATACACCCTACACATCAAATTATTCTTTACTCTAAAGTTTTCTCTTGCCTTCTCTCTCTGTAATTCTTCAATCTTCAATCATTTTCACAAGAAACCCCATTATCCACAACAATACTCACCAACATCATTCCACTTTCAAATCAATAAATTTTTTTTCTCTTGTCTTCATAATAAGTTATAAACATCAATAAAGTTTTCTCTTGTTCTCTTTTACTTGTAAACCAACAAACATCTTAAGAAAAATCTGGTTAGCTTATAAATTCTGGAATTGAAACCTATAAACATCTTTTGAAGAATCTGACTGCATTTAAATTCTTGAGTCAATATCATTTATTTTTTTGTCTTCTGGAAAACTTGAAGATTCTAAAAAGAATCTATCAAAATCTTAGCTTTCAACAATTTTACCAGTTTAATTTACATGATGTTGGTTTATTCCAGAAATTAAATTTTAAAAAATTTGAGCAAAACAGTAAGATTTATATAAAGTATGTATTATAATACCAAAATTATTCATAACAATGAGTTGCATCGGATTGAGCTTTGGTTAACCATAAATGAGTAACCGGACCTGGATCCCCTGCTGTAACTGCTTCACGCAGTCGTCAATCTCAGCCATAAAGCATTGATCCAACGGTTCAGATTTTTTCTGTTAGTTTTCACACAATTTAATCTCAGCCACTTATCTTTGATCGGACGGCTCACACGCCTGACAGCATCCTGCTGTTACAGCAGGAAATCTGCATCCGAGTGGACCATGATAAGATCTTGTAGATAACACAATCAAATGGTGGAAAAAATTTGGTCCATGATGAACTAATTTTCTTACGGGTCCATTTTATACTGAACCTCTAACATGTAAGACCGAGTTCACATCAAACAATCAACATGGCATGTGAAATTTCCATACATAAATAATGAAACAAGTGAGTAGGTTAAAGTTTGGACATAGAATAATTGGTAGACAAACATCAACACAAAATTTGTGTCTAGGAAACCAACTTTGGTGTATTGTGTTGTTTGTACTTGAAATTCTGAGTCTTTGTCGCAAGCTTTGCTATTGGGGTGACTTTTCATATGGTTGTTTCTTGGTTGTTTTGTCTTTCATATTTTGTCCTTGTTGGAACTGGTGGACTAAACTGCTTTGTAATATTTTTTAGGCATAGCATGTGCCTCAAAAACTAAACGGCCACTTGAAGCAGGTATACATGAATATGGCATCGGTGACTATTTTTGCTTTGATAATGCTCTCTAATTTATCTACGGAAAAGTAGTCGTATCAATAATTTGTTGAATTGAGAATATGTGTTTATACTTTGAAACGATTATTGATCAAACTTTACTTGTCTTTGGGTCGAACTATGAATTATGCAGGTCTTCTCCGCTAAAAATTAGAGGGTTATGAAGAAGATAATTATTATTCATCTGATACACCAAAATTGTATCATATTGCTTAAGAATCAAAACTAATAGTAGTTTATAAACATCACTTACACTCAACCTAGAGAGACAATTTTTACAAAGGACAAAATTACGAGGGCTCATAAAAATAGATAATGCCTCGTAAACTCATTGATGTTGATTTGATCAAAACATTGACGTCAGATTAGGGACATCAGCTACATGTCTTTTAACCCCTTAACCTCGACTGTGGGCTAATATTTACACCAATAATCTCACATCGTTTGAAAATTGAGATTATTTTTTTACAAATGACAAAACTGTGATAGCTCAAACAACTTGAGATTGGAACAATTATATTTTTTGAAGTTAAAAGTAATCAACAACATTTGTAATCCTTATCCAAAGCCTCAAACAACAACTATTTTGAAGTAGAAAGAATAAGAGGTCATTCCAAGAACAAATGCCCAACTGGGCGGTCAAGTATCAATAATCATATTTTAATTAATATAGGAACAAAACAAAATAGTTATTTAATGATATAGATATATACTGCAGCAGTTAGAAAGTTGGATGCTTCAACTTATCAGTAACAATTGTCAATTTGTCATCCTCACCTTTTAAATACATAAACTTTATCTTGTTGTGTAACCTCAGAAATTTCTATGGTCAATGATCTATTTAAATATTTTTTTAGGTTTAGTCAATCATTAAGATATTTGTACTTGCGACTTTTCATTCACACCTTTAGTATTGGAGGAAATTTCATATGGTGTTTTTGGTCAAAGTTGAAGAAGATAAACATGAGTGATATGAATATTAGACACCAATTTGAGAGTGCCAACTCCACTGCTATTTTAGTTGATACATTCTGAGTCGGTGGTATGCTATATCAGCAACTATCAAAGAGGAACCCACACCACTTATCATCATTACCTAAAAAGATTGATGTCATTCTCATACCAATCAATTTGTTTATTCAATAATAATTTTCCTTAAGATTAATTATTGTAGCATGGAGAGATGTTCAATCTCTACATATGCTTGAAGCGTGTGGAGATAAGTGGCTACTTGTCTTCTACATATATTTAAGGCTTTGTTTAGAAGTTGGGTGGGAATTTAAAAAGGATGACTATAATAATAAAAGGAATGAATAAAAAAATGGATTTTTTTTTAAGTATGGCTCATAAATATTGATAAGTAGGTAGCCTTTCTTGTACATACATATTAAAATTTAATGTCGTAATTTGGAGTTGGACCGTAATATTTAAATACAAGTTATACATTATAAATTTTAATCTTTTATTGATAAAACATAGATAGACGAAAATGTAGACGGTATTTAAATACAAATTACAAACATCGTGTATTCATTATTTGTGTCTATTTTTTTCTTTATTTTTTTTAACCTTAACCGGGTTGATGTTCTAATAGAAGTGTATGTAGTCCATCCATCTATTATTAAACTATCTTTCAATCTAGTATTAGACTATAACTCTCTAATATGAGGGAACTCAAAATGCATTGGAGAGATTCTAAGAATTTTGAATACATTTTCAAATCTAATAGTTCTTTTTATAATACTTTCAAAATAAAAAAAATGTTTTTCATAAAAAAGTATTTTCATCTACACCCTTAAAAAATACTCTTCCAAAAAAGTGAGGGATTCCCTTATATTCTTCTTCTTCTTCTTTCCCTTCCCTCCAAAATTCTTTCCTTTATTTCCTTCTTATCTCCCACACAAAGCCTAAAGGATAAACATGTGGTCTCAAAGCCGTTGAGATGATATGCAAGTGGCACTAAAAGCAAAGGATGTACTCTAACATGGGGTGGATGTTAGAAAAAACGTATCCTACAAGTAATAATGAGGCAAGATCTTTCCTTGTCACACAGAGATAATCTAGGGATGAGAATAGTTAGAGATAACAATAAAAGAAGCATGGATGTTTGTAACTCTGGCAGGGGCTAAATATGGTCGAGGTTTGAATTCATCCAACCCGCTTGCAGTATGGAACATTTGGAACACATGCAAAAGAAAACTACATGAGGCTAAACAAGTGTTCTTTTATGACGACAAACTCATTGCATTGCTAAATGAAAATTGTTTCATTGCTCAAAATTTAGTGAAAACACTCGTCGAAAGCTTGCTTTCAATCGGTTTTTGTAAGCCAAAAAAAAAACTATCAAAAGATACATTCCAATAGGTTGAGCAACTCAAATGGCCGCTAAAGCAATCTACTTTCTAAATCAACAACGTCACCAATACCAATAGGTAAAAAGTTGTGGGACTAGCTACGATGAAGCTGTCTTAGCTAGTTTATGGGCAACCTTATTCACCTATCTCATCGGGTGGCTACGAGCCATACCAAAACATATGGAAAAGAAAAGTCCATAAAAACCAAGTAAAAAAAATTGCATTGTGAATCTACAATGAACAGTACTTAGAGAAAGGGTTACCTATGAGGAAGAGGGGTTTGAATTTGATGCACTAACCACGTAGCACAACTATTGATCTTAATTATCCAATCTCAATTCACATGAGTGCTCAAGTGAAACAACGACCAATCATGAGTAGAAAAATATTAACTCCAGCTTCATAGGAGAGCAAGATCCTCACTCAAACATGCTCGGGAATGACAGTTCAATAACCAGAACATAGATTCAATTCAATAAATATACAAGAGGTTTTCTTTTCTTCAAATTTACACTCTTCCAAAACACAAGGAAAAAGAAGTGCAGAATAATAGCAGTGGTCATAGAAAAAAATCACAATAAATAGAACTCTTAAAATCGTTTTTTTCCCATGCCTGATGTACTCCAAAATTCCATAAAGTACCGAATTACATTATAAGTGTACTTACTATCCAAAATTTGCATGAAAAATTATACATTGTTCTCAAATATCCTCCTACCCAAGCTACCGACATATTAAAGGCACTTCCTTTTTCATTTAGTACTAGTCACTTCATATAGTACTAAGTGGTTATTAGGAAGATTGTGTTGGAGGATATAACATCAATCATGTTGTAAATGAAAGGAAGGATGTGTGAGTCGTTGTTTCAACTAAACTTTGAAACTTGAAACCTCTGTAAAAAATTGACACGGAGGAAAATTCTTGTCTGCATAGCTGTAGTCACTCTTTCTCATTAGGGTTTGATAATTACCCCATTTCAAAAATTGCAAGAGGCTCACTACGTTGTCAGAAAAAACTTGGTGAGATCTCTAACAGATGTTATTTGGCCTTACTTTTCGTGTTATGGACCTTCCCATTCGAAGTCGTCTCTTTGTGAGAGCTTCTAATAGAACCGTTAAAGCATGTTCAACTGTTTCTGCCTGTTTATCCAATTCAGCTGAGTTAAACCTCGGAAGTAGGTGGAGCTCCAAGAGCAGGCCAGCAGCAGCGGCTGCTGTACATGTACGATCCCAAGATGGTTGGGGCCTGCCCTCAAAATAGCATAAATCGGAATTAGACTTCACATCAAACACAGCAAAAATTCAATAACTGAGATAAGAAAGCAGGGAGAGGAAAAGCAGAGATGAAAAGTTAATCTTAAGTTCACTTTCTCTCTCACCTAAGTTTATGCATGGCAGAAGTACCAGGATTTAGCGATATACAGGAAAGGTCCTCATCTCCCCAAATTGTCTTTGCTTGATCCTGTTGAAAACAAAATATCATACCTCGCATAGATATTTTGTAAATGGTGTTTCAGCATAAATTAATTCATTCCATTGAATTGAAAAACTTGAACATTACATGTCTTTAATATTTTATGACTATATCTCAGATAAAAATATCTTTGCAGGCAGTGTCAGTATATTACTATGTAGAGTCTAAAATAAAACTATGCCTTTATCGAAATTTCATATTATTAGGTCTAAGTTGTACAAGGCCACATAGGCCTTTTCATCCTAAGATGCAAAAGCATGATTAAATAGGGCAAGACTCTTTTAAAGTGAGAAACATCAACGGTCGATAAACAAATCAATGAATGCATTTGCACAACAAATCATGGATAATATCAACCATATATTTTCTCACTTTATTAACTACTCACTTTAGAGGAACGAAATCCTATTAAACAAAGTATTACATAGCATTATAACATCTAAATCTCTATTAGAATCTTGTATCAAAAGAAAAGGCATTAAACTATTCAGGTAATCTTTTCCCAGCTTGCAAAGCTCCGCTGCCAAAATTGATGCATTTTTCTTAGCAGAACCACAATTATCTTATCAGAAACAGTGCTAACTTATGCAAGTATTGTTTATTAAAACAATGAATTTTTCCATTTTCTCCCATAATTTTAACCAACAGCAACTTGCAACAGAAAACATGCAGCATTCTACAACATAATTGGCAGCAGTTTGTACGGAAGCATTTGTGGCAAATAAATTCATACTTTGTAGAAAAATTTAAGTCAAAAATATCTTCAAAGTTCAAACATAATGGCCCAATGGAGCAATTGGGAATAAAATTTATGTAATCTATGCTTTAAGTACAGTGATTATAACCTACAGGATATTCATCTACTTGATATCATCTTATTTTTCTTTAGGAAAGGTAGAAAAGTTTCATATCAACCAGTGTTGTCAATCGCGGATCACAGAAAATAGCAGTTTGTTCAAATTCTGCTATGTTACAGTGCTATAGTGCTGCTATAGCCACTATTTAACAACACTTTGTATGCAGAACAATGACAGTTTGTTAAAATTCTGTTATGCTATACTGCTATAGCCACTATATCTGCTATTTGAGAAAATTGATATCAACTAAATGACGTAGATCTAACCATGGTTGTCTTTATCAAAAATATTAAAAAAAAAAAAAAATGGTTGTCAAATTCTCAAGTCAACTCATAGAATAGAACCATGCAAGCTTATGATTATTGGCATCAAAATCAAGTTAACTCATACAAAATTATTTGTGTGAACCCGAGTACACTTGCATAGACTTGTACAATTTAACGAGTCTACAACATAATGGTCATTTTCCACCAGATATGTCTAAAATGAGTAGTTTGGTGTTTCTTAAAAAAACAAAAAATCCAACAGCTAAATGATAAAACCCCATAGTGCGCAAAACATCAACCACAGCTGTTCAACTCAACAGATGCATTTAACGTCCCACATGACCCCATCTATAAAGGAGAAAAGGGGCTTTGTATTAAGTCTCAACCCCATAGCTCTCAAGATAGTCGAACTCACAGACCAGAAAATATGAACAACCTTCCCTTTTGAGGTTTACATTGAACCTAACTGGCCAACAAGATAAAGGAACCAAACTCTGATGAGCTCAAACCTAGCTCTATCGAGTGGAATCTAGCTCCAACGAGTGGAATCTAGTAATTGTGAATGTTGTAATTTGTCATTTTGTCCAACGATTTTGAACTTATATGCTCTTTTTGTGTGCTATATTGCTGTGGATTGAGTCGGACAAAATGACTTCTACTAACTCGTTCAAAATAACTTCTACTAACTAACTCTTTACTACCCTAATTATCCAATATTTTATATCCCAACATATTGGAATTGGCTTTATTACTAAGTTAGACTGTTTAATATGTACTGTGTACATAGTATCAAATTGTATTTAGATCCTATGCTAGATGTTTTAAACATTATTTCTGTATTAACAGGGTAAGGCTGTGTACAATACACCAATGGTGGGACCCCTTCCCGGACCCTGCGTATGCGGGAGCTTTAGTGCACCGGGTTGCCCTTTTTAAGTCAACTTACATTTGTAAGAGTTGGAAATTAAAACCTATACATAAAAATATGCAGTTCAATAACATTTTATTCTATCCGGGCCCCTAATCACCAGTAGGTTAATTTTGGGATGATCAACTATGGTCATATTACGAAAATTCTCAATTTTAAACTGAAGAAAACGCAGAACAAATCCAACCAGAAGTTACCTGAAGTCGCCTAAACATTGCTGCTGAATTGCTCCATGTCCCATCAATCAAAATAAAATGCTGAGTTGTATCTTCTTTTAACTGCTTTATAATTAAGACAAATAGCGAAATCTATATCAAAAATGTCAAAAGAAGCAATAACAAATGAATTTTGGTTCACAAGTACCACTGACTTCACAAGAGATAAACAAAGATATATGCATGTATGTGTGTGTACACAGTACACATACATGCATTGATTGCTGCAGGCAAAACAAAAAAGCAGCTAGCATACCAGTAGTGCAATTTCATTTCTTCTCATTTGCATAAATTAATATTATATACTTCATAGGTCAAACAACAGCAAGCAAATTTCCCATTAAATACATGAAAATGGAAAGTAATTGACCAGGCTCAATTAATGTAAATTGCTTCAAGGTACATATAGATAGGAACCCAAGAATTAAACTGAAAAGAATGAACTATTTTATTGAAAGATCGAAAATAAGATAAATATCTCTCCTCCAAGGGTTTCTCCTTCACAGTAGAGTCACTACTCTATTCACTGAACTTTACAAATATTCAATTATGTCCTCTGTCCTTTTTTTTAAGGATATGTCATATATCCTTGTATTCTCTTATTTATACAAATATTCTCTTATTGCATATCCTAACCATGGGTGGAGCCATGTGTTAGTCAGGGTGTTCAAATGAACCCCCTCAACTCTATAAGTTTACACTAAAAATCTGTATTTTATTGACTTAGAATCCTTTGAAATTTGAATGTTGAACCCTTTTTGCACCTATGTTGTCTAATCTCTCCTAACTTTTTGTTTTTTTTGGTCAGGTAGCCTAGTGGCTAGAATTCACCTTATAAGGTGAATAAGTGGGGTGTCCGGGGTTCGAACCCCGGCCCCTGCATATAATAATGCATTGTCCTACCAACTGAGCTATGCTCACGGGACAATCTCTCCTAACTTACTGCAAGCTATCACACTCTCTCATTATATTAAAGCTGCAATTGCAGTCATGCTTCTCTCCATTTATTTATTAATTAAAGAAATTTAAAGATGTTGCAATAACAATAAATTTATTCAAATCAATAAAGTGGCATAGCTCTGAGTAGTATTTAAAACGGCATTTTTTTAAGTGAACATTTGTTTAAAGTAGTATTTTTTTCTTTGGCCAAATTTAAAGTAGCATTTAAAACGACTTTTTTTTTTCTTGGTCCATTTTCAATTGTTTGACATTTTCGCAAAATACATAACTTTTATTAAATATATCTGAATTTTAGCATAGTTTTAATGTGTGTGCATATCTATATCATATATAAAAATTATTTTTTTCATATACATGGTAAATATAAAAAGTATAAGTATCGATACACCTTAAAGTCTCATATTGTTTAAAAATCAAGATCAAATGTAGTTTATATACAATAATCATACTTCTCAACCCAATGAGCTCTTTTTATAAGTACAAAACCATAAGACTTCGTTACTATCCAAAATAAACAATACATCGGAACACACTGTGACATACTTGATGGTGGATTGAAACAAAAATAATTTGAACCCCCTGAATCAAGTTCCTGGCAACGCCACTGATCCTAACAACCTCCTGCTTGTCCTATATCTTTAACAATACACCCCTCCTCAAAACAACCTTCTCCTCAAGGTTGAAATCTACTAAATTATTCTTGTTCAATTCAATGGTTGTTGAAAAAAATAAATAATAATATTATATCACTAATTAGAAATACAGTAATCAATGCATATACCTTTTCTGATGATACTTCATTATTTGCATCTGGTTCCTGACCAAATGCATTTTCAACGGATTCCAAAACGGCATTCTTGTTGGGATAAAGGCACCACACGTTACTTCTTCCTGAATTAAGGTAAAAACACACGACCTAAGTAATGGACACTAGTTGAAATGAAGGAATACAAACATTTATTCCCAGCCATATTAGGACGATATAGAATATTATACTTTACATTTCTTATATCATTTTAGAAGCAGCAAGAGTCGATTATATTATAATAAACTCTTCAAGAAACATAGACAATAGAAATAGTAGAAACTATGCCAGTTAAGAATTCCAAGATCGAATCTGACTACTAGAATGAACAGAAACCATAGTAGTGACTGGAAATTGTTATGAATTGAGAGACCTGCCAGTTTAAAGGAATTCCACATGATTTGTTCATGTTCAGGAATGCCATAAAGGCACAAAGTTGCACAATCAACCCCAAAAACTTGCCATAAAACCTTTCCAGTGTTGTTCTGTCGTAAAAAATCCTGCATATGAAGACTAAAAAGTAAATACTTTATGAAAACTATACAAAACACAAAAAATGAGAACAATAACCAAATCACAATTCACAAGTCATATATATTATATGTCCAAACCTTGGGATGCATATACAACCAAAAATTTATTCCAGGAAAGAGCAAAGAGGATGTAATTTGTGAACACATACAATCTTCCATAGCAAGCCAGCACTACAAAAAAATAATTGAAAGCAAGATTAAAAAGCAAAATGTCAGATGCATTATCATCACCAGTCACCACAACCAATACACAGCAGCAACAACAACCAAAATGTCAGATGCTTATTGTGTTTGCGAAACAAACCCTAAATTACTAATGGTTTGTATTCATCAATGTGTCAATGTCATGTTCGGTGTCTATGCTCAACAAAAACGACAACAACATCAATCAAGCGAAAACCAATTAAATGAAACCTTTTGACAAAGATAACCCTTGCTACCAAGTACACGACAAGCTATTTGTCTAGCCGAATAAAATTTAAGCTTTTCTTCAGAATCAGCTAAAGCTTTATAAGTTGCACGGTGCTTCTTATCTTCCTGCTGTCCAAAATTCCCCTAAAAATCAACCAAGTCAATCACATCACACACAAAACAAGTACCGACTAAACAGCGTTTTCTCGAAAAAACATACTCACTTGTAACTTTCCACCGGCGCGACCAAATTTCATCTGAGAATCGAAATCTTTCTCAAGAAGCTTCAAATCTTCAGCGATTTGGGTGACCATAGCTGGGACAGGTGAAGTGGTGCCCCAACCTTGCCATTCTTGTAAGGAGACAACAGCGTTGTCGTTCATGGCTGTTGTTGTTGTTGTTGTTGAGAGTGGCGAATAGGAATTGTAACGGTGTGTGAGTATTTTGGTTTTGTTTTTATGGAAAAATGAGAATAGGAAAATGGTTCTTGTCCAATTTGATGACACCAATGTAGTAGCCATTTTCTTTTGTATTTTCGCCTTAGATTCAACAATTAAGGTTTACTTTTCGGAAGAAAATAGATGTTTTTGTTTTCAATAGCAAATTAATTCATCAAAATTGATATTTGTTCGAATTTAAAATTTTATTGGTACTCCAAATCCTAAGTCCAATTAATGCATTTTTTTATTTTTGTTTCATGATACAACGAAGTGTATCAATCATGCTAGAAGTTCTCTACTTTACCGCAACCATACAATGGTTGGTCTTAGAGAGAACCTATTGGCATATGTGAAGATAAGTAGCTTAGCTTCCATCTCCTAAATGGTGAGTTGATCACTATGAATGATGTATCATGTTTGTTGCATTTGTATATTAATGACATGATGTCATCACATCACATGTTTTATTAGTTACTTCGATATGTTAGTCAGTTTTTAGTGTTCTTAGACAACCTAAAGTGAAGAAAGTGCAAAGGAGTTAACAACACCGTGTCACGATTTTTGACCAAAATTTGAGAATTGATACTGCCAAGAAATCGTGACATGATTTGGAGGAGCGCCAAAATATAAAATTGAAATCAATGAAAGCATCGTGTCACAATTTTTGTCATCGTAACACGATTTGAAACGCCCAGAACCTACCTATAAAAGTTGAACTTGCTTTCGGAGAGAGTTCTAAATTTTGGAGAGAAAAACATGATTTTTGAGGTAGAATACTAAAGATTCAATAGGTGGCTTACCATCAAACTAATAGTTGGTCTTCATGTATGTAATGTTTACTTTGAATTTGGTTAGTAAAATTTCAATTATGAGTAGCTAAGTTCTTAGTGATTAGATACAAAGATGAAACTGATTAGATCTATTTGAGTCATGTAGGTTATGAAACAATATTTAATATGAATGCAAATCTAGTTTTATTCGGTTTAATTTGTGCTTAATGTTTTTTATGTTCTGATCAAATATAAATAATTTTAAAGATTGAATTACTATTGACCATAACTTTTAACTTAGATCTAATTAAACTATTCAATCAAACTGATTAATCTAGGGATAGACTGTTGTACATTTTTATTTTTTTTAACCAGAACAAGGTAGCTAGCAAAGGGCTAGACTACCAAAAATATATTTCATAAAAAGAAGCAAAACAAAGAAGGAGGGGGACATGCACCAAAACCTCCTTAAAAATTTACAAACCTAAAATTAGGAAATCCTAATTTGTTTTTACCATAAAACTCTCTAATGCAATCAGGAACTTGCATCCAAATCGTGAGATGATTAAGGGAAAGACCTGCATTAGCTAGGGCATCAGCGCAGGTATTGCCCTCTCTATAAACATGAGTGGCCAAAAAATTCATAGATCTTGTAGTCTGGATACAATTGTCCCATCTGTTCCTTAAACTCCAAGGCACCAGAGCATTATTCTTGATGGCATTGATAACCAAAGCAGAATCACTTTCAAGCCACAGATTGTTCCAATGAAATTGATTTGCTAACTCTATGGCTTTCATTGCACCCAACAATTCAGCATGGAAAACACTTTTTAACCCAGTGGGCTCCGCAAAGCAAAGGAGCATATCGGATTCATGATCTCTGAAAATTCCTCCACAGGCGGAAGCGTGATGAGTTGCAGAGCCATCAGTGTTACATTTAACCCACTGAGGTATGGGGGGCTTCCAAAAAACCTCAATTATCTTAGGAGCATTGGGGGGGTGTATATTAACATTGAACTTCTTTAAGATAATGAAATTAGAGATGCTGGCTGATGCCACTGATCTAGTCAGATTACCAGATAGGCTTGTGCTCGAAATAACAGAAGATAAAGAGCTTTTCCAGTGGATTATTTTGTTTGAAAAGCGCAATTGGTTTCTAGCATACCAAATTGCATTTAAAATATTAATCAAGGAAGCAGTAATAACAAGCTTACACTGAGGGTTCCAGGGACCATTGCAAATGGACCAAATTGCTTCTACTGTCTGGAAGTTGCAGCTTTTGTTGATAGCAGCTGCGAGCCAAGACCATAATTGCGCTGCATACGAACACTCAAAATACGAGCTCACCTAAGAAGTTAGGGGGTTGTAATCTTAGAAGAGGTCTAATTCAAGATATTGATCAAAGTTATGTTTTTTTTTTTGAAAGAAGATCAATGCTATATTTGTTAACCATCATAAAACTAGAGGAACATTTTTATGGTTTAGGTACAATCTACAAGATAGAGATAATCAGAGGATTTGAACGATCTAATCAATTTCTCCAAATTATCTTCAAGTATCAATATGGTATCTCAACCACTCAAATATAGTGCCACCACCATTCTAACCTCTAACTTCTCCAATAATCGAAGAAGAATATATTCTTAAGATCATTCTTAATTTTCAAAGAGACATTATACCTCAAAAGAGACTATGATCTTAAAAATATTATTTATTTCAAAGGGACATAAATTATCGAAGGGACTATGCTCTTAAAACCGTACTTAATTCCGAAGGAACATTATATATAAAAAGGAAAAATGATTCGAAGTTTCAAAATACTTTTTTGTGTGTAAAATGAACTATGTGAGATCAAATTTACAACTAATATGTAAGAAACTTTATGATCAAATAATTTACACATTAGATCTAGTATAAAATATCTCAAATTAAATACCAAAATATAATATATTGAGTGCAAAAAATACATATTATAATTATTTTTGAAGAGATATTATAATTATAATTATATTATATACCAAAATATATTAGATTGCATAACAAAATATATTAGATTGCGATCTAATGTATTTTGGATTGCAAAATATATTCCATGTGTGTGTGAGAGATTCATGAATCACACTTATTTTTCTGTAAAATAAAATAAAATGAATCACACTTATTTTTTCAACTGTATCTTGCTTGTTTTCTTTTGTAAGTCGGTAGCTTAAATTAAGATACAGTGGAAAAATCATATAACAAAGGATCTCTTATCTTTGTCATTAGATACGTACGTGTCCTACTTCACCCCCCACCCCAAATTATATAATTCTGATTTGCTAGATAGTCGATACATCACATTCACAGTTTATTTTTAATAGCTTTCAATTTCATGCATTCTGTTCTGCAGCCAATTAAGGGTTTCTCACTTTTCTTGCAGTTGCAGCCTTCAACACACAACTAACTTTCTTCCCTGCACATCATCACCATCACTTCTTAACTATATGTAAGTACTCAAATACCATCACTTACTCCTTTATTTTACCTTTTCATTTGAGTTTATCGAATATGACTGAATTTCTCCTTAGTTTGCTTCCAAAGATTTATAGTGATTGTAGGAGACATTAGTTCTACTCCTTATTTTTATACTAGGAATTTTTATATTAGAAAACATGAATTTTTCGAAATCCTCTATTCCAAGCAATCTTCAAACCATTGTAAATTTCCCAAAGCTCAGCTTCAAGAACTGAACACGGAAATTGAACCATCACTAGTTAATTTCCAAGCCAATGCATCGACTCCATAACTAGGATGAAGGGGAGGCATAATTGATATAGATTCAATTATATGAGCTGGAAGACAATTAACCACATCCTATGAAGCACAGACACTTCTCGAATTAGGCGTGTCCCGGTGTCGGACACGTATCGTGTCCGTATCGTGTCCCGTGTCCATATCCGTATCCGTGCTTCGTAGACCACATCTCTCAGCTGCAAATTTCCATTCACATCAACAAAACTAGCAACTTTTCTATTAAAAGTGCCATTCAAATTATGGTCTGTTGCATAAGAAATTAAAGGAAGGGGTTAGAAACTCCACATATCATGCCATATATCAACTAACAAACCTGAACCACACCTCCAAGTCAAGTTTTGCACAAAGTCCTCCCACACTAGACACATCCGATGCTCCTCCAAAAATTGCTCCAATGTTTATCCTTATTCACAACAGGTAACAATTGTACCCCACACTTGTACTCAGTTATATGCAGGGTTAACACTACTCATTTTTCTCAAACCTAACCTTCCCAACAAATAAGGTGAGGCTTAGAAGCATTATCTTGATCTCCCCATATAAATTTTCTACAAATCTGATCAATATCATATGAAGGAAGTGCTTGAAGCACCGATTTGGTCAAAGTGACGTGACCTGCAAAGGATAACGTCTTACATTTCCAAGAACTAAGCCTTTGATTCACTTTATCAAGAACAACGACAAATTGATAGGTGTGTTGAGTTACCTTTTTGTGAAGGATTGGAACTCCAAGATACTTTCCCAAATCCTCGGTAACCTGGATTCCCGAGCTCTCACTCAGCTCATGCTTCTTATGCCAACCAACATTCTGAGACAAAAAAACACGGGATTTCTCCTTACGAACTTTTTGGCCAGAACTTTTACAAAAAATATCCAAGATATTAGAAATAAGTTCCACCTGCTCCAAACTTGCTTCAGTGAACAAAATGAGATCATCCGCAAACGCTAGATGAGAAATTAAGGGGCCACCTCTGGATAATCTTATAGGATTCCAAACCTTGTGCTCCACTGCTAATTAATTAAATGGAACAATCTTTCGATACATAACACAAATAGGTAGGGTAATAAAGGATCCCCTTGGCCGATACCTCTACCTGGTTTGAATTCTTCCAATGCCTCCCCATTCCAAAGGACTTTAGTTCTGGAATAGGTTATGCCCCACCAGATAACATCTATCAACCTTGTGAATGTCGATATCCCTGAGGGTATCTCTGACGAAATCCCATTTGAATCTATCATATGCCTTCTCTAGATCAATTTTAACAGCCATCCACCCCACAGAGCCCTTTTTCTTTCTCATAGAATGGAATATCTCCTGTGCTACTATGATGTTATCACCTTCTTGACGAGAGGGCACAAAACTAGTTTGACAAGGTCTAATCATGTTTTACAAACAAGACCACAGGCGTTGAGCAATGATCTTAGTTACCGTCGTGTATGACACGTTGCATAGGCTAATAGGATGGAAATCCTTCATACACATCGCCATGTCCTTCTTTGGAATCAAATCAATATCCAATAACATTCTACTCAGACTTGAAGAAAATCGCCTGGAGGCCACCAGGTCCAGGAGCTTTATTCTCTATGTTAAAAATTGAGAATTGAGGTGTCCTATTTATAGATTTTACTTCTTTTTGATGTTATTATTGTTTGTTTTGAAAGAGGTAATTCAACGGCCTCCCGATATTCTATTGCGTGTTCTGGTCCCATCAATTATCTCATATATAGTTTAACTTAATTTATCATTATTTTTGAGATGATTTCCCCTTGTTTTTTTGTTTTTTATTTATTAATCACAATAAGCTATTACATTCTGCTTGTAATAGAACGATAAGAAACACATGGAACTAATATAAAACAAAACAAAATATTTTTTTGTTAAAAATGAAGCAAATGTATCTCAAGTCCTTTATTTTTTTGAAAGAGATCAAAACTCTGGTCTGGTGTTATTAGACCGTCTAAATGCAATTTCGATTTGCAAGTAATTTCTTACGTGTTACGTTGTATTATAGACTAATTTTTTTAATCTTTATATGAATGAAACTTCATTTATTGGTGATGAATTAGTTTTTTCACTTCAAAATCCTTCAAAGATTTTGAAGGTTAAGATTGTCCGACGCAATGCACATCGTTGAATGAATTCTGACGGGATGCACTAATATTTAGGGTTGTAATGCTATTTGAAAACTTTTGTTAAGTTTCAAGTTCGGTTTTTAGAATTATATGTATGTCACAAGTACAATTTGTTTGTAATATGTTGTTGATGTATGATATTTTAAGATGGTGGCATTGCCTTGCCTAATTTGTATGAATTATGACAAATGTTAGAGGGGACAAATTATACTGGTTTTGATGTTCCATTTTTTGAAGTCTGGAGCTAATGTTACATTTACAGTTTTACCTTTCAAATTCAGGCACCATATGCTAGTGCTAATGGACATTCTGTCGAACCGGGCCAAAGCTGATGCTAATGCAGATTCTACTAAAACCTGTTCTAATGATTTTGAATGCAACATATGTTTGGAGCATGTGAAAGATCCAGTGGTAACACTTTGTGGTCATCTCTATTGTTGGCCTTGTATTTACAAATGGATTAATAGCACCTCATGGGAACATAATGAGAAACCAGAATGTCCAATTTGCAAATCAGAAATTTCAGAATCAACACTTGTTCCATTATATGGTCGTGGCAAGACCACATCAAGTTCTGAAGGTGAGGCTCATCAAGATGGGATTGTTGTACCACCAAGACCACTTGGTCCAAGATCACTTGATACTGCAAATGTTTCACAACCTGAACTAGAACAAGCAGAAGCACCACCAGCACAGGAGAGTAGTTTGCACATTTGCTTACAATATGGCCCATATAAACTTGATTTCCGAAAATTTGATTGAATATCATATGTAAATTTTTTTGAAAACTAATATCGCATTAGCATGTATTGAATCGGTAAAAACATTTATTCAATTCTCCATGATTTTGCTTTATTCCCTTTGTTTTTATTTTATCGGTCATAATTCAATCCCTAACTATAGATTGTAATATTGTATAAAAATGTTATGTCATTACTTTCTACATCTTTGGACATACTAGAGAATCCAACGGATGCTGCCATGAATGCTTTCTATCCATGAATGCTTTCTGGTAGAGATGGAAGGAATGTAAAATTGAATTTGATAATGCAAGATTATTTGAGACACATTCAGGATCATGAAACACGATGTGAGACACATCTAGGATCATACGATCCATCCCATTTTTTTGTTTTGTTTTTCTTTTTTATCCAATAATATATAGGATGCGGTGAATTTGATGCACGATGTTTTGGGGTGCCAATATAACTCTGACATATCAACCATCAAAATCAATGCATGTCTCATTAATTTCAGCAAGGCAATTTCTTATCATATGTGTGATAAAATTATTGATATAAGGGAATAGGTGTGCTTAAATTCCCCATGGCACTCTAACACTGATATTGTATCATCACAATGAACTTGATAGAGATACCTGTAGCATATAAAAAGAAGAATGATGTACATGTAACATATAAATGAGTTTTTCTATCTTTGATTCCTCTAAAAAGTTTAAAACCGGTTTGTATCAAGTATTATTATTGTTATGAGTTTAATATTGGAGAATTCTGCATCCAAAAGGCTAAAATTTAATCAAGTGTTGAATTTATGATTATCCCTCCTCACACACTTATGATTAGACCCAAAATTAAAGCCAAACATAAAATACTCCTTAATTTATTCACTTTCTCCCATAGTCATCTCATCTCATCACTTGGACTCTACTTCATTTCTTCTAAAAAAAAGACTCTAGCCATCAACTACACCTAACTCATTGTTCCTCACCACAACTGAGATCATCCATCTGTTGGTTATAAAAAGTTGTTTGAAAAATAGAGAACATGAAAAAACACAATATGAAATACAAAGTTTCATGAAATATTTTAGTATGATGTATGTTGTATGCACGAAATACAAATTTGTTAGAATATGATTTTTTTTTTAATTCTATTTTTAAATAAACCAATCAACCGACCGATCCAAACTGATTTGTTTGTTTTGGTTCCTATTTTGAAAAGAGTGAAAACTGAACCAAACCGAACCAATGAAAAATTCATCGGTTCGAATATTTTTTTGACTAAAAACTGATCCAAATCGAACTGTTACACCCCTACAAATAAAGACAAAACACGTTGAAAAAACTCGTGTTGATTTAATCCTAAAAGCAGTCTAAAGCATTGCAGCCAACTTCCACAACTCTCTTAAAGGAATGTGCCCATATTTCAGAGGTTATGACATTCCTTAGATGCCATCACGTAGGGATGGCAATACGGGACAACCCGCCCCGTTTAGGCGGACTAACGGCTCAAACTCCCCCCCCCCAAGGCGGACTAACGGCTGGCAGGTTGGCCCGTCTATTTTTTTTTGTCGATTGTTATTAATAAATGTGTTGTTATTATGAAAACAATAAATTCAATATAATGACTCTAACATTAAATAAATCCACCATACATCCAACATAAAACAAATTAAAAAATAAATCCAACAACATGAAATAAGTCTCAAAATAAATCAACCATAAAAAGTTTTATAATGCAGTGGTGAATCAATTTTTTTCTAGGTAGTGGACTAGTGGTGAATCAATTATCACTTATAAGAGAGTGGGACAAATTGAGGTTGGGTTGGGTATCATTTGGCCCAATTGTTTATGGGGATGTGTAAATTAAAAATTCGATCACTAATAGTAAAAAAAGAAAGGTTAATATGCCCGCGGGTCAGCCCGTCCCACCCCACTATGACCTGCTTTTTCAGCGGGCTTAATAGGGGCGGGCCAACTGAAGAGATGGGCTCAAAATCTCACCCCAGCCCGTCTAAAATGGCCAGTTAAACGGGCTGTTCCGTTGGGCCGGGCCCGTTATGTCATCCCTACTTTCACGCATGTAATTGCTACTAGCATTATTTCTTCTTAAAACTAAACTCATACCCCTCATTCCCAATAATATTCTCATCTCATTCTTTTTTTCATCTATCATGGATGATATCTAACCAAATTAATAAACGATGGAAGAATGCTGAGACAAACAAACTTTTTTTATTTTGTATCAACGGAAAGACGAACATTAAAAGATTTGTCTATCTATATTTGTTATTTGTATTATACAGATTTTAATTTAATTTGTTTATTTTAATTTTATAATAATCAATCCTTCTTAGGAAAAATTGGTTTAGAAAAAGATTGACTAAATTTTTTAGTTAAGAAGGGAAAAAGAAGAAAGAGTTAAGGTCTCACAAACTGAGTATCATTAGCATAACTGATTAAAAGAGGACCTAAATTCACATGAGGATTTCTACAAATTGACAAGTCGACATTGTTTGTAGCATCCAGCTTGGGGAATCAGTTCGAACAAGAATTACCTTCACGATAATTGTGAGATATAGGCACCTTCCAATTACGTTGAATCAACTTATGCAACAAAGCAACCTCATTAACATATAAATGATATAATGTGTTTGCCTCGTTGAGGAGTCTAATAGTTTCCAAGGAATCAGTAAAGCATCACTTCCAATAGCACCTGTCTTCCCAGTACATGTTGTGTACATGTAAAGAGCATTACACTCCCCCACAGTTGTAGAATAAGGGGTCTTGGTGCCTTCAAAGATGAACTTATTTTTCGCACAACAACACTTTCACATGATTAATAAGAGGTAAAATTTCATGAGTTCTAACAGAGTTGTCATCCGCAGATGGAATAAGATAAGTACCGGGACAACTCTTCCAATCCTCAACTTGTTTTTTTAGTAAGTTTTTTAGTTATGTTGTAGATTTAAATTCAAATTTGAAAAATAATTGAACTGTTAAGGGTACAAAGACATATTTATAGCTACTGATCGTAATTAATGAATGAACTTAAGAATAAAATTGTTTGATGGTAATTTAGGTATATTACACACAAAAATTATGCATCCCTTTAGTAGTAGTATATATATGAAATTGAAGTTTATTATTTATAATTATATTATCTATTAACAAATACTTGAATATCTTGTCAATCATTTTTAATGTATTTTAAAGCGTTAAATTTTATTTTTTTGTCCATATAAATATTTAGAGTTTCGTTTTTAGTTCCTATCAATAAAATCTCATTTTTTAGTGTTTGTAAAATTTTCCGTCAGCATTTGTAGTCTTTGCAAAATCACCTATCAACATTTTTAGTCTCTATAAAGAATTCGTCTGCTCTTAGAAATGCTAAAGAAAAATGTTAAAGGGACTAAAAATGTGATTTTATTTTACAAAGACTAAAAACAAAATTTTAAATATATATATAGAGATGAAAAAACATATTTAACCCTATTTTAAATGATGTATTATGCTTTTCTAATATGAAACCCCAACTGTTTCAAACCCTTATTTGGGGCTACCACATTCGCGAGAACAATCAGCACCAGAGGTTCCTCGTTGGGATATACCAGCAAGAAATCCTCCTCTGTGTAGTCAGAATGATAGATTAGAGAGGTTGGAGGACATGATGGAGCAAATGATGTTATCTCAGGGACAGGCACATGATCGCCTTGAGCATGGGATGAATATTATCTACTATCGTGTCAGGCTTATTACACCGAATCCGATAGATGGACCGTGTAATTTCAAAAACCTATTTAATCTCAAAATACGTCATCTTAGTTGATGATTACTTGCATTGCAAGTTATCTGTTTTCGTTAGTTAATTTTGTTGAAATATCTTAAGAAGTTTGTTAAGCTTTTGCATTGTGTATATAAGAGATGCATTATATTGCAAATGATAATAAACACAAAACTTCCAATAACTACTTTTCCCTCTTTTTTCTCTATTATCAATTTTCTCTCTTTCACTAGTTTTCTCATAATTTCACTTGAGTTTCTATAACAAATTAGAAGCTTTC